>Ga0137360_10000847_pt1 | contig 17644 bp, 19 predicted proteins | sample Mad1_60_16metaG_FD_104924 | JGI IMG/M metagenome (GOLD analysis project Ga0137360, IMG submission 104924) | Vadose zone soil microbial communities from Angelo Coast Range Reserve, California, USA - Mad1_60_16 metaG | ecosystem: Environmental > Terrestrial > Soil > Vadose zone | place: USA... | reverse complement strand
CACCACCACCTCCACCACCACCTCCACCAGGTTCTCCAATCACATCTCCTAGTGTAGAAGCGATAGTTGGGGCTTCGGCTCCCTTTCCAGTAACAGTTGCAGATACTCCTTTATTCTGCATCGTTGCAACTGACTGACTAATTGTATCAGCTAATTCCTTGAGGCGAGATTCAAGATCTCTTACTGTTGTCGTTGTACTTTTGATAGCTGTCCCAAAAGTAGTTGTTTCTTTTCCGGTCTTTTGTAGACTAGCAGAAAAGATCTGTTCTGCTGTCTGTCTTACTTCCGATTTAGCAGCAGGACCTCCTCTAAACAATCCAGTAAATGATCTTCCAACTTGTCCAAAAAGATTCCCACCTGAGGCTTGATTAGCAACATTGAATTGAGACATCGATTGCATGGACTGTTGCATCCTACTAAACAATCCTGCAACGTTAGCACCAAATGCTCCTGTCGATCCAGCAACTCCTGCTATTGATCCAAAAATAGATGCTAACGGGCCTGCAGTATCACGAGAAATCGCAAGCTGTTGATTAAGCTTTACTTCCTCTTCCTTTGCTCGTGCAATAGATTCACTGACTTTCACCCATTCATCAGAGAATCCTTTTACTTGTGGATTCAATTGTGCTTGCTCTGCAGAAAGATCCTGAATATGTTGGCGAGTAATGTCCAACAATGTAGCAGTAGCAAGCTGTTCTGCTTCTCTTCCTCCCCCTGCTCCAACCTTTCCTTGTTTTGCAGTTGCTATTTCTATCTCAAGATACTTCTTTGCCTGATCATAATGACTTTCCAAAGCTTGCATACGAATTTTATCTTCGTCCAATGCAATCTTTGTTAACTGTTTCTCATGATCAATCTCCGCCTGAATAATAGCGATCTGAATCTTTGCCGTCTCTGCAGAGTTTTTCTTTGCATCAGCTAACTGAGCATCTAATCCTTGTTTCGTAACTTCAAGTTCAAGATCAATGAGTTGTTTTTTCTCTGCAATGTAAGCATCAGCGTCTACTTTTCCTAACTTAAATTCTTGCTCTAGAACACTAAGACGTTCTTGTACACCTTCTTTTGCTATCTTTGCAAGAGCATTTGTATATTCCTTATACGCCGATTGAGCATCTGCCAACTGCTCTTTGTCTGGAGCAAACCCTGCCTTCTCCGCTCTAAGATTTTCCTGTTCTGTTTGAGATTTTGCAGCAGCATTAATAACCTGTTCTTTAAGTCTACGAACTCCGGGAGCCATCCCTGGTATAGTGACAGATTTTCCGGACGGATCTTTGTACGTAAAGCCTTTAGCTTCTTCAGCTAGCTCAGCTAACTTAGCTTTACGCTCAGCCTCAATTTGTTTCAACTTCAGCTGATGCTCTTCTTCAAGTAATTGACGTTCCTTCGACAAATACGTTTGCAGATCTTCGAGACCTGAATCGTACATTTCCTTATTGGCTTCTTTAGCGTAATTGATACGCTGTTCTTCGAGAGAGTTTTCTTCTTTTATTCTATCGATAGCAATCCGAAGACGAAGCTTAGCTTCTTCACGTGCAATGTTTGCTTCGTTCTCCGTAGGCATCTGAGTCTTACCAGCCGCAGGTATTTCAACTTCACCTGTATCAGCTGGAGTAGTTGCCATGTTATACTGGCGCTTTATTCCTGTAATTAGATCCTTGGATGCCTTTACACTATTCTTTGCATAGTCAGCGAACGCTTTAACAGCCTTACCAACACTCTTCTCCGACGCAGCATCCATCAAATCCATAACCAACTGAATTCCATTGGCTACTTGTTTTGCTCCATAAGCAACTGTCTCAAGAGTAACACCCAATGCCATCAACGCAGATCTAAATGGAGTGATCTGTATTCCTGCTTTGTTCATTGCTTCTGACATAATCCCGAAAGGACTTGCCTTCATCAGCAACGAATAAAGATTACTTATCTCACTCCACAATCCCTTAATGACATCCCAAACAGCTACGATTACTGGTTTTACTATAACAAATGCTTGCCCAATTTTCTCCCCAATAGACTTTGCAAAATCCAACACAGCTGGTGTAGCTTTCATTATCCAAGAACTTAAAGTCTGGATCATTCCTGCAAAAGCTTTGGAGTGTGTTGTAGCATAAACCATGTCTTCAATAAATGCACCTTGTACCATATGCATTTGTTTGAATAGATCTTCCAAGGTAGTCATCGGAGTTCCAACTTCCGAAAACCGCCTTGTCATGGCATCTGTTAACATCGCCAACTGCATCTGCTCTTTTGCTACTGCACTTATTCCCCTTCCAAGCCCACGGACTTGTAGCTGAGCTTTATCAATTCCAACAGCCATTCCAATCATCTGCACTCTTCCAGTGATAGCAGCTCTGGATAGAGCATTCATTGCTGTCTCTACAGAATTGGGACCTCTTGCTGTTGCTCTAGCCAATGCAATAGTCAATCCCAACAGATTTTCAATTGCAGGTGGCTGTAACTTTAAAGGTCCTGACATGAATTGATTAGCAACTCGAATCAACTGAGTATTGTCTTCAACCAATCCACGAGTAGCTACACGAAGACGATTTAAAAAATCTTCGGGATTGACGCCTTCTCTCTTGGTTAACTTTTCAAACTGTTCCCGCAGCTGAGCAGCATTGCCTGAAGCATGGAGTAGTTCAGGAGCTAGTTCTCTTAGCTTTTCAAGGATGCCTTCTATTCCATGTGCTATTAATTCTCCGCCTGCAACTCCTCCTGTAATCAAACCTAAAGGACCACCCATTCCCGCTCCACCAAGTAATCCCGCAACAGCCCCAAATATCCCCCCTCCTCCTTCCCTACCTTTAGATTGTCTTGACTGCCTCTCCTGCTCCCTAGTTTTTTGTTGTTCAAGTCGTAACTGTTGTTGAGCAAGTTTTAACTTATCCTGTTCTAATCTAATTGCAGTTTGTTGTTGGACTTGTTGCTTTTTGAGTTCTGCAGTCTCCAGTATTTTAGCCTGGAGACGAGTCTTCATTGCTTCTTGATTTTTCTTTTCCCAAGCCGCACGAGATTGATCGAAGGCAGCTTGTGCTTTCGATTCAGCAGATAGTTTCTGTTGATCCGCTATTTGTTGTTTTGTGAGATCAATTTGCTGCTTCTGCGTAGCCTTCATTTCTGAAGCGTCACGCTTAGCCTGTGCATTGACTTCATTCAACTGGGACTTAATGTCACGAACAGCAGTCTTCCATTCGGAAGTCGATATCCCAAGTTTTATTAAGAGGCGTTTGACTGGATCATCTGCCATAACTACCTTCTAATCCCGTATGCTTGTCTTATCTGTTCTGATCGTTCATCCTCATGGCGAATCTTTGATACACCTGGTGGTAATGGAATTCGCAAGACTTGTTCAAAGTACCTACGAGCATTTTCTCCTGTAACTCGACTTAAATCAAAATCTCCTTCCTCGTTAAAGAATTCATCAGGCATTCTTTCCGGTCCAATTCCATCCAAATATTCCTTTCGTTTCTTTCCTGATTTACCAGTAATTGATTGCTCACCTTTGTCTATCTTCTTCAAGCGTTGTTTAAAGTGATAACTTTGTTCCTGTGACCTCCATGCCACTAGCACTAACTCTGATTTCGTAAACTTGTTCCCGATCTCCCTCAAGGGCATTCCGAACTGCTCTATCATAGAGCAAGCTGCTGCAACTGCTGGAAGCGCGGAGCGTTCCCCATCATCATCTGGGTCTGCTGGCCACTTTGGGAGACCTTGGAGAAAAAATCCTTTAGCTTATTCACCTTCATTTGGGCTTCGATGATACCCCATTGACGATTGGATGACACATTCTTTTGTACCCATTCAATTGTAATATCCTTTCTATCACCGAATGGATTCAAAACAAGTACTACTGCTTGTGCAAGCAAATCAAAGCCTTCTCCAAACAACTCAAGAAAAGACTTAGCTTTTTCCTCAAACGGACGATCAATGTCAGTCTGGGCAAACGCAGCTAGAGCTTGTGTCTTTCCAAGAATTCTTTCAGTGAATTGTTTATAAAATTTTATTTCAACTGTCTGGGGTAACTCACGAATAGTAAACATCTCAGATTTAGCTTCTCCAGTAGTAAAGTAATCCACTTTCAAAGTGAAAGTTTCATACTCTTGATCGAGAAGTTCCTGGATTTGTTCGTGAGTCGGGGGCTTTTGTTCTTCTACCCACTTGTCGAAAAGCTTTTGTAAGCCTTCGGCAATAGTTTTATCATTTGTTTTGGCTAGTTCCTGTAACTCTCCTTCTTTCCAAAGCTTAAATAGAAGTTCGTATTCTTTACGAAGTTCCGCTCGAACTGCAAGTTCTGCATTACTCTTTTCTACCCACTTAGGGTTTTCAGCTGGAACGTCCGTATTCTCAGTAATCTTTACTTCCTCTGTAGCCATTCGAAAATTCTCCTTGTATGTATCTCATTCAAGCACTACCTAAAAAAGCGGGAGTGGTATTACCACCCCCGCTATCGCCTCCGCGTCAAATAGCTGCAGCTTCCCCGGGCTTATAGTAGTAACATTTATAGGCAACTACTGTCTCACCGTCGAGTGGATCATCGAATGCCAGTGCCGCAAACTGTGCATCAAGCTGGAATCCGGATTCATCTGTTGTTCCTGCGTTTTCAATCGTCCACGGTGCAGCTACGTCTCTATTCTGCATAATTGATATATGCGGATAGTAGATTACTAACTGCGCGCCGTCAACCGTGTTACAGAGAAGTAAGCAAGTCCACTCACCAATGAATGTACCACCTTCACGTGCTGCGAATCCCTTAATCGATTGACACCTGACTTGAGGATTCACGAAGCTAGTAAATGCATTGTTGAGGAAGTTCGGGACTGGATTTCCTGAACCACCTCCTACGAATGGAGCATCCAACGTCAAAACATTGCCGGTAATTGCAGTCACTCTTGCCACAAAGTCCGAATTCTTTCGGATGTAATCAACGTCTGTGACTGCGTTCTGATAGACATTGGTTCCAGCGTCTCCGACTGCACCTCCAAATGTTCCGACCACGTAATCCTGGTCTGCCACTATATAGCTACCTGGATAGATCTGAGATAGCTGTGGGATTGTAGCCAGTGTCAATGTTGGAAACACTGTCTGAGGTGCGTTCCACGCAACAGGTGATCCTGGAGTATAGGCCGTAACGTTTGCTGCCGGTGCTCCTGATGCAGACAACGGTCCGGCGCCTCCTCCTGCAAGACCTGAAGCAGCGAGTAGATTCAAAACATTTGATCCTGTTGAAAGTCGATACTGCAGTCTACCATACTCGTTGAACTTCAGTTCAAAAGATTCTCCAACCTGACCGCGATATTGTGCTCTCACCGCACCACGGTAGCCTGAACGAACCTGACCGATTTTCGACTCGACTGTGAGTTTGAAATCCTTTACCCAACCAAGATCGGCTAAGCCGAAAGGTGGAAAATAGGAATCAAATGGTCCCTGCGTCAAATCGATAATCGTCGGCCCCTGGACTGTGGACGCTACAGCTGATCCAAGGGCAATATTGTACGGAGCGAAATACGCACGCCAGCCAGCCCCTACAACTAGCTTATTCTTTCTAAAGGGCTGTTGTAATGATTTTGGGAAACTCGGCATCGGTATCTCCTTTGCCCTGCTCTACGCAGAACAAAATTCACATCTCTACGATGTGATGGTATCGGTGAAATCCTGAATTCTGGTGTTGGCTGAACCATACTGTACTCCCGATTCCTTATCCAATTTTTCATGGAAATCAACCGGTGTCCACCAAACAAATTCTTGTGGTACTTTTGATGTTCCCGTCCACTTGGCATCATTCGGTGAAGGTTGTCCTGTTGGAACAAGTGTCCAAGACAACTTCTCAGCAAAGTTCGGATAGAATCCATTCAATAACTCACCTTTCATCTGCTGCATTATACGATAACGATCACCGCGATTTGCAGCTTTAACTCCGGGAGTGAGATCAGTTCCTTTGTTTATCCAAACCCATTGAATCGTATGAAACTTAATCGGCGTCGATGCAGAATATCCAGCTCTCCCTACAGAAGATTCACCTAAAACTAAAAGATAGAAAGCATCAAACTTGATTGGCTTACTTGGCCAGTCTTGGGCATTCAAGACTCCTCCCATTACGCGAGTCGGGTTCAATGTGAGAATTCTATTCCTCACATAAATGTAATGACTATCAACGGCATCGGTAAATGCCATCTCACATTCTCCGAGTCGAATACAATTCCTTCAATGTTCTGTAAACCTCTTCACCCATACAAACAGTCAATCTGTCTCTTACTTCATCTGATGGAGGTACCATTAGTAGGCCGTAATAAAGAAATCCCCACCAATGTCCTGGAGATAACTTTAGGCCTTTCCATGTTCGACACTCCATTGTGACTGTGACTCCAAAGAAATCTTTTACTTTTGACATGTCGGCATCGCATAAGATTGCATCCTTCATGTTTGCTCTATGGAGATCTGCTCCATCCCATGTCGTCAAAGTAAGGTTAGCAGTCTCCAAATTGATGAACCGACAGTTCGTATCCGTAAAGTTTGCATATGGGCACGATGCTGATCTGAAGTCTGCCTTTTCCAAATCCATTCCACTGAAGTCTGCCCCATGCAATTTCAATCCACGAAATTTCTTACCATTTTTACAAATGTCTTCAAGCTGTTCCCGTGTCCATCCTGACATATCATTCTTCCTCTGTTCCTATGACTAAAGTTCTTTCATCATCTGAATCATCTAAAGATGCATCACCTGACCTGACTGCAATGAAGCTTTTACTAAGGTCTCCCTTATCTACAGGAGCATTATCGCCGATTACTTTCGCAATCAACTTCATCGCTCTGAAAGCAGCTTCTTCCAGTTCCTCTGTGATTTCCTTAGCATTTGTTCCTTTAAATTTTACTTTCTTAAGCTCCATCTTCAGAATTTCCCAATAATCATTCTCATGAATCTTGATGTAACCAAAAGGTGCCTGAATAGAAAGCCAGACTTCATCTCCGTCTGGGTTCGTTCCAAGCACCGTTTTTGGTCCAGGCTTTGTCTGCCTTACGTTGCCCCATTCCCAAACCATAGCATATGCAGCTGCGGGACCCACCGAAGCAACTCCGGCTGTAATCATTTGATCATGTTCTTCAAACTCAAGCATAAACTCATCTAGCTTGTCGAACATCATGGTCGGATATATAGTCGGAGTAGGCATTTACTGTTTCTCGAATGAGACTGACATTGACGGTCCAGAATTAACTGATGAAGATGTCGTAACTTCAACATTAACAACATCTCCTTCAGCCACATTTGCATCGTCACTATTATCTGAACATAATCCATTTCCCCCGTTACTTGCTGTACAAGCCAAACTGGTAGAAAGTCCATTCACATAAACAGTGAATGTAGCATTATATCCAAATCCACCTCCACCATACGCAGCGTGTAGGTTAGATAAAGTCCCAGGAGATGGCACAATGACTCCAAATGGAGCACCAGAATTTGGTGCTGAACTCGGAGAGCAGTGTGGCGGTCCTAACAATAAATAGCTAGTTGTCGAACCGCCATAATTACCACTCGATGCACAAGTCGCGTAGATAATGGGATAAGCTGACTTCTCTCTAGCATAGACTGTCGGTAAAAACGTTATCACAATCGAAATTACCAACAAAACTATGACTAAGCAAATCCCAAATACTTTTCTCATCGTTCTCTCCTACTTCAAGATTTGGTAGATTCCTGTTAAGAGATTCCAGCATGTTGCCGCATTACTATCTGTACCAATGGATTGTACCAAGCCATTAGCAGGATTGGTAAGACTCGTCTGAACTGACGATCCTTCAAGGACATATGCCAGAATTTCTGCAGCTTCTTGCATCCTGAGTCTTACTGACTGAACTACGCCAGGAAGGTCTGTGATTGGGCCTGCGGCTGCTTGTGCTCTTGCCAACTGAGTCGCAAGATAGCCAGCATTAATAACTGTGTTTAAGTCTGTGATGATTTGTGTCGAGTTGGATACAAAGCTATATTTCTTGTACTGCATTACTAATGCAGGACGGCTTTGCATCAAATCAAATTTTTGAAAATGACGCATACTTCCTCCTTTTACATTCTTCCGCGAAATGCCGGAGAATATTGCACTGAGCTACGACGAAAACTTTCTGTGACTGGTGAAATATCTTTGTTCGGAACTGTGAGATGCTCTGTTATACCACCTGGTTGAGCGATAGAGACTTTTGAAACGTGTTTCCCTGCTGACAATATTCTTCCAACGATGACTTGTGTGGTTGTATTCTTTGCGTACGGATTCACTCGTCTACGGACGATTACTTCCTGTTGTGCCTTGAACGAGCGAGTCGGCGCCTCTGTCTTAACATTCAACTCTAGACTTCCGACTCCGTCTACCATTTGCCGTAACGTTGCCATGTTGTCTCCTAAGGCTGAAGGACTTGTGATGATCCCGGATCAAGATATTCTTCAGACGAATTGCAAGTCAGTACCCAGTGAATGGTTTCTCCTGCAATTTCTCTGCGTCCAATGTCTTCTATCGAATAGAGCTGATTGTTATAAATAATTCCCATTACTGATGCTGTAGAATTATCCCACTTACGAAACACATTGTATCCACCTCTGATGTTGGGATAACTCTGTAAAATTGCCTGTACAAATGTATGTGAAACAAAAAACTTTCTTGCTCCAAACATTAACTTTCCACCACTCAACCCAATGTCGTGATATGAAACTGGTTGAGTTCCTGGTGGAGGTAGAATTAACAAGTCCGTGAATCCTGCTTGTGAGTCTTGTCCTCCTGTTGGAGCAAAGCTGACTCCGACTTCAATGTAATCTCCCTGAGGTACGAAATTATCAATTCGCAAAAAGACTTCCAACGCTCCCCTTGTGTAACTCAGATGAGAGTCGAAAATTAACTGCATCCCTTGTGCGAATGGTATACCCATGTTCAATAGCCGAGTACCGTTTTAACTTTTGTCATATTGACCGCTAATATCCTAAAACGGTTTTAAACGGATCTAACATTCTGTCTATTGTCGTATCTATCAAATCCGGAGAGAACGATACGTTGGCAGTCCCTGCTGCTGTGATCGATCTTAATCCTGTCGTACCCCCACCACGAGAGAGAAAGTTTCTTACTAACATTGCACATGCTTGCTTGATTGCGCGTGGCATATTCAATGGATCGTATCCAGAATTGTAGATGATAACTATCTCCGTATACTGTCCTAAATATAATCCTGCTGGTACCCAAAGTTCCCCAGTATCAATTGCGAAGTCTGCCATCGTCAAATTGATGGGTGTCCATCCTGGAGGACCTCCAAAAAAAGCTGCTACTTGCAAGAGATTCATTCCGTAGTTCAGGTCTGGATATATCATATACTCTGATCGTCTGGTATATCCATATCTTCCTGAACAGCCGATGATTGGACTAATTGTCGATCCCGGAACTCCTGTGATTGGAGTCGTATTAGCCTGCGCCCCACTCCAAAAATAATTCGTATTCAGTAGTGCACTGTTCTGCCTATTTGCCGGAACAGCAAGATTGTTCGCAGATGCAACTAGATTTTGTTGGACATCTGGAGTTAACGTTGTCATTGGTTTGAAAGATACTCTTACGATATTTCTGTTTCTGGCTTGCATCAGGAGTCTCTCCATGTAGGTAGATACAACGAGAGACCCCTGACCATAACCATCTACTCTACCACAATGAACATCAATGAGGCTTGACGCCGCATCCACCAACGAAAGAATATTTGGCTGTCGATTCGCATCGGGCAGTCCATACAAAGAGGTTTCATTCGGGAGAATGAATCTCGGTGTAAATATTCCTCGAGTTGGAAACGGTGCCGTGCTCATATTACTTACCTGACAGTGAAGTAGTGCGAATGCGCGTAGCTGGCTCCTTTCGCCACTACTGCACCGAACTTCAGAATTACAAATTGAGCAGCTAAATTTCCTAGAAGTCCCAACTGGAAAACGCGCGGGACAGGAGACGTTAGCCAGTGATACTCGATAAACTCCTCTGACAGAATGAAACCTTCATACTGTCTTTGTGGAGAGCTCGGGTAAACACTGAGGATGGGGATGAACGGTTCAGGCACCAACGGCAATAATCCCGCCTGAGTTGGAATTGCCTTAACGATCACACCTGGCTGAATCTCAGTCTCGTTGTAGTACAACTGGAACGTTTTGGCTTCACGGTCGAACAAGTCCAAGAAGACTGGTGAAGCGTAGAAGGCACTAGGTTTGACCTCAAAGTCAGTACGAGAAACCATCCCCGCGACCTGTGTTTTCAACGCATCTATCAGTGATCCCGATGCCGTGACTTGCACGTTCTGAGTAAAGCCGGGAGGTACTGCTGTGCCGCCTAGTGGATTCAAGAACGGAGCCTGAGCAATCTGCCCTGAAATACCGAAGTAGTTCAAGGTAGTCGGAATAATCAGGTTCGTATCGTTCCCTGTCCACAACTGTTGGTCATGAAGCTTCAGGACTGAATCGACCGCATCAGTTAGATCCTTCGCTTCAAGGTAAGCGAACTGTCCTTGCTGCTGATTGACTTCAACGTCAAAAATCGAATAGTTCAGTTGTGACACTAGAGCCTTAAGTGACACAACCTGTTCGATTCTCTGTGGCTGCGAAGCTACTGGTACGATGACACGAGGATCAGTGGATGTTGCCGCATTGATCTGCGTCTCCTCGAAATAGCGAGATGGTTGGCCGGTTGCCGGTGTCTGATTGATTCGTTGTCCGAGAACGCCACGACGCCGCACTAAATCAAATATTTCTGATTGGTAGCGGTTCGTTTCGATAGCGCCAGGTCCAAGAAAATCAGCTGCGGCACTGATATTGCCAATCATCCTACCGCGTCTGACATTTCCTACGCCCATCTGATTTACTTCCTTTCAGTTTGGATTTTCTTCCTGACGCTAGTTTGCGCGTCCATATCCTCGATCGACAACTCCCTGATCGATAATTCCTTGCTCTTCCATCAACATCTTCATTGCAATCCGCTGGTCTGGGGGAATGTGAATACCTTGGTTCTTGGCTGCAGCAAACCATGAATCAACTGTGTCCACAGAAAGCTTCTGTCCTGATGCTTTGATCTCTCCCAGATTTACTCCTGCCTTGCTAGCCAAGTTCACTAGCTCAGTGGGCATTACCGAACGACGTGCCTCCAAGTCACTGAATCGTTCAAGCTGAGCATTCATCGAACGAAGTTGGACCCGTAGTTTCTTGGTATCCTTTACCCGCTTGTCTTCCGATGCCTGCAATGCTCTTCGCAGACGACGGCCTTGAGCGGTTAAAGTCTGAATCTGCACGGCAGCAGCTTCAATGTTGTTAGCGCGAAGTCCCGGAAAAGGTTTCTTACCCATTTTTCCTTTCTTCCCGGTAGCAGCCTTCGAGTGGATTCTGCCCTTCGCGACATTTCCCGAGAAATGCTCTCCCTGTTTCGGAGGCTTGGTTACGGTTGTCTTTGAACCACGATTGGAAGCATCCTGATTGACTTCTCCTGGTTCCTGGGATGCGTCTTCGAGTGCAAGATCTTCCATTGCTTCTAGATCTGATGTATCTTCTTCAGACGAATCGTCATCAGATGATTCATCACCCCCACCACCATTTCCACGGCCTGCAGCTGCCATGTCATCTTCGTCATCATCATCGGATTCATCGTCGCCTTTAGCAGCTTCCATGTCATCCTCGTCCGATTCATCCGATTCTTCTTTTGCTGCATTGAGAACGATTTCATCATCTTCATCGTCTACTTCAGCAGCAGCTTGAAGTGTTATTCTACCGTTGAGCTCTACTAGGCTATCCATCACACGTTCATTTGACGCCTTGATTTCACTCAAGATCGGAGCAAATGCATTTGAGATGGCTGGACCAATAGAGCCACTAATTGCTTGAGCCATCAAAGACGCAGTACCACTGTCCTGGCCTGTGTCTCTGTTAGCCGCGGCAACCTTCTTCTTTTTCTTGTCAGGCTTCATTGCTTCTCCTTCTTCGCTCATTGCCGCAGCCTTGGCAGCAAGCGAGGTATTCGTGTACGCGGCTGCATCCTTCTTCAGGATAGTAGCCCCGGTAAATTCAAAATCATCCAGATGCCATATAGATTCATCTTCGTCCCTTACATATACATCTGCTAATTCCATGCTCATGCCGAGATCTTTCTTTTTCGACAAGTCACGGACTGACTCGGGAAAGTCTTTCTTCCAGACGAATCCCGAAACTTTTACGGCAGGACCTTCCATCCAAGCTCTGGAGATGACTCCAACCTTATGGCGAGTCGCATGTTCATCCAAATCACCTGGATCATAGTTCACTGCCATTCCAATCAAACCTTCAAGCTTATTGGCTGCTACTTTCTTTGGTACAAATATTCTATGTCCCTGTGATCCATGTGGAGGCTTATTCGATGCTTGATCTACCATCAACAAAGTACCTTGAAATGGAAGCTTGTTAGGATGTACATCCTTACTAGGAATGTCAGCAAACGAAACAATAGATGCAGCGAACATTGCATTGATCCTACGTGCAACGTCACAGGCACCTTCATTGCCTCTTCCACAAGCCCTCACCAATGTAGGTGGTAGTGTCATTGGTACTTATTATTCTTTCCTGGTCTATAGTGTGGTCTAATCTTTTTGTTTCTCTGCACACTATCTGTTACTCTGTCCTGATTTGGATCTATGAATCGACCACCTGATCTCGGATATTTTCCACGTTCTGGATTCTTTGAGACCTGCTCGTTAACACTAGGCCCGAAAACTCCACGACGATTGATCGTCTTTTCCGCGAGAGTTTCCTGATGCTGGTCTTCATAGAACTTTTGTAACTGAGCATCTTCCTCATCTTGCGTAATTGGCGCAGGCTCAACTTCATCAGCTTCTCGCAATTGTTTTTGAGCTTCAAAGAAGTCTTGCAATTCTTGTGAAAGTTCCTCAAAGATGTTTGGATTCTGTTGCTGCATTTGTTGCTGCAATGTCATTGTGTCTGGAAGAATCCCTAATTCCTGATACAATTGGATTTCCTGCGGATCCATATTAGCAATATCTTCCGCTTGGAACTCCATCGCAGAACCTTGTAATCCACCTCCACCTGCCCCTACTGTCGATCCCGCTCCTCCTCCTGACGTTGGAGGCTTCCACAAGCTCGTGCTGGCACCCGATCCCATTCCACCGCTTCCCCCTCCACCCCCCATTGTAGCTGCAATCTTTGCTTGCATCAACATGATTGCCATCTGCATCTGAGGTGCTGTTAATTTCCCCCACGGACCTGGGAGTGGAGTCATATTGTTTGACTTACGAATTTCATTGGGAGTGATCGCCCCCATTGCGTACCATCTTTGATGGATGATAGTACGAGTCAGCATGTCTGGATCTTCGAGACCTACAAACTCGAACTCCAGATCCTTCCATCCAAGGACTTTATGGACAAGCTGATTTGTAAACGATTCTTGAAATCTTGTGGCGACAGGAACTACTGCTGATCTCCAGTCCTGATCGCTCATGACCTGAGCGGTTGCTCTATTCGGGTGATCATCAAGTCCTAATGCCTGAGGACTAAGATCAAATCCTGTTGCGATGATTTGAATCAAGAACTTCTGCCAGTCAATCAACAAGTCTTCTGGTTTGACTGGAGTGATGTCTACGACTTGGGGTGCCTTTGCGCCGGCTACTAAAGAAACCTTCGCCTGCCCTTCCAACTCATTCATGATGTGACGACGAATGATGTTGATATGAGCAGGATTCATTGTCTGTTCCCACCACAACCAAGTCTTATGAACTTGATCTGAACCCGCTCTTCCTGACATATCCTGAACGCCGAGGAAGGAATTTACTGAATTGAAACAGACTTCAAGACGACCTAAACCAAATGGAGTAGCTGTACGAATGTTATCTCGAATGTACATCAACTCTTCAGAAAGGAATGTTACGATTCCACGTTCACCTTTAAGACCTGTCATCTGTGCATAGCGTGGACGATCGGGAGTTGATTCTGTCCAATCTAGAAAGATACGTACTGTGGAACTATCTACTGCCCACAACTTCACTGGTCGTGGTGCAAATGGAGTCATGCGATGTTCAGCACATGCTGCTCCATTCAGTAAGAAATCTTCTAACATCTGTTCTAACAAATCACGGAAGCTTTCACCAGTGTTATTCGGACGCTTCAACGTTTCTGTTAGAATCCGAATTCTCTGTTCCCTCTCAGGATCGACGTCATCCTGAAATTCTTTCGTCGGCTTTATCTGCCACCTAAAAGATAGGACAGCGTTTTTAACCAGATTCATAGCTCTACGTGGAATGGGCGTTTCCGAGAATCTGCGGAGATTGTAAGGAGTGTTCTTGAGAACTGGCTGATTGAGTCTATGTAATGCTTCCGGAAGGTAAGGATAAGCCCAGCTTCTGCGATCGACTATATCAAAAACCTGTCCATCACGGACTGCTCGGATTTCCTCAATTTGGCGAGATCGGACTAACGCCCATTCGTTACGAGGAGTTACAGCTAACTCAGCAGCATGGGTTAAGGCTAGGACCTTCACTACCTGTCTTGTTACCAGGTATTTGGAAACACGGGCTCGTAGCTCTTGCCTCCAGCCACGAATGAATGCCCATAGTCTCTGCCTTAACATGTAGCATAGTATAATTCACTTTATGTTTTCTTGTCAAGAAAATTGATTTCATACCCTGCAACTTACCTAATCAATATCTATATGCAACTTACCTAACATTTGATTTATTTTACTAATGCTTATATTATGAGCATTCTTACGAACTCCACGTTTATGCCACTTCTTTATCGACTCGCTAATAGCCTTTTTGTGTGCTTCGGATTTAGATTTTCCCCTTTGCCCTTTTCCTATACGATTCTTAGTAATTTTAGAATGATGAACTCCCAACATACGTTTACTAGTCTTTTCAGACCAAATCATTCTAGTAATTTTATCAGGAATAGATGTACTCAAATTACTATTATATCCCTTAGCTGGATTGGTGGCATTAAAATACATAATCCATTTACGTTCTGATTTTGTTAAAGTCCTAGAAAAATAAGCTTTACACAAAATCTCAAATACAAAATTACTAATTCCAAACTTACGCATATCTAAATGCAAACTAGAACGTCGATGTTTTGCAATTACTTCTGGATGCAATGAAACATATTTATGCCATCTCCATCTTTTCTTTGGACTACTCGTAGCTCCAATATAAACCTTCTTATTCATGAGATTACGAATCATGTAAACATATCCATATGGTTTCTTCATAGTCCGATTATACAGTTACTTTACAGACAAAATAAACAGCAAAATAGGCACGGTAGGAATAACCCTACCGTGCCTCATATTAAGTGTTTTGTCTAGGGACTACTGAATAGCGCTAGCCACATTCTGGAAAGTGGTATTCGCTCCAGTTCCAATCAATCTGATTGTCCCAACAACGATCAGAAGAATCACTGCGAGCATGACTGCATACTCAGCAATGTCCTGCCCAGAATCATTCTTCCAAAGTGCCTTCAACATGTTTTGCTCCTTAGTTTGTGTTTGACCAAAGAATACACCTTACATCCCAAGAGAGTAACGCCTCCTGTGATAAGTAAAATGTCTCCAATACTGAAACGGTACAATGCTGCCTGGTCTGCCAGCATTAACCATCGTCCATGACCTGATACATCCCAAATTGGGTGATCAGGTATGTACGTAGAGAGGCCCACTGTCGGCATAATCCCTCCATTCAAGGACGTAACCAAAGCGTTGGATGTCACACCCAGCAAGATCAAAAAACCACCTCTTATCTTGGAACGAATGAGTATGGCCACGGCCCAACCCAATAACGTTACCCAGAACAAAAGGCAGTACTCCATCTTTGCTGTATGTTGCCAAAGATAAAACAAAGCGGCGATGCAACCAAACTTCAAAATCACCTTCACAACATTCCCCCTTAATTATGCTGCCCGTTTCAAAATTCTTCTCTTCATTTCCTCACTACGTTGCAGGGGAGTCATCTTTGCCCAATACGCTTTGATAGTACTACCAGTTCCCTTTTTCCGGAATTTCTCCTTTACCTTTTCGGATTTGTACTTCTTCCAACGTGCTCGCTGAGCTTTAGCAATACTCTTACGAGCCTTCAATGAAAGAACTCGTTTTACCTTCTGTGAACCACCGCCTCGTGGACTGCCAACCACCTCCACCTGTTCCACGATCTTACTTCCTTTGGTGGCCTTTCCCCGCAGTCCTGATAAGTGCAAACTATCGGTAGACCCCAATTCCGTCCCGCGCGCCTTGGAGAGAAGTATTTCTCCCACGACCCCTGCAAGCTCTTGTCCAGATATCTGACCGCCTGATTCCATTGCGTAGCGTTCAATGCTTTCCTCAATGGAATGGTAGAAATATCCAAACGCGAAGCCCGTCGAGTAATTGGAATCACTGCCGCTCTTTTCATTTCTTTTTCCTTTCATCTTGGGTTCTCCTCATGTGGATTGTGTACAATTTATTATACAGCACAACAGAGAACATATAACCAACGTAGTCTGCCGGCTTTTTTCTTGCTGCTACAAACTCAGTACGAACACTAACTCGCACTGCTTTTGATCTTGGTGTTGGAAAATAAACCTTTCTTCTGGGAAGAATGGATACACAATTCCTAGAATCCATAAATCCAAATTCAAGCTCTCCGTTTTGTTGCCACTCCACTTGAACGTACTTTGGAGGTACTCCCCGAAACACGCTTGGGGATAGAGACAACTCTCCCTTTCTTGTGACTCTTGCCGTTCCTACTACACGACCCATGTGACACCTCCTTTGCCTTAGACCTCATAGAAATGATTTGTTTGTCTTTTTTCTTTATCTCCTCCTCAAGTTTATCGTTGAGTTGCTGAAGAGTATTGACTCGTTTGGTTAATAGACTATTTTCGTCTTCGATTCTCTCATGCATCTTGGTGAGTACAACGTTGGCTTGCTTTGCACTTCTCCCTGCAATATCCAATCGTTGCCAGGCTTCACTGGGGTCTTGCATGACCCCTTCCGGGTAATGGTCCCCTGGATTTAACTTAATCTCTGTTAACTGTCGCTTGAAATACAACGCGACTTCAATTCCTTTGTAACTCAGAATGTACACCCGTCCATTCTGATCTAAACACTGGCACGCCCACCCATTAACACCATCTGGCAATGTCAGTGCTTGATTCGCCGTTACTATGGTCTTCAACGTAGCATGTACCATATCCCAATTTACTTTGGACATGTGAGCTATCGTCAGGCAAGTAAACCTCAACTGATCGTAGACGAACCCTTTGTGGTATGCAACTCCCTGTGGACCAACTCGTCCGACTGGGACTTGTGATCGAAGCCCAGTTGCTGGCTTTACAAATTTCCTTTTCTTTGCTCTCCTCTTTTTCATCTTCCTTCCTTGACTTTTTTTATCTTGTACTCTAGTGCTGACTTCAGTCGAGAAGCACTAACCTGCACAGGATCAATATGTACATAATCAAGTTTTGGATTTCCTAGAGGCAAAATATAATGAGGCATCAATGCTCTAGGATACATCAAGAACGTTGACAGTTCCTGTGACGCTGCAAGATGGGACATACCATTATCAATGGTAACTAGCAACTTTGCATTCTTCATTATAACTGCCAATCGGTTGAGTGGAATCCCATGCATAGGTTCAATATAATGCT
>Ga0137360_10000838_pt1 | contig 17744 bp, 19 predicted proteins | sample Mad1_60_16metaG_FD_104924 | JGI IMG/M metagenome (GOLD analysis project Ga0137360, IMG submission 104924) | Vadose zone soil microbial communities from Angelo Coast Range Reserve, California, USA - Mad1_60_16 metaG | ecosystem: Environmental > Terrestrial > Soil > Vadose zone | place: USA... | reverse complement strand
GTGGAATCCCAAATCATGATCCTATCGTTACAGCCGCAAAAAGCGGACAGTTTTAGGTTCGCACCCCCCTCGCGAAAAACTGGCGTATTGAAAGCCTTTTGGGGCTATGTCAGGAGTTCTGAACTTGTAGATTTAATTCTCCAATATGAAAGAAGAACCACGAGGCCCTCAGGCCGTACGCCTACGCCAGCGCAAGTTTGAACTGCTTCGCCATTTCCCCATCCCACCGGATTTGCTGCCCGGAAACCTCACTCGGAGTTTCACGCGGCGCGGGAATCCCCGCTGCCATTGCGCGCGCGACAAGGGCCATGAGGTTTGGACACTCACCTTCATGTCCAAGAGGCAGCGACACGTCGAGCGCATCCCCAAGGATTGGGTAGTGGAGGTGCAGCAGCGTGCCGCGGCGGGCCGCGAATTTCAAGATACGGTGCGCGAAGTGCTGGCCTCCAACGCCCAGCTTTTGGTCTTCGCCCGCCAGCAGCGCAAGAAGAAAAAGAGGAAGCGACCCTGAAGAGTCCCACCCCACGCCGCTTGTGGAAGTGCGTCAGCCAGCATCTCCACCCGGCCGCTTACTTCCGCTCCCCCGGCGATGGCCGCTCCAGCCACAAGATTCCAGCGAAAGATTTGTTGTGGTCCATCGTGCTGGAGACGATCTTGCGGCTATGGGCCTGTCTGGCCATCGAGGCGCTGGTGGGATCGGCAGCGCGCCGGAACTTAGGAGTGAGCCAAGCGTTTGGCGACGATGCCCTGGGTTACTTCACCGAACGTTTAGATCCCGCTCCCACGCGGGCCGCTTTGGCCGCGGTGCTCCATCGCGGCAAGCGCAACAAGGCTTTCGAGAGCTGCCGTTTCGTGGGTCTGGCCTTGGACGGCAGCACCGTGGGGCGGCGGCGAAAAAAGAAATGCCCCTTGTGCCGTCCCTACCGCAATGCCGACCGAGAGATCATCGGTTATCGCCATCACCTCGTTGTTGCCAAGGTGGTTGGTGGCGACCTCACCCTCCATGCAAAGCCTTGAGGAGTGGGACTTCGTGGGTTGGCCCGAGAGATCCCTTGGTTGTACGGGATACAATTCTTCGGAGCGTGGGCGGAGAGGGGCTCGCCGATTTATTTTCCTACAGAATGTCTGGACGTCCGCCCGATCGGTGGTACGCTTGGGCAAGCGGCGGCCGCGACTACTGATGTAGTTGCAGTCTGGCATTTGGCAGGTGACATCATGAAGCACTTTGCCCTAGGCGTTGCAGTGGTAATAGTCTCGTTTGGCCTTCCTGCTCGTAGTCATGCTCAAACAACTGAATCTGCCCCTGTGAGCGTTTCCGGAGAGGGACGCGTTACGGAATGGGTGTATGGCCTACACATTCCAGCGGCGCGAGGGCTGCCGTTTTCCGCAAAGGTAGAATTGGAGACGGTGAGCCAACTGCAGGACGACACGCAGATCACGCATAAAACGTACAATCTGGACGCACGGGATTCGGCCGGACGCACGCACAACGAGAGGCGGAATTGGATCACCGTGGAGGGCGAAGAACCGAGGCTGAATTGCGTAGAGTTGTACGACCCCGCGACGAGGACGAGAACCGATTTGTTTCCGTTGACTAAGCTCGCGAGACAGTGGGTGGTGCGTGTGGCAGCGCAAGCGACTCCCCCCGCGGCAACAGCGAAGCCGGAGACGGCGAAGGAAGATATTGGCACGGACACGATGCTCGGGCTGCCCGTGAAGGGAGTGAGGATGACGCAAACCTACGCGACGGGAGCGCTGGGGAATGACCGGCCGGTAACGATTGTGACGGAGTATTGGTATGCGGCGGAGCTGAGAATCAATTTGCTGACAAAGCGGACGGATCCTCGTTATGGGGTGCAGACCGTGCGCGTTACCGAGCTGGAAAGTCAGGAGCCGGACACGGCGCTCTTTGCAATCGGAGACGAATATAAAGTTGTGAACGAAGCGGGGCCAACGCAGGTTGCGCAAGGTCCGGGTGCGACAAATGAAAGAGCGAAGAGTACAACGGTAGCGTCGAGCGGAGCTTTGGCTGGAGTTGCGCGTCCTGGAGTGGGAGGAGTGTCGATTCCAGCCTGCGTGTATTGCCCAAACCCCAACTACACGGACGAAGCCAGGGCAGCGAAGTTTGGCGGGAGCGTGGTTCTACAGGTTGTGGTCACCGCGGACGGCCGAGCGGAGAATATTTCGGTAGTGAAGAAGGCTGGCTACGGACTGGAACAGAACGCCATTGAGACGGTAAGAAAGTGGCAATTCAGGCCTGCCAAAGGGCCGGACGGTAAGCCGGTCGCTACAGTCGTTCCGATCGAGGTGTCGTTTCAGATCAAGTAGTGAAGGTTAAAAGCCCTAAAGGCAAAACTGGTACTTGGAGCGTTCACGCGTGGATAGAATCGCAGGAAAAGAAGAGACAAGAAAACAAGAGACAAGAAACAAAAGATCCATCCTTGCAAAACCAAGCCTGCTATCGGCACCCCCCGGAGATGGACTAAAGTCAGATCTTCTCGGCGAGGAAAGGATGTTCCTTCCCCAACTATCCATAAGGTTTGTGAAATCGAAAATGGCGCTGGTCGCCTCCTTGCTCATGCTTGCCCTGGATCAGATCAGCTTCGGGCCGGGGCCTGGAGCCACTTGATCGCTTTGCGCCACGAGGTAGCCTCACCACTGCTCATGGGTGTCTGCAACCACACCATTGCGCGATGCCGGGCAACCGCCCAGCGGCTGGGACCACTTTCTTGAGGCTCCGACAGAGCAAGCGGCGGTATTTCCGCCGGCGTAAGCCAATAGGGGCTGGCACTTGCAAAGGATCGTTCCGCGGCGGCAATCGACGAGGGACGCTCGTTGACCGCGCCTGTGAACGACAACTTTAACAGCGCCCCGACCTGCTCTTGGGACGCTCTCATTGCTTTCAGGATTTTGCGTGCAAACCAAACACCGGCAGCCAGGAAGCCAAATTGAACGAAGAGATTTCCCAGCGCATACCAATTGCTTTGTATCCAAGCGGTGAATTCGTTCATCGTCACACCTTTTTCACACCTTGGACTGGGATGGGTTCAATCTACAACGCGGCTCTGGCGGCGGAAACTGGTGAGAAGTCCAGAAAACGGGCAAGTGCTTTCCCCTGACCTTGCGGGCCACTCTTGTGAGGGCTGGTTCTGGCAGGTGATAGAGGGCGCGGGAGAAAAGGAAGAGGCTGGCGAAAGACAGTCCTGGCCTTTCTCTAGGAACCGCGAAGGTATGGGCCATCCGGCTACGGCTGTGGCCTAGAACTGAGTGGAAAACCAAGGCCGGTATGGGAGAGAGAAAGAGGAGTGACCCACCGCTTGCATTAAACAAAACGCAAACAGCAGGTCATCCTGGAGTTAAGGCGCTGCCACCAACCAGCGGCGAGCGTCCGCGCCGCCGGCTATCTCCTGTTAGGATGCGTCCTTAATGTCCTCGCGCGCTCGTTTCTCGGCGTTCCTTGCTTCCGTTCGGGAATGGGCATCCGGCTTCAGTTCGCGGATCGCCTTACTTAAGTCAATGGCCTTGTCTTTGGACGGGGCCGCGCACGATTTGACATCGCCAGCCGGTTTCGCGCCGGTCACATCCCATTTAAGGCAGTTAAATTTGATCTGGAGATTGTGGCTTGCGTGAAGCGAGGCGACGCAATCGCTCAGGCTCTTAAATCCCGCGCACGCATCCTTGAGGCTTGTGCGCGGAGGCAGCACCGCCTGCAACTGCACTGATAGCTTCTTTTCTTCCTCTTTGTTCGCGGCGAGCTGTTCACTTGCCGTGGGGCTCGGACCTTTCTTGATCCATTTGATCGGGTTGTAGGTGATCGCCGCAGTTCCGGTGCCGGCAAGCAAAACGCACACCGCTGCAACTCCAACGATGATCCATTTGTTTTTCATACTGACCTCTTTCGAGGGCCGGGTTTGGCTCTGGTCTCAGTAAGCCACGCTCTCGATTCCCCTTCGAGGCCTTGAGAGGACGGTACTCCCCCAATCGGTCACGTTGGCCTTCCGGTCAGATTTTCAATGCAAATCTCCTGTACGTCAGGCCGCTGAGTGATTCAAATTGGCTGGGGGGAAGGAGCGATCAGTGGCGCCTTCGGAAGGAGGGCATCCCGGGATAAAAGACGATGCTGTTAACGATGCGAACGTCGTTTTGCATGCGAACGGCTGCCGACGGGTTGTAGAAATGAGTTTGCAGATAATCGACGCTGACGCGGAATCCGAAGGCAGGAGAGAGGCGGTATTCAACGCCGCCGCCAACAGCCCAGGCTGGATAGTGAACGTGACCTGTATTCAAGCCACCATTTCCGTTTGGAAAGGGTCCGGCGACACGTGCTCCACCGGCGAGGAGATGAACATACGTGCTCAGCGAGTTGCCACGCGAGGGGTAAAACACGGGACCGACCAAGTAGGTGAGCATATCCGTATGATGTCCAGTTTTGAAGACGTTGCGGGCGACCGCGTAGTCAAGGTCCAAGGTTGCTCCAAAGCGTCTGCCGGAATCCACGGAAGCGGTAACGTTCGCGCCGCTCAGAGCGACACTGCCTGACGATGGCATCCCGAAATCGGTGACGGAATACCCCGCGCTAAGTTTCAATATCGGAACGTATCCGGCGGGAAGAGGAGCTTGTTTCAGTGGCTGAAGGTAAAGAAACGCGTGGGGTTGTACCAACATGGGAGTTTGTGTCGGCATGGGACTTGCGGGTGTCGTCGAATCTGAAGAGGGGGCGACTCCTTGTGCCCCTGTGGAGCTTTGTGCAGGCGGGTCAGGTTGGCAGGAGGGTGGAGGACCTTGCGCCATGACCGAGATTGGCCAGATCAAAAAGGAAAAAACGATTTTCAACACTATTCTCATGGGCATACGTAGGGATGGGCAGGAACGCGACGCCCCGGATTAGGGGGCGCGATGACGCACTTACATTTGCGTTTTATAACGGGCCGAATTGGCTGAACAAGCAGGTAAAAACCTTTTTTCGTAGGCAGGGAAATCATTGAGCCAAAATGTAGCGGCTATATGCATGGTGACATGTGAAGACTGAAGACGCCGCCGATGTTTATGTTTGTAGGGAACGGAGGAGGACTCCGGGCTAAAGCCCTTGAGCTACGTGGTCGAGCCGCAGACTTCGGGCTCGCGAAACGATCTATTTGCGGGTGAGGGAATTTGCGACTTGGGAGTCCAGCGTTTGCCGGACCTTTTGCAGGAGAGTGTTTTTTGTAAAAGGCTTTTGGACGAGCATGGCACCCTGGGTCGAGACGCCGCGATTAACGATGACGTCATCGGTGTAGCCGGACATATAGAGAATTTTCAGAAGAGGGCGAAGCGCAACCAATTGGTTCGCCAGCTCGCGCCCATCGAGGCGGGGCATGACAATGTCCGTGAGCAAGAGATCGATTTTGCGGTGAGAATCTTTTGCGGTGGCAAGAGCGTCTTCGACTCCGGAGGATTCGAGAACGGTATATCCGGCTTCTTGAAGGAGCAGGCATGTCAGCTCTCGCAGGGCCAGCTCATCTTCGACGAGCAGGATGGTCTCCGAGCCCCCTTGGACTTCCTTCCGCACCTTGTCGGACGCGGGCAAACTTTCCGCCGTGCGCGGGAAATAAATCTTGAAGGTAGTGCCGCGGCCTGGTTCGCTATAAGCCATGATGTAACCGTTGTTCTGTTTGATGATGCCGTAGACCATCGAGAGACCTAAACCAGTGCCCTTGCCGGGATCCTTGGTAGTGAAGAAGGGCTCAAATATGTGGGACATGGTTTCCGAGTCCATGCCCATGCCGGTGTCACTGACTGCCAGCATAACGAATGAGCCAGGCTTGGCGCCCAAGTGTTGGCGGACGTAGGTATCGTCGAGCTCGACGTTGGCGGTTTCGATGGCGAGCTTGCCGCCACTGGGCATGGCGTCGCGTGAATTGACTGCGAGATTCATGAGCACCTGGCTCAACTGGCCGGGATCGGCTTTGACATATCCCAAGTCGGGTTGCAGCCTGATGGCCAGTTCGATGTCTTCGCCGATGACGCGATGCAACATCTTTTGAATTTCGGTGACGGAGCTATTGATGTCGATAACGGCTGGCTCGATAACCTGCTTGCGACTGAAGGCAAGGAGCTGCATGGTGAGAGCAGTGGCGCGCTCGGCAGCGTTGCGTGTAGCTTCCACACTCTTTTGTAAACGGCCGTTTGTGCCAACTTGTTGTTCAAGAATGTCGCTGTGACCGAGGATGACGCTGAGGAGATTGTTGAAATCGTGGGCAATTCCACCTGCGAGCCGGCCGATGGCCTCCATTTTCTGCGACTGAAGAAGCTGCCTTTCAAGACTGCGATGTTCTGTTATGTCTTCGGCAAAGACCTCGAAATGGGAAAGGGAATTGTCTTTTTCGAAGACGGGGTGCCCGGTCATTCTGACAGTGATGATTTTCCCGTCTTTTCTTTGCCACTCGGCCTCGAGGGCCCGAAAGCCGTCTTTATCGCCATGCTCTTTGAGCAAGCGCTGACGTATTTGCGGAGCGCGATAGATGTCATTTTCCATGTTGAGCCGCATCAGCTCTTCCTGGGAGTCGTAACCGAGCATGGTCACTAGAGCGGGGTTCACATGGAGGAGCTGTCCATCCAAAGTGACTCGGTAGATTCCGTAAGGGGCGCCATGCACAAGTGAACGAAATTGAACCTCGGACTTTTGGAGTTGCACTTCGACGCGTTTTCGTTCCGTCACGTCGCGGGCAATTGCAGAGGCCCCAATGATCTTTCCTTCCGCATCCTTGACGGGAGAAATAGACACGGAAACATTGATTCTCCGCCCGTCCTTTCGGGCGCGAATCGTTTCATAGTGTTGGATTCTCTCGTCCCTCTTGAGCCTTTCCAAGATTTCAGGAAGGTCGTCGCGTTGCTCGGGGGGGATCAGAATACTGACCGGCTGCCCTTGTATTTCGCTCGCCGAGTAACCATAAATGCGCTCGGCGCCTGCGTTCCAACTTGTTATCTTCCCATCAAGCGACTTTCCTACGATTGCATCTTCAGAGGATTCGACAATCAAGGCTAATTGAGACGCTTCGGCTTCGGCGCGTTTGCGGTCGGTGATGTCGTGGGTGGCGGACAGCATGCAAGGCTCTCCATTTATCACGACGCGCACAGCGGATACGCGGCCATAACGGATTTCACCTGCCTTGGTTCTGAAACGAAATTCCTCGCCCTGGACCTGACCTTCCGATTCCACCCTCTGAAGCGTGGTTTCGTGAGGTCGCTGTTCCACCCACAAATCGATCTCCGCAGGTGTCTTTCCCATTACTTCCTCGGCGGAATAGCCCGTGAGACGTGTAAACCCTTCATTCACTTCGAGATAGCGGCGGTCCGGGAGACTCCGCAAGGTTATGGCGTCGGGACTTGAATGGACCATGCTCGCGTACTTCTCCTGGGACTGACGGAGCAGCGCTTCGGAGTGTTCACGATCCGAAATGTCGCGCACTATCCCCGTGAAAAGGCGCTTTTTCCCACGGACGTGCTCGCCCAAGGAAACCTCAATAGGAAATTCCTTTCCGGAGCGGTGCAGACCGGTCAGTTTGATGGCCGTCCATGAAAAATGCTTTTGGCCCGTTTGCAGGTATCCGCCGACGGCGGCGCGATGTGCCTCGCGAAGGTAATGGGGCATGAGCATGGTGACCGGCTGGTGCATCATTTCGGAAATGGCGTAGCCGAAGATTCTTTCAGCAGCTGTGTTGGCGAAGAGAATGGTACTTTGTTCGTCGATAGTAACGATGGCGTCCGTGGCCGTCTCGGCAACGACACGGAAGAGTTGGGCGGGCTGCGGGAACTCTTTGTTGGAAGGGACCTCGCTGGCGGCTTTGAGTTTCCTTGGTTTCGACATAGGCGTCTCGTCGCCTGTTCGCTGGCGCAAGAAGCTCTACCCACACCTACAGTTCAGGGAAGGGTCTCAACCAGCAGCAGTGGTTGATCACGACGAGTGTAGCATTACAATTTGGAATCATGTTAGCCACTAGGAGGAACTTGCCCAACTAACAAACAATCGAATTGCCCGATGAGTATTTACTGACTGTTTGAGCTACTCCTGCCGAACGCAAGATTCGATTTAATGTCCGCGGCTGTGACCTGACCCTCTCCGATTGCCCATTCGAGGGGTTAGTCCGGCGAGGCCATGGATTCGCGCGCGACGGTCTGGGGTAGGAATTCGGCTAAGGCGGTGGTGAAGAGGGCTGCGCCTTCAGAGTTGAGATGGAGTTCATCGGAGAAGTAATACTTGGCGGAGAGCGTTGTTGGATCGATGGGGACCAGTGTATCCACACCGGCCTTCTCGGAAGCGATGGCCATTTGACGGACCGCGTCCTCGGAAGATGGGGTTGGAGGGACAAGAAGAATCAGTTTTGCGCCGTGTGCCTCGCATAGCGAACGGAGCTGCTCGAGGCGAGAATTCGCAATGGTTTGGAACTCGGGGGCCGGAGGAATGGCAGGCTGCAGTTTGAGGAGTAAGACAAGCTCTTGGTAATGCGGAACTGTGTGACGGAGAATCTGCGCGCGTAAAACGCTGCGCGTGTCCCAGAAGACACTCGAGTGGGCGAGTAACAGGTTACTAGTGGCGGTGCGATCCATATGGAGATCGGAGGCTACGCCGAGCGAGTCTCGAAGATCAAAGAGCATTAGGGGTGCATAATCTTGGCGCACAGTGTTTGCGAGAAAGCCATTCACGCCGACACCGAGAACCACGACCTGAGGTCTTGATCCTTCGCGAAACAGGCGCTGCAACGCGTAGAGCCAGTCGTAGTAAGCGGTAGCTTCGAGAAAAATGGGGCAGATATGAACGCGGCCAGCGGTTAAACTCTTCAAGCGACCTACGTCGACGCCATAGAGCAACAAAGAGTTGCCAAGCATTAGGACGGAAGCAGGCTCGCCAGGCTTTGCCGGACGCATCTTTACGGCTTCAGCGTATTGCTGAGACACACGGGCGTATGTCTCGGAGTGGTGTTTGAGCAGAAAACCACTTAACAATTCGAAGACCAGGATGAGAAAAGCACATATGCTCACCAGAAGCTTGGCATAGAAGAGGGCGGCGTGCTTAGAACTGGAAATAGACGAAGGCATTGAGATTGCTCCCGGAAAAAAGTGCCAACACGACGAGTGCCGCGGCAGCGAGAGAGGTTCGGAAGGCATAAGTGGATTTGGCGAATGGATATTCTTCGTTGTTAGCTTGTAACTGAAGATCCACCAGGAAGAGAGGGATCGTGAATACGCAGAGCATGAAGAAGGCCGAGGCATATTCACTCCGCCACGCGAAATTGGACAAGCCTGCCAGCAGTTGAACGGCTGCATGGAGGGAGGGCGCTCGGAAAAAGGCCAGGCTCAAGCCAAGAATGTTGAAGGTCAGAACTCTCTGCCCCCATAGGGAGAAAAAACCGGTGGAGCGCTGAGGAAGATCCGTGCCCGCCGATTTGGATTTGGCGGGGAAGAAGTAGCGCTCGACGGAGAGCACGACTCCGTGGATGGCGCCAAAGATGACAAAGGTCCAATTCGCGCCATGCCAGAGGCCCGCCAGGACCATGGTAATGAAAAGATTCTTGGAAGTTTTCCAGTTGCTACCTGCGCTGCCACCGAGGGGGATGTACAAGTAATCGCGAAGCCAGGTGCTCAGACTGATGTGCCAGCGGCGCCAGAAATCCTGGAGGCGATAGGAAAGGAAAGGCTGGCGAAAATTGACCATGAAATGGAAGCCGAGCAGCTGGGCGCTGCCGCGAGCAATATCGCTATAGCCGCTGAAGTCTCCGTAAACCTGCCACGTGAAGGCGTAAGTTCCGAGCAGAACAAGCCAGAAATTCGAAGGGCCGAATTGACCGCCAAATACGGCGTTAGCGAGAAGGGCGCAGTTGTCCGCGACCACGCATTTGCGGATGAGGCCGGAAAAGATCAGCATCAGACCATCAAAAAATCGATCCGGGTTGAGTGTTCGCTCCTTCTGGACTTGCGGAAGCAAGTGGCTTGGCCGTTGTATAGGGCCAGCAATCAAGTGCGGGAATAGGCTGATGAAGAGACCGTAGTCGAAAAAAGACTTGGAAGCCTCAATTCTTCCTTTATAGACATCCACGATATACGCGACTTCCTGAAAAGTATAAAAAGAAATTCCAGGCGGGAGAATGATGCGAATCAAGGGGAGCGGAATGTTGTGGAGCCCAAGCCTGTCAAGCGCACCCACGAAAGAGCCGGCGAAGAAATCGAAATATTTGAAGACTCCCAGAATCGTGAAATTCAGGATGAGCGAAAAGATAAACCATTTTTTCCGGTTGGGGTCCGAGCGGCTTGGTGAAATCTTCTGACCGATCAGAAAATCCACGGTGGTGCTGCCGATCATGAGCGCCAGAAATCGCCAGTCCCACCAGCCGTAGAAGAAGTAGCTGGCAAGGAGAAGGGAAATGTTTTGAGTTCGATGATTGAGGCGCCAATAAAGAAGGACGACTGGAATGAGGAACAAGAAATAGGCAGGTGAATCGAAAAGCATATCGTTAAGTCAAACTATCGTTTGGCCTGAACAAGCCTGCCGGGCTCACACAGCATATTTTCAGAGGTCTGTGGCGGAGACAATCAGTGTAATCATGGCATTGAAACTAGGGCAATTCCTGAAGCGGTTGAGAATGGCGTCTTTGCTGCACACATTTCGAAGAAAACCAGGCTGATGTGAAGAGATTTAGAGCGCGACAATCGTTCCTCTCAACGTGTCAACGGGGCCGACAACTTTTTTGTATGCGCTTCGCATTCGTTTCACCCATCGGGTGGCGACCGCAGAATTATGATGAAAAGTGACACCAAGTCTCTATGAGGAATGTTCCGCTGCAACAATTACGGTTTACACCTGATTGTGAGCAGATGTCGTGTCAGCTACCGTTTTACGCGGGCCAAATTCCGCTTCGTTAGCAAAGTTTCCTACCCAGCTGACGGACGCTTTCTTAGAGGCATCGGCCTTAATCGTACAGGGGTTCCAACCATTTAGTGGGACTCCTACGGCGGTAGCTTCTCTAGGGGGCATGACAGACATGCGGGATCAACAGTGGCCGTGGTTCGCGATCCTAGCCAGAACCGGCAGAGAAAGGAATGCGACCTTACTCTTGGAAAATGTGGGGTACGAGTGCTACATGCCCGTCAGCAAGTTTATCCGCAAGTGGTCCGATCGTGTGAAGGAGAGTGAAGTGCCGCTATTTCCTGGGTACTTCTTCTGTCGGATGAACCCGCACAATCGACTGCCCGTTTTGACGACACCGGGCGTGATTCAAATTGTCGGGGTTGGCAAGACACCGATTGCGGTTGAGGAGGAGGAAATTGCCGCGATCCAGCGGGCTGGAAAGAGCGGTATCCCGATAATGCCGTGGCCGTACATGCAAGTCGGACACGTTGCGCGGATCAAAGAGGGGCCACTAAAGGGAATGACCGGAATCGTAGTCAAGATCAAGTCCGGCGCAAAGCTGGTTTTATCCGTGAGCCTGCTGCAGCGCTCCGTCGCAGTTGAAATCGATCGGGACTGGATCGGCGAACCCGCCGAAGCGACATCTGATGCAAACACCGCACAGCATGGCAGGCCTACCTCGATCGCAATTGATCCAAGCCGGCTGAACGCGACGTTGCAGAGCAAGGCACCGGAAGCGAATTAACTTCGGTGGAATGATGATTTGAGCACGGCGAGGAGGTAAAAGTGACCTGGAAGTACTCATCGCGTCTTGGTTTCGCCCTTCTTTTGGCAGCCGTGGGAGGCATCGGTGCTCAAGCACAGGGCCCGGCGGCCTCTCCGGCAAGCACGTCACAAGCGGTCGTCCGGGAGAACGGGGGCGGAGCTGGTGATCACGAGCAAGCTACAACACTGCAACATCGCAAGCGACGCTATCAAATTAACTCCGCGGATGTGCTGGAGCTGAGTTTTCCGTTCACGCCGGAATTCAATCAAACCCTGACCGTGCAGCCCGATGGTTACATCACACTTCGGGGCGTGGACGGCATACGGGTACAAGGCCAGACGCTTCCCGAAGTGACCACCTCGCTTCGAACGGCATACGGGAAGATACTGCACGATCCAGTCATCAACGTGGAATTGAAGGATTTTGAGAAACCGTATTTCATTGTAGGCGGGGAGGTCGGGCGTCCAGGAAAGTTCGACCTGCGCAGCGAGACTTCGGCCACGGAAGCAGTGGCCATCGCCGGAGGCTTGAAAGACAGCGCGAAACATTCGCAAGTGCTGCTATTTCACCGAGTGCCCAACGGCTGGATGCAAGTAAAAAAACTGGACATGAAGAAAATGCTGAAGAACGCAGACCTAACTGAGGATGCATATCTGCAACCAGGCGATTTTCTATACGTACCGAAAAATATGATGTCCAAGATCGGGAAATTCATCCCAACCTCGTCGCTCGGTCTTTATGCAAACCCAGGCGTGCTCTAGTTATTTTTCAGGAGAGCGAGGTCAGAGCCATGTTTGAGGAAAAACTGAACACTCAATCCGACGAGGGCAAGCAAAGTTTCACGTTGCGCGATTGGCTGACGATCGGTTTCAGGCAACGGCGGTTGATCGTCAATACGTTTCTGGGGATTTTTTCGATCGCCGTCATCATCGCGTTCCTGTTACCCAAGAAATACGAAGCCCAGATGAAAATTCTTGTGAGACACGAGCGGGCTGAGCAGGTGGTGTCAGCGGACCGCGAATCCTCAATCCAGCGGGCGACGGAGGTGAGCGAAGAAGAACTGCAATCGGAAGCGGAGTTGATCAGGTCCAGGGATTTGCTCGGCAACGTAGTGGTGGCCTGCGATCTTCAAACATCCGGGGGAGGGTTTCTTTGGAGCAAAAAGGAGGACAACGAGGATCAGAGAATCGCGCGTGCCGTAATTAAACTGGAGAAAGATCTAACGGTGCAGCCCATCAAGCTGACGAATCTAATCGGCGTTTCCTACAAGTCGAAAGATCCGCAGCTGGCGGCCAAGGTGCTGAACTCTCTGGCCAGCCTGTACCTGGAAAAACACCTGGCCATGCACCGAGCTCCGGGACAATTTGAATTCTTTCACCAGCAGGCGGAGGACTATCGCAAGGCACTGGCAAACGCGGAAGAAAAACTGACAAAGTTTGGCCAGGAACAGGGCGTGGTCGACCCCACGCTCGAGAAAGACATCAGCGTGAGAAAACTGGCCGAGTTTGAGGCCGAGGCCAAAAGTGCGCGAGCGACCATTGCCGAGTCACGCCAGCGCATTCGCACGCTCGAGTCACAGCTAGCCACTCTCCCTGACCGACAGACAACGCAAGTCCGCACCTCGGACAACCCGCAACTCATGCAGGACATGAAGTCCAAGCTGCTGGAATTGGAACTAAAGCGCACCGAATTACTTTCGAAATTCGAGCCCACGTACCGGCCGGTGCAGGAGGTCGAAGAGCAGATTACTCAAACGAAGGCGGCCATCGCGGCAGCAGAAAAAGCGCCATTGCGGGATGAGACCACAGACCGCGACCCCACGTACGAGGCGCTACGGTCTGAACTGGCCAAGGCCAAGGCGGAACTGGCAGCCACAGAAGCAGGAGCCGGCGCCGCGACCGCTCTAGTGCGCAGCTACCGGAACGAGAATGAGCAGCTGGGCCGCAAAGAACTCCTTCACCAGGACATGGTGCGCAACGCCAAGGCTGACGAGGAGAACTACATGCTGTACCTTCGGAAAGCCGAAGAGGCGCGAATTTCCGACGCACTTGACCAGCAGCGGTTTTCGAACGTAGTGGTTGCAGAGCCAGCCGCCGTGCCCTTTACGCCGCAAGCCCGGTGGGTACTGGTGATAGTTCTAGGGGCGTTATTCGCGAGTCTTGCGAGCGTGATGTCGGCATTTTTAGTGGACCGCTCGGATCCTTCATTTAGGACCCCAGAAGAGGTCGAATCTTTCCTGGGCGCGCCTGTGGTCGCAGCGTTCCCGAAGAATGGCGATTAGTAACAATGTTCCTCAATTTCTATAAGCTGCGTGAACAGCCATTCGGGGTGACTCCGGACCCGCGCTACCTTTATTTCAGTCCTGGACACCGGGAAGCTCTCGCCTCTTTGTTCTACGGAATCGAGACGGGGCGCGGCTTTCTCTCGCTTATCGCGCAACCTGGAATGGGCAAGACGACGCTTCTGTTCCAACTGCTACAGCGGTGGAAAGGCTATGTCCACAGCGCATTCCTATTTCAAACGCAATGCGATTCGCGCGAACTGATCCGTTATTTACTGGACGACCTCGGTCTCAAGAGCGACGGCGAAGATATTGTGCGGATGCATTCGGAGCTGAACGAATTTCTATATCGCGAGACGAAAGCGGGAAGGCGAGTCGTCGTATTCATTGACGAAGCTCAAAATCTCTCGGATACGGTACTGGAGACGGTGCGCCTGCTGTCGGATTTTGAAGCACCGGACAAGAAGCTGCTGCAGATCATCTTGGCGGGACAACCGGAACTGGAAGAGCGGTTGTCGCGTCCCAGGCTGGCTCAACTGCGCCAACGCATTGCAATCCAGTCACGATTGGAGGCCCTTTCTGCCGGTGAGGTCATTCGATACGTCGGCCATCGTCTCGAGGTTGCAGGGTATGAGGGCACTGGATTGTTTACTCCCGGGGCGCTTGCGTTGATCGCGGAGCGCAGCCGGGGAATTCCGCGGCTTATCAACAATATTTGCTTCAACGCGCTGTCGCAGGGGTGCGCCCGGCAGGAGAAGCAAATTGATTCCGACTTGGTGAAAGAAGCAGCAAGAGACTTGTCGATGGACATCCACGTTCCCCAACCGCGAATGGCGCAACGGCAGTCATTTACACACGCAGCGCAAGGTCCTAGGTCGTTGGCGGAGTCTGCATACCACTGGATTAAGGACAGTCTTATGCGGCGGCGGTTGTTTCAAACCTCGGCAATCGTGCTCATGCTTTGCGGCATGGCGATTTATGTAGGGGCCCGCAGCGGGTCAGGAACGCTTCGACAGCAAGGTGCGAGGCATCTGAATTCCGAGAGTGCCGCGACTGTAACGACAGCCGGGAGCGGCCAGACACGCGTACAATCGGATGCGGCCCGCGTGGAGAATTCTGCGGCGCAGCCAATTTCGCAGAATAGCCCCGCGAGGAATCCAGTCGGATCATTCGTGTATGTGGTCCAGCCGCAAGACACTCTGCGCGACTTATGTCTCTCGACGCTGGGGCGATACGACAGCACAGTGGTATCCGAGATCCGCGGACTCAATCCCGGCCTGAAAAACCCCGAGCATCTTCATGCAGGTCAAGAGATTCGTCTTCCGACGTCGTCGACGAAATGAAGGAGCGAGATACACGACGGGGACCGTTGTTTAGTTCGGGGTACGGAGCAACAGGGCACTTATGAGCAAAAATTTCGAACTTCTCCAGCAAATTGGCAATGAGGAAGAGTTGTTCCGAGCAGCCCGCCAATCGGCTGAGGCTGTTCCTGCCGAAAATGTCGAACCAAATCCGGATTTGGACAAGGAGGTTCGCCGGAAAATCTTGCAGAACGCTTCTTTGCCTGATGTATTTCAAACGACCAGTGGAACGCCAAGCCCGATTCTCACCGTGTGCTCTGAACTCAGCACCGACCTGAATGAGAAGGTTGAATCAGCAAGTTTCCAAAAAGCCGTTCCAGCCGGTGAATTTCGAAACTCCAGAAATCCGACCAGTTCGATCGGTGAGCTGCCAAAGCAAGCCGAGAACAGAGTGACACAAAACAGGACAAAGAGTGATCCTCTTTCGGGGACAATTAGCGCCGAAATAAAATCAAAACTATCTTCCGCCACAACGAGCCGCGAAGTGCAGTCAAGAGTGGCGAGAGCGATTCCTCCGAGGAGCGTCCAAAAGCCCTCTTTGGCATTGCCATGGGTCGACGGGATCAAGACGGCAGCGGGCCGATGGGGAAGGAAATTCCATGCGCGCAACAACCATGTTGGAGTCGATATGGAAGTGCTCGCGCGTGAAGAGGAAATGAAGTTGGTTCAGCGTGTTTTTCCTAGAACAGATCACAGCTCGCCTCGGGCTGTGCTTTTTTCGAGATTGGACGAGGAAGCAGGACATGCATCAACTTGCGCCCGCGTTGGGAAGATACTTGCGGCCCGCGGCGAAGGGCGAGTGTGTGTTGTTGACGCAAATTTCCGCGCACCCTCGCTTCACGAGTATTTTGGAGCAGAAAACGTCAATGGACTTACCGAAGCCACGACCGAAGGCGGTCCCATAGAGAATTTTGCACGGCAGACGCTGGAGCCGGATCTCTGGCTGATGCCGAGTGGAAAGGCGGCTGCGAAGCTGCTGTTTCCGGCAATGGCAGATGGCCTGCGATTAAAAATGGAGGAGCTGCGCAACATCTTCAGGTATGTCGTCATCCATTCGGGCCCTCTTCGACTGGAAACGAGTTCCATGCTGCTCAGTAGGTGGGCCGATGGCGTGGTGCTGGTGCTAGAAGCAAATTCTACGCGGCGAGATACTGCCCGGCGCGCGAAGGAAAATCTGGCTGCTGTCGGCGTGAGCGTACTTGGAGTAGTGTTGAACAACCGCACCTTCCCAATTCCTGAGGCGATCTATCGCCGGCTTTGAGAAGAGATTCCAGTTTCCAACGCAGAAACATCCGGCCCCACACACTGCGCAGTTTACTTTTCTGATTAAGTCTTGCCTCGCGGCTCCCGGGCGTTCGCCCGCGGAGTTTCTAAGAAGAAAGATCCTGCCCAATCAAGCTACTGACCTCACATCGGAAGGGAATGGTTGACTAACATGGCCGGACAACAAACTTGGCAGTGGCCGAGTCGGATTGCACTGGTAGCGGAACACAAGGAAAGCAATTTCTATTATCTAAGCAAGAGATGCCTGGACGTGATTCTGGCGAGCCTGCTGCTGATTGTACTTCTGCCACTGCTCTTATTAATTGCGGTCCTGATCACGCTGGATTCTCCAGGGCCGGTGGTGTTCAACCAGAAACGGGTAGGAGCGAAGCGCAAGTGGCTGGGGAGACAGGCGATCTGGGTGATTCAAGATTTCACGATGTACAAGTTCCGCTCGATGATTCAGAACGCCGATCCTTCCGTGCACGAGGCGTACATTCGAGAGTTCGTAGAAGGCCGCGCCCAGGCCTCCGCCGAAAGCGGGGGGAAATTCAAACTCACCAACGATCCCCGCGTAACTCGAGTCGGACATTTTCTGCGGAAATACAGCCTGGACGAGCTGCCGCAGCTTCTGAATGTGTTGAAGGGTGACATGAGCCTTGTCGGGCCCCGTCCGGTGCCTCCTTACGAGGTGGCTTGCTATGGGAACGGGCACCGCAAACGACTTGCGGCGCTGCCTGGAATCACCGGCTATTGGCAAGTGAAGGGGCGTTGCCAGGTTTGCTTCGAAGAAATGGTGCGCATGGACCTGGAATATATTCGCAACGCATCGTTCGTATACGACCTCAAAATCCTATTTCTTACCATCCCCGCGGTTCTATCAAGAAGAGGTGCTGAATGAACTCCGCAATCCTTTCACTAGGAGTGAAGCAGAATTCCCCGAACGCGAGACCGCTGGGTATCGCGGTCATAGGATGCGGCTATTGGGGCATGAACTACGTTCGAATCTTCAACGAACTCGTGGAATCGCGCGTCGTTGCCGTGTGCGACCAGAGCGCAGAACGCCTAAAAGAAGTGTCGCGACGGTTTCCCGGAATCTATCTGACCACACAGGTCCACGATGCCGCATCGCAACCCGGCGTGGACGCGGTCGTTGTGTGCACGGAAGCCACGACACATTTCAACGTGACG
>Ga0137360_10000836_pt1 | contig 17751 bp, 16 predicted proteins | sample Mad1_60_16metaG_FD_104924 | JGI IMG/M metagenome (GOLD analysis project Ga0137360, IMG submission 104924) | Vadose zone soil microbial communities from Angelo Coast Range Reserve, California, USA - Mad1_60_16 metaG | ecosystem: Environmental > Terrestrial > Soil > Vadose zone | place: USA... | reverse complement strand
GTTCTGCAGACACAGGAGTGGCAGAACACCTTTCGGATCGATTTCCACAATGGTTCTTACAGCGACGACGACATTGTGGACGTCTTTACCCAGCGACTGATCACGCCTTTCAACATCTACAAGAATGTTTCTGTTCCAATCGGCGAATACCACTGGACCCGTCACCAGCTGACCTATGGAACATCCCAGGAACACCGCTTCATAATGAACTTCTTCGAACGCTTCGGCACCTACTACAACGGGCACCTGAACGAAGCGAATGTTCGCGCAACCTATCGTACCAACGAACGTTTATCCTTCAGTTTCAGCGAACAATGGAACCGCTTTCGGCTAGGCACTACGACTGACCCTGCAGGCACTGTATTACCGAGTTCGGCGGGTGACTTCTCGGTGGTAGTTGGCAGTTTTCAAACCAACTACTCATTTTCCCGGTTTCTCACGCTCTCCGCGTTGCTCCAGATGGACACCGCAAATATTCAAGCGGCGAGCGCCAACATTCGTCTCCGCTGGAATTACCGTCCCGACAGTGATCTTTATGTGATCTACACAGCCGGTCAGCGCTTCGCCAGCCTGGTTGCAGCGAACCCGCCGCAGTTCTACGAGAATCGCTTTGCCATCAAGTTCACATACTCGTGGCGCCCATAGCCAGCGCCTCCAAGCCCTCTTCCAGAGCTCTTCCCGCCTGGCTTCCCGAAACCGGTCCTAAAAAAGGAGCCATTTGACCTAACCGCTATATCGTCCTTGCGGACGCATGAGGCCGCTAGCGCTCCTCCGACGGCTGAAGAGCCACAAATTCTTTATAAAGCAACAGATCGTAGAGAATCTTCAGCGTGCCGGCGATGAAAAATGGGACGTTGATCCAAGAAGGCCGGGCAAACATAAAGCCCACGAACAACGGACTGATGGCGGCACCCGTTGTTCGCGCCACGCCGGTTATGCCCGCTGCCGCTGATCGCTCTTCCCTGCTCACTACCGCCATGATGTATGACTGCCTGGTGGGAACATCCATCTGGCTGATACTGAATCGTACGAGAAGTACAAGAATGGCGAGCCAAAGAGTCGGCATCAGCGGTACAAGAATGAGCAGAATGTTCGAAGGAAGATGCGTGACGACCATGGTGTTGATCAGGCCCCACCGCGCGGCGAGTCGAGCCGCCAATAATGCGGAAATTCCAGCAAAGATATTTGCCCAAAAGAAAATGACACCGAGCGTCGCCGGGTTCACTCCAAAACGAAGATAGAACCAATACGCCGCGAAGCTCTGTACCACAAAACCACCAGCGAACGAGTCCAAGGCGAACAGGCTTGAGAGCTTGACGACAACGCGGTGAGATCGGCCGATGCCGAAGAAGCTCTTCATCGTCCTCGGCAGGGCCGCCGCTTCCTCGGGTGAACGCGCTTCCGTCGCAGCGGAAAGCCGAATAAACAAACCAGCCAGGAGAACGCCCACAACCGCGTAAAGAACAACCACAACCCGGTACATCCCAACTGGCGTCATTGTGGTTTTCTCGAGAGCGCGCGTGATCGTACCGGCAAAAAGTGCGCCCAGCGCGGTCGCCACCGAGCCGGCGAGCGTGTACCAAGCAAATACTTCTGTCCTCGAGCGGTCGGGAACGACGTGCGAGAGCGCCGCTTGCTCAATTGAGAGAAACGGACCGACTTCGTTGCCACTGGGACTGATTACGCCAATCGTGCCGGCGATGATTAGAAGCACCGGATTGCTCGTGCAAGCGAATGCAAGCCCCGCCGCAGCCATCAGAATGGCTCCCACAATTAGCATCCGGCGCCGCCCAATCCGGTCAGCGCGCGTCGTCAGATAGAGAGAGATTACCGTATCGCCGACGAGCGTCAGCGTGAGTAGGAGCCCAGTCTGGGATGCATTCAACCCCAGACCGATAAGGTAGAAAACCAAAACGACAGACAACGATCCGTACGCGAATAAGCGCATGAATCGAGTGAGAAATAATAGATAACCATCGCGCGTCAGAACCCTAAACGCGCCAGGTAGTAAGCCAGTGGTGGCCATCGTAATTCGTTAGGGATTGGTCACGGCGTCATAGACAACCATCCGAGCTACAGGTTTGTGATCTTCTTCCTGTTCTGGGGTATAGACCCGATGCGTGCTCAGATCGACCACGAGGCTATGAACAGCGTGCTGCACAGGAAAGTCCTCAAGCTTGCGATAGTGGTTCGGATCGTCTTGATGGAATACGGAGATGGCGCCGCTATAGCACGCCGCATAAATCCGATCCAATCCGGGATCAAAACGGATTACATCCGGTTCATCGGCCATCGGCAAAAACGCAATAGGCTGGTTCTTGTCGAGATCGAAGACAGTCATCAGGTTGTTGCCTTCGCACGAGAGGAAAGCGCGATGGTGCTCGGGATCGAGTGCCATCCCGTGATTTCTCTTGCAGCGTCCCACCGGATACCGTCCGACTACCTCGTCGGTCACCGGATCTATGACCGCAAAAATGTTTTGATCTTGCAGGTTAACGTAGACTCTGCGAGCGACCGGATCGTACTGCGGCATACCGGTCTCGCTGTCGAAATGCAGCGTTTTAATGATCACATCTTTCGTGACGTCCATGATGGTTTCGGCCTTGCCGCGCTCATCGGAGACATAGAGTTTATGAAACGGGCCAGCGTAGGTACTGCCATCCGGCTTCTTCTCCGTGGGCAATTTGTTTACGACCTTCATCTGTCCCAGGTCCACGACGCCAATCGTGTTGTCACCAGCGTTCGACGTATAAAACTTCTTGAGTTCGGGAACGTATTCAATGCCCTCAGCACCAGGCGTGTCCGCTATGGTGGCAACGACCTTATTACTTCGCAAGTCGATCACGTACGTCTGCCCCGCCGCCAAGTGCGTCGAGAGCAGATACTGATCGTCCTTGTCGATCGTTAGATAATCGAAGCGTTTACCCGCTGGCCCCGGCAGGTCGAACTCCGCGGTCTTCTTCAGCGTCCGCCGACTCGACTCTGACGCGGGCTTCGCGATCGCCGTCACACTTAGAATGGCACACAAGCACAGAAGCCACATTCGCATCATCTAGCTCCTTTGAACACGCTTCTTATTTCACTGCGACGCGGCTCAAGGCAGCTTTGATGCCCGCGCCAACAGATTCCGGACTGCCGACAGACCAGAAGTGCATAAAAAACAAGCGAGGCTGCTCAGTGAGCATGTGGCTGTGGAGCGCCGTTACAAAAATGTGGTGTCCCTGCAGTTCGGATACGACCGGATTCACCTCGTCCGCGGTGAGCACGAAGTCGCCGGTTGTAGCAACGTCGCCCGACTCCGCTGCCTGAAAATTGATGGCCTCTCCCACACCCGCGGCGGGCGGAATGGTCATTCCCGCCATCGTGATGGCGTCGCTGCGCGCCAAACCGTATGACAGCACGCCACCTTTAAAGGTACCTTTGCGTCCGACTGCGTCCTCGACGGTTTTCACCCAGGCCGGCGGCGTTGGTTCCTCGGCCGCTGCAGCGGGTCTTTCGAGCGGCGTCTTCGAAACAGAAAGGGCCGCGCGGAACGAAGTGGCCAATTGCCCAGCAGGGCCATGTCCCATGTAATGCATGTACAGCACCTTCGGGGTTTCCTCCATCAAATGGTTGTGCACCGCCGTGATGTCAAAGCCGGAAGACCGCAATTTCGCCATCACGGGATTCAGTTCTTCCTCGAGTAGGACCAAATCGCCCATCACCATGGCATGGTCGTCGGTTCCGAGGAAGGCCGCCCACGAGCCGAGTGCCAGTCCTGGCTTGATCGCCAATCCGTTAACGGAAACGTGGAGGTCCGTCCTCGGGAAACTCAACCTGTAGACGTCACCCATCTTCTGGCCCGACCTACCCAGGGCCTGGTCGATCGGCGCAGTAGTCACTCCCTGGGCACGAAGGAGAATGGGAAGAGATAAAACACAAAGCGAAGTGAAGAAACGTAGTTTAGCAGTCATGATGAGCTCCTTATTGATAAACGAATACAAAGAAGTACATTTCTACTGGGAAATTCATTTTGGTGAACCTTGCGACTCCGCCGGGGGCGGCTTCACACCCACGCGAGTTCCTGGCCTCAGCTCGTCGGTGCCCCGTGATGCGACCTCATCGCCAGGGTGCAGGTCTCCGAAGACCTCGATTAGCTTTCCATCGACTTCGCCGGTTTGGACATTCACCCACTCTGCTGCCCCATCGTGAATGCGAACCACAAAGGTTGCTTCTGTGGTCCTGGCGACCGACGACGCTGGAACAAAGAGAGTCGCCTCGGAACGCCGCACGGGCCAAAGCACTTCGGGGAACATTCCCGAAGCCAGACGGCCCTTCGGATTCGCGACGTCGAGTTCGACAGGCATCGTTCGTGTCTTCACGTCGACCGAGTGAGCAATCCGCGCAACTGTTCCCGAGAATGTTTGATTCGGGAACGCTGGGACGCTGAAATCGACTTTGGCCCCCTCAGTCATCCCGGCCACATACTTCTCGGGAACAGGCACCACCGCCCTGAGCCGTGCTACTTGTTCTACCCTTAACAAAGGGAGGTTGACGCCCGATCCACTTCCGGGACCCACCAAAGCTCCAGGGTGAACGTTCCTCTCGGTGACCACGCCGTCGAACGGGGCGCGAACTTGGAGGTAGCCTTGAATTTCCGTGATCGATTGCAGGGCCGCCTTCGCCGCTTTCTCACTCTCTGCCGCTGCATCCAGGCGGGCACGATTTCCTTCGACAGCCTTCTGGGCCACCTCCAGGTCATTGCCGGCGACCACGCCGGGCGTCCCGGAAGCCGTCCTTAGTCTTTCGTAGGTGCTCTGTTCGGAAGCGAGCTTCGCTTCGGATTCAGCACGTTGGGCAACAGCGGCTTGGAGTTTCGATTGCGCTTCTCCGCGCTGCGCGGCAATTTCGGGAGCGACCAGCCGAACCATCAATTGTCCGGACTTCACAACGGAACCCCGGTCGACGCCGATCCAATCAACGAATGACGTAATTTTCGGGAAAACAGCCACGGCTTCGTAGGGCTGGAGCTCCCCGGGGAGGCGCACCGTAAGCCCAAGTTTCCGGGATACCACTTTGGTGACTTCGACAGTGGGCGTGGACGCCGGGGCTGCTTGCGCGCCAGCGGCATTTGCTCTTGGATTCGAGTTTGATCCGCACGAGATGGAAAACCCGATACTGCTGGCCAGAACAGAAATGGATATAGCTCGCATTCGAGTCATAGAGCTTCCCCAGGAATAGAATCTGGATTGCTGAGTGGTTGGTTTGCAAAAGCACTCTGCGGATCGTCCGGATCGAGCGACGGCGAGCGAGTGCCCGCTCGTTCCTGGACCATCGAAAACACCAGAGGCAAGATCAGCAGAGTCGCTGCGGTGGCAAACAACAATCCTCCGATGACCGCGCGCCCGAGAGGAGCGGTCTGCTGTGCTCCCTCACCGATTCCGAGCGCCATGGGAATCATTCCCGCAACCATCGCCATGCTGGTCATTAGGATCGGTCTCATGCGGGTTTGCGCACCGTGGATTGCCGACACGTTTGAGGCGTTCCCGGCTCGACGGTACTCCTCGGCAAAGATGACCAGCAGAATCGCGTTGGCAACAGCGACGCCGATGGCCATGATTGCTCCCATGAAGGACTGGATATTCAAGGTCGTTCCCGTAAGCAGCAGGGCAAAAATCACGCCGCAGATAACGGCAGGGACGGTCGAAAGAACAACCAGAGCCAATCGTATCGACTGGAAGTTGGCGGCGAGCAGCAGGTAGATGACCAGCACGGCAAGAAGAAGTCCCACGGCGAGATTCGTTAGCGTCTGCTTCATGGGGCCCACCTGCCCTCGGACCTTCACATTCACCCCACGTGGAGGAGGTCCAGCGTTCTTGATGGCCTCCTCTAGCCGGTTCGAGACTCGTCCGAGATCTTCGCCGGAGACATTCGCAGTAAGTGTCACCATCCGCTGTCCGTTCAAGCGGTGATACTCACCGACCGTGTTTCCGTAAGTGATTTGTGCTACATCGCCCAACAGGGGGTGCGAGGAGCTGCCGAGTGTCACCGGCACGTGCTCGAGGTCCTGAATGGAAGTCATTTCGGCTTGAGGGATTTGCACTTGCAGTTGATACGCTACCCCGGACTTTGGGTCGGCCCAGTAATTCGGCGTGACGAAACGGCTGGACGAGGTGGCCGCGAGGAACGATCGGCCCACCTTATCGACAGTCACGCCCAGTTGTCCTGCGCGCTCGCGATCGATGTTCACGTTCATGCTTGGATAGTCCAAAGGCTCGTCATACTGCAGGTCACGGAGAGCGCCGACGTGGCCAAGCTCCGCGCGAATTTTCTCGGCGAAAGCTCGGTCGGCTGCCAAATCGGGCCCTGCGACATTGATCTCGACAGGGGTGGGAGCTCCAAAATTCATGATCTGCGTGACCAGGTCCGCTGCTTCAAACGAGAATTGACATCCCGGAAATTCTCCCGGCAAACTTTTCCGCAGGCGCTCTTCGAATTCGTCTGCGCGGATACCCGAGTTGGGGCTGAAAGCCACGCGCAAGACTGCTTCGTGCTGTCCGCTCGTCCACAAATAAATCGTATTGATGGGATAGTTCGGAGGTGGAGCGCCGACATAGCCCAAAGTGATGGTTACGTTTCCCGGTCCGGCGGCTTTTTCGATCGAGCGCAGAACCGCGAGCGACAGGCGTTCCGTTGCTTCCACGCGAGTTCCGATCGGTGCGCGGAAACGCAACAACAATTGGCTAGAGGAGACACGTGGAAAGATCTCCCGTCCGATGTGCGGACCCACAAACCCAATGACCAGCAAAGCGGCCAACACATAAATCGAAACGACGAGTCTTCGATTCCTAGCTAACTTTTCCAGAATGTAGCCGAGCTTTCGTCGCAACCGGTCGAGCAACGAGGAACTCTTCTTCTGGTGCTCATCACGAACATCGCGAAGAATCCATGTCGATAGAACCGGCACAAGAGAGCTCGATAGCAAATAAGACGCGGCCATGGCGAATCCCACCGCGAGAGAGAGCGGAACAAAGAGGGAACGCGCAACCCCTACCATGAAGAACGATGGAACAAACACAGCGAGGACGCAGAGCATCGCGAGCAATCGCGGAATCTGCACCTCTTTGCTGGCTTCGAGAACAGCAAGGGCGCGTCCTCGCCCTTGATCAAGGTGACTGTGGATGTTTTCCATCACAACCGTGGATTCATCGACAAGAATCCCCACGGCCAACGCCAGTCCGCCCAGCGTCATTATGTTGATGGTCTGCCCTGCGCCCCACAGCGCCACGACGGCGGCAAGCAGCGCAAACGGGATCGTCGCGACCACAATGAGAGCACTCCGCCAGTCCCGCAAGAACAGCAAGACCATCAGCCCGGTAAGCAGCGCCCCGAGCAATCCTTCTTTTACAACCGAAAGCAGAGCGTTTCGTACGTACGAAGATTGATCAAACTCGTAGTCGATCTTGACGTCGAAAGGAACAACGGACTGGAATTGCGCCAGATTCGCCTTCACCTCGTTGACGACGGCGAGAGTCGAGGCATCTGCCCGTTTGGTCACAGGTATATATACGGTGCGACGTCCGTTCACCTCGGCGTAACCGGTGACGATGTCACTGGAGTCCTCGACCGTGCCGATGTCGCGCAGAAACACGGTGGGACCTGCGCCGGTCCGGATAGGCAGAGTTTGCAGGTCCTTGATACTGGAAACGACGGAGTTGATCGGAGCCAACCGCAACAGATCGCCGGTTCGCACATTCCCGGCGGGCACGATAACATTGCCAGCGCCAAGAGCTTGAACAACTTCCTCCGGTGCCATGCGGTATGCACGCAGACGATCCGGGTCGACGCTGACCACAATGGTTCTGGCCGCTCCGCCAAAGGGAGGTGGCGCGGAGACCCCGGGCAGAGTGGCAAACAGCGGCCGCACACGGTTGAGCGCGACATCCTGGATCTCTCCCACCGTGCGGGTCGGACTCGAGAATACGAGATAGCCTACCGGAACACTCCCGGCGTCGAAGCGCAGGACGAAGGGCGCGACCGTTCCTGGCGGCATGAATGCGCGGGCGCGATCCACGTACCCCACCGTCTGTGCAGCCGCCTGGCTCATGTCGGTGCCAGGTTGAAACGTCAGCTTCACCAGCCCCACGTTTTGAATAGATTTAGATTCGACGGACTCAATGCCGGTGATGTAGAGGAAATGATATTCGTAGTAGTAGACGAGGTAGCCTTCCATCTGTGCCGGGGACATGCCACCGAACGGCTGCGCCACATAAATCACAGGGAGGTTCAGGTTTGGGAAGATGTCGACCGGCATGCGCACAAGAGCGAGGATCGAGCAAAGAGCTAGTGCGATCACGAACACAATGACCGTAAGGGGGCGTCGAAGGGCCGCGCGGAGGAGCCACATACTTATGGCCCTCCCTGGGTTTTATCGTGTACAAGCTGCAGGAACGGCCCGAGATCACCGTGGGATGCTGCGACCGAAGCTAAGTTCTGCCAAACCGCGAGCCTCGCAAGAGCGTCGTCGGTTTCTGCTTGCACGAGCAGACTTTGGGCGTCTGAGACATCCACCAGCGTTGCCAGCCCAGCTTGGTAACGTGCCCGTTCTTGGTTCTCGGTTGTGCGGGCTGCCTCGAGTTCCGTCGGTGTGTTCTCGGCGATGCGGCGCGCCCCTTCAAGAGAAGCTTGGGCTTTCCGCAATTGCCCCGTCAGGTCTTGCAGGGCTTGATCGTAGCGAGCGGCTTCGGCACGTTCATTTGCCGATTCAACAGCCTTTCGAGAGCGGATCGCGAAGATGTCGAATACTGGAAATGTCACAGTCAAGCCAACTGCCCAGTTCGAACGATCTGGGCCCAGGCCGGCCGTTCCTCCTTCGAATTTGCCCGTAGGGTCCCAGCCGCTGCCGCGTCCATACACCGACGATTGAAGGTAAAACTTCGGATAGTACGAACGGTCCACGATATGGACCTGCGCCTGGGTCTCTTCCACACGCGCGTGCTGCACCTGCGCGATCGGATTGTTGCTAAGCGGCGTGGCCTGTGGAGATCCGTCGGGAGGTGGCCCGATGAGAACGCTCTCTCGAACTTCCAGGGAGACCTCTGGCAGTCCGAGAATATCGGCTAATGCGGCCTTGCAGATTGTCTCTTGTTGCTGGGCACGGGCTAAATTGACCCTGGCGCGAGCCAACTCTGCATCCGCACGGGAAGCATCCGCTCCCGCGCGAAGCTGATTATCGACCAGCACCCGGACAGCCTTGTCGAACGTGTCTCGCCGTTCCACATCCGCCTCGGCTGCGCGCACGGTTCGCTGGGCAGCCAAGACGGTAAGGTAAGCGTTCAATGTGGCGACCGCCACATCGAGGCGGGTTAGAGACGCTTCCGCAATCGCTTGATTCCGAATGGCGCGCGCGGCATCTACCTTTGCTCCTCGGTACCCAAAATCGACGGGTTCCCAGGAGAACAGGAGTCCCGCCGCACTTCCCCAGGCGCTTCGATTCGAGGTCGATATCGGGACGGGCCCGGAAATCGGAGCGATAATGGATTGCGGAAGCAGCAGGCCCGTGATGTTGTTATCGGTCGCACGATTTGTCTGCCAAACCATGTCTGCCCGAGGGAGATAGCTCGTGCGCGCCAAACCAACGCCCGCCCGAGCCGCCGTGACACGCTCCAGCGCAACACGCACCGCCGGATAATTCTTCAATGCGAAGTCAACCGCCTCTTCGAGCGTAAGTATCTTTTTCTCGTCTACGCGGGATTGCGCGAGGGTGGCCTGGCCGACGCTTATCAGGAGAACGAGGGTGACCGTAATGCCTCTCAGTCCAGCCCGGTGATTCTCTAACACGATGATCTGCTCCTATTTTAAAGACTTCGGTTGCTACGACGCTCTTTTACGCGGGGAATGATAGAGCCCCTCGATCAACTCCATTCCCCGATCAAGGAGGTCTTGGTCCGAGATTCTCTGTCGCGCCCAACCCTTGAGCACTTCGTCGATCCCATAACCCTCTTTGTGCCCGAATTTGTCGTCCGCAAGGTCCGCGTCGTGAATAATCTCGGCAATCACCTTCACTCTTCGGTCGCGAATCCTAAACTCCTTCTGTAACGTCTCGAAAGTGCAGTCGTCGCCACGGTGCCCAAAACCGCTCTCGTGAAACATATCGAACGGTACGGATTCCCTTGGCACTTGTTCTTCAGGCGCGAAGGTAAACCGTGCCTTTGAATCGATGAAGCGTCGAATCAGCCAGGCGGATGCGCATCGGTCCACCCCTGGCCTCGGCCTGGTAACCCACACTCTGTTTTTGTAATCTTGCGACTTGATCTTTCGTGTCTCTGCCATGCTTGTCGTTACGCGCGAGGCGTCGGCCTTCGCCAGCAGTTCCCCGACGCGCTTCTGCAGAGGACTGTCGAAGAAATCCACCTCAACAATCTCTTGAAAACGGCTGCGCAGCCGGCTGAGACGACCGACGGCCCGCTTCGGCCGCGGCATATCAGAAAACTCTTGCAGTTGGCGGATCAACTCCTGATATTCCCGCGAACGGGCCTCGGCAAAACGGCCGATCAATTGCGGGGTCGAAATATTGTCGATCTCCTGCACGTGAACAATGGAAGCATCTCCCCCGTACTTGCGAATCGATGTGGCCAGCCACTGAAAGCGTTCTTCGTTCATCGGATTGCCGGGCAGTAGGTATCCGGAATTACCGAGCGGGACGGTTCCGTAGCGTTGCAGTTTTCGCCAGACCTCCACCCGCTGACTAGCCCGCTTGGTAGGCAGGGTAAACGTCAGCAGGAGCCAAGCCATGCTCGACTCGTCTCGTACATCCATTTCTATTGGATGTTAGATCTATAACGAAGGTTACGTCAATTCTTTCGAGGATAGAACGAAGGGGCTTTGTCAGAATGGGCTACGGTGGCGCCTAAACTGTCTTCCCTACTGCAGGCATTCCGAGTACACCCGCAGTTATCGGTAAACCGCACCGTTGATCTCGTCTCATTGCATTCGCGGTTGCAGGGAAACTCTCTCGCCTTCTAGTAACAGTCGTTCGCGCAGACCATGTTCCTGCGCTAACAGTGGCATGAATTCCTCGTGCCAGAACTGGACCTGTTCCTGCTCGGGGAACGAACTCATATCGTGAATTACCGACGCTTCCTTTTTCATGACCGAATTGATCTGGCGGATTAGCCCGACGATTTCCGTGGTATTGCGGCACACCTGCGGGTGGGATCGCTTATGCAAGCGCTGCACATTGAGCACGTGTCGCTCGCGCTCTCTCTCCTGAGCTGTATCGCAAAGCGCACTGTATTCCTGCAACTTCTGATCATACTCGTTCAGTAGGGGTTCGATCTGCGCGTACGTCTTGACGTAGTCCTCCATAGTTTTTAAGTATTTGTTTACCGTGTCGGTTCACGTCTGATGAGGGTCTGAAGAATCTGCTGGACAAATTCCACGACTTTGGCTACGTTAAGTTGCGAGAGTTAGAGCATGGCGTGGCCGAAGCACCTCAATCCAGCGGGCATCATCGAAAAATTGAAGCAGAAGATTGCGTCGTTGCAGCAGCAGTGGCGTAGCACTCGTCTGGAGAATGAGCGACTGCGCCAAGAGAACGAGCAATTGCGACGGCGAGAGAAGCAACTGGAGCGGGAACAAGAGCAGTTGCGGCAGGAGCAGGAACGGCTGCATCGGGAACGGGAACGGTTGCGGGAAGAGAACGAGCGGCTGAAGCGACAACTGCAAGAAGCTCAGCGGGCCAGCAAACGACAAGCAGCTCCTTTTTCCCAAGGTCGGCGGAAAGCGAATCCACAGCCACCGGGACGCAAGTCCGGCGCAGCCTATGGCCAGCATCATCGCAAAGCCGTTCCCAAGCAGGTCGATGAGGTGATCGCCGTGCTGCCTCCGGCTCAGTGTGAGTGCGGAGGCAAGCTGGAAGTAGAAAGCATTCAGCCGCAGTATCAACAGGAGATCGTGCGCACGACGATCTGGCGGCGCTTCGATATCCCCATCTGTCGTTGTCAGGTGTGCCATAAACGGGTGCAAGGGCGCGATCCGGGGCAGACCTCCGACGCCTTAGGAGCAGCGGCGGTGCAGCTGGGGCCCAACGCGCTGGCGCTGGCCGTCAAGATGAATAAGGGGTTGGGGATGCCCCATGCCGATGTGGCCGCGGTGTTGCAGGACGGCTTTCAGTTACAGGTCAACCGCAGCACCATCTGCCGGGCCGTGGATCGAGTGGCGCGACGCGGAGAAGCCACCTGGCATGCTCTGCGGGATGCCGCCCGGCGCAGTATGGTGAACGGCATCGATGAGACCGGCTGGAATGTGGCTGCGCAATTACGCTGGCTCTGGGTGGCGGTCAGCCAACAGGTGACCTTCTGCGACATCTTGCCCGGCCGGGGTTTCCCCCAAGCCGCCGCGCTGTTGGGGGCCGACTACGATGGCTGGTTAACCCACGATGGCTGGAAGGTGTACTACAAATTTCTACGGGCGGGACATCAAAGTTGCATCTCGCATCTGCTTCGCCGCTGCCGCGATATGGCCGAGATGTCCACTCCGGCAGCCGCCCGCTTCCCGCTCCAAGTCAAAGCCATCCTGGAAAAAGGTTTGGCTTTGCGGGACCGCTATCAGAAGCAGGAGATCTCGCGCCACGGGTTGTGGGTAGCGACGGGACGGTTAGAAGCCGAGTTGGATCGCTTGTTGGCGCGCAGCTGTCGCGATTCGGCCAACCGCCGGCTGGCGAAACATCTGGGGCGAGAGCGGCCGTACCTGTTCACCTTTCTTTACTGTCCGGGTCTGGATGCGACCAACAATGCCGCCGAGCGTGCCTTGCGCCCGCTGGTGGTGGCGCGCAAGAACTGGGGCGGGAACCGAACCGAGAAAGGAGCTCGCGCGCAAGCCGTGCTCAGTAGCATCCTGGCCAGCGCCCAGCAGCAGGGCAAGGACCGGCTGGAGGTGCTGATCGAATTACTGGTAAGTAAGGACCAGAGCCAGATCCTGGATCTGGTGCCGCGCCGTCGCGGATCCCCCCAAGATTGCTTGAGTGCCGCGCCTGAGACTGGGGTGGCGCATCCCTGCCGATCGCCGTCCAGGGCAGAGGGTGCAGTACCTCTAGCGTCATTGGTTTTTTATGGTGCGCCAGCCGAGGTAGGCAGCGCCCCCGTCCCGGTCCAACCATGACACTGGATTTTTGCGCTTGGCGTGGAGAAAACCTGGCGCGTGTTCCTAGCTGCTTGCGCTTCTGTGGGCGCACCTTCTCCGGGCAGGAGTTGGGGTTAATGCGCGAGATCGCGCGGGACTATGCCGGTTTGGCGGTCACGGAAATGGCGCGCACGGTGTGCGAGCTGTTGGAGTGGAAGCGAGCCAACGGACGACTGAAGGACCAGGAATGCCGCCAGTTGCTGGAATATCTGCGCGATCAGGGATGGCTGAGGCTACCCGCGGTGCGAAACTCAGGGCCGCGCGGGCCACGACAGATCCGGCTTGGCGAGGCCAGTGCGCCGCAGGCCAGAGTGGAAGGCAGCGCAGGAGAGTTCGAGCCCCTGGAGTTGCAGCTCGTCGAACGCCGCCAGGAGAGTCAATTATGGACGGAGCTGATCGAGCGCCATCACTACTTGCGGTACCGGGTACCGGTCGGAGCGAATCTGCGTTATCTGGTGCGCTCCCCACGCAGTGGAGAACAGGTGCTGGCTTGTCTGCTGTGGTCTTCTCCCGCTTGGAAGATGGCAGCCCGCGATCAGTCGATCGGCTGGAATGCGGAACAAAGAGCGCACAACCTACAGTTGATCGTGAACAATAGTCGGTTTTTGGTGCTGCCCTGGGTACACATCCAGGGACTGGCGAGTAAGATTCTGGCACAAAGCGCACGCCAACTTCCGATCGACTGGGAGCAGCGCTACGGATACCGACCGTTGCTACTGGAAACCTTAGTCGACGCACAGCGATTCCGGGGGACTTGCTACCGGGCCGCGAACTGGATCCATGTCGGGCAAACCTCCGGACGCGGCCGCATGGACCGGGAGCACAAGACTCACGGTCAAGCGGTCAAAGATATCTACCTTTATCCTTTGGCGCGCAACACGCGGCAGCGACTATGCGTGGGTTAACATTTTGAGGAGGGCGTACTATGTCGGCGAAAAACAACCCAGTCCCACCAGAAATCTATCAACTTAAGGTCACCCTGCTGGGCACGAGCCCGCCGATCTGGCGCCGGTTGTTGGTGCCCGCCGACGTGACTCTGGCGCAGTTGCACGACGTGTTGCAAGCTGCGATGGGGTGGCAGGAGTGCCACATGCACGAATTCAGCGCTGGGGGCCGGCACTTCGGGCGGCCCAATCCGGAAGACCGCTTCAGGGGAATGCCTCCGGTCGAAAATGAGCGCACGGTGCGTCTCTTCAGAGTGTTGGGCAGGGTCGGCGCCAAAGCCATCTACACGTACGATTTTGGCGACAGTTGGGAGCACGCCATTGTCCTGGAGAAACGCCTGTGTGCCGATCCCACCACGGCCTACCCGGTGTGCACGGGCGGCGAACTCGCCTGTCCCCCTGAGGATTGCGGGGGCATTGGAGGATTTTACGATCTGCTGGATGCTCTCAGAGACCCCGCGCACGAACGGCACGACGAACTGTGCGATTGGGTCGACGACGATTACGATCCCGACGTTTTCTCAATCGACGATGTGAACCGGATGCTCACGCCTTCACGTTGGCGCCGAATCAAACCCTTACGCAATTGGTTGCCGGCACGGTAAACAAACACAGTTTTTAATTCATGGTCCTTAGTAGTCGCGATCCTGGCCCCAGTCGCTTTTAGCTCTGCTTCACTCTGTGCCATTCGAGCGGTCAGGATACGGTCGTTATGATTCTGAATGCCAAGCGCAACCGCGATGGTAAGCCCTCCTGCCGCCAAAATCAGGCAAATCGCAATCATCCAGAGCCGGAATCTTTTGGCAAGTCGCTTTGGACCTGAGGAAATGACGTTGCTATTTGTGAACATCGTGCCATCCTTGTCAGTCCCGACATTCAAGCAATTGTCGGTAGTAGGGTATGTCTTCAGGACTTCAGCCCTGTCGGGGTTCTTCTTCGTCCTAAAAGACCAGCATACGCCTGGTGAACTGTGCAATCTCCCGCGAAGCGATTAACCACCGCGCCGGCCGGCGTAGGAGACATATGCTAACCGCGTCATAACCGCAACTTCGGCTTTGTACACCGGATTCTCTTCTGCCGGTTCGGTTAGGCGATCGTTGCAGAGTCAGATCCCAAAGCTGACTGCCTTTTGTCCCCATTCAATAGCCGGGCGGGCCGGGCCCGTTCCACTGAATTTCCAGACAAGCTCACTGGCCGCCTCGGAAGCCTCGAAGGGATTGGCGAAACAGTGCGCGAGAGTAGACTCTCATCGTCGCCTGCGCCGTATGTCTGGAGTACCAAAGAAGAATGGAGAAGAAATATGAGGATACGTGCGCGGTATCAATTCGGAAGTTTAACAAAAAGAAAACGTGTTCGGGGTGGAGACGTGTGGCAATTTCGCTTCAACGAGACGACGGTGGAGAACAGACGCTGCCGGCGGTCACGCTTGATCGGGACACTGGCCCAATATCCAACCCGGACCGATATCTTGCGGGTCGTCGAGCGATGGCGGTTGCGGATCAACGTTAAGCACCGGTTTGCGATGCCGGTCACGATCGATGCCGTCGTGAATCACTACGTGGAACAAGAATTGCCAATTTTGCGCCACGAGACCCAGCAATCGCACCTATGTACGCTGAACCGTTGGATTCTCCCTCGTTGGGGGCATTATCTGCTGGAGCAAGTCAAACCGGTGGATGTTGAGGAGTGGCTACGTTCCCTTCTCTTGGCACCCAAGAGCAAGGCCAATATTCGGAGCCTGTTTCACCTTATCTATGTGCATGCCCGGCGCTGGGAATTGACAGACAGCAATCCGATTGATTTGGTGCGCCAGTCTGCGGGCCGCAAGACAATACCGCGCACCCTCAGCCCTCGGGAGATCGGTCTGCTCCTTCGGCAACTGGCGGAGCCCTACCGAACCATGGTTCTGGTTGCCGCTTGTCTTGGCCTCCGCGCCAGCGAGATTGTAGGCCTACAGTGGGGCGACTTTAATTGGGACGACCTCACGCTGCTGGTGAAACGGAGCGTGGTGCATGGCAGGGTCGGAGATACGAAAACTGAGGCTTCGCAGCTTCCACTGCCTGTGGACCCACGCCTTGCTCGCATTCTGCAGGAACACTGGAAGCAAAGCTTGCACCGGGGTCCGGAAGACTGGGTATTCGGAAATCGTGAGGGCAAGCCACGGTGGCAGGAGAGTATCCTACACCGGCAATTGAAGCCGGCCGCGCTGCGCGCCGGGCTGGGCAAGATTGGCTGGCACACGTGCCGACATTCCTATTCGACCCTGCTGAGGGGAGCGCAGGTCGATCTCAAAGTACAGCAAGAACTGCTCCGCCACTCCACGATCCAGAGCACCATCAACATTTACACTCGGGCCGTGCCGAAGCAGAAGCGCGCCGCAAACCGTCTGGTGGTGGGCATCCTGCTTCGCGCACAGATCAGGAAATCTGTGTCCCTGGCCGTTGCTAGATAACGGGACCCAAAGGGTACCGACTGCAACTCAGTTGCAGTTTCCGCAATCGACCTTAAGTGATTAGGGATGTTGAGCTTGAGGTTGGTTGCGGGGGGTGGATTTGAACCACCGACCTTTGGGTTATGAGCATTTCTTGAGCGAATTCTGTTTCTTTGCGCTATTGCCGCTCCGAACACTCGCCTTCTCTACCAGAGACGCGCGGCGAGGACCAATTGCCGATGCGTTCTGTGGGTACGGACTACCGCCGTGAAAGAACGGCTCACACACGACTTTAAAGGACTTACAAGAGGCGGACGACCTCTAAGTCGTTAGAAATCCCGGTAACGGGAGCAGAACCGTAGCGTAATCCGTAGTGCGGCATTGGCAGAGGGAGTGTCAGTTTTTCGGCGAACGTGCAAGGCGGAGTCTTGCGGCCATATTCACTAAGTCGGCGAGAGAGTCAGCCTTCATCTTTCGCATCACCTGACCTCGGTGTGCCTTTACCGTGATCTCGCTGATGTTGAGCTCGCCTCCGATTTGTTTATTCAACAGGCCGGCGGCCACCAAGGCCATGACTTGCCTTTCTCGAGTGGTGAGCGACGCGTAACAGTTTCGGAGCGCCCGTATCTCCGCTTCGAGACCAAGTGTGGCCTGGCTACGCTCGATGGCGGCTCGGATGGCACTTAACAGCACATCATCGCCGAATGGCTTCGTGAGGAACTCGACAGCGCCCGCCTTCATCGCCTGAACGGACATCGGTATGTCCCCGTGACCCGTAATGAAGATGATCGGCATGTCGATCCGATCGCTGGCGATGCGTTTCTGCAGATCGAGACCATTGAGACCTGGAAGAGAAACGTCAAGTATGAGGCAGCTCGGAACAAGAACTCGTGGGCGGCTGAGAAATTCCTGTGCGGACGCGAATATCTCCGGCTGCAGCCTTTGCAGCGAATCAATAACTCCAGCGACTCGCGTACGGAGATGTCGTCGTCAACCACGAACACGATTGGTGTGCCGTCCGACATGGGTGATGACCGCACTTCATGGCCAAGTGCGCGGGCCAAATTCATTTTATATGCTCCTAGCCCAGCACGTACAGATCGCCTAACTCACTCGAAGTGCGACATTGAGCGCTTGAAGCAGAGCCGTGTCGCTGAATGGCTTGAACAGGCACTCCACCGCACCCTGTTCGAGCATTCGCGAGCGCACAGTCTC
>Ga0137360_10000811_pt1 | contig 18064 bp, 13 predicted proteins | sample Mad1_60_16metaG_FD_104924 | JGI IMG/M metagenome (GOLD analysis project Ga0137360, IMG submission 104924) | Vadose zone soil microbial communities from Angelo Coast Range Reserve, California, USA - Mad1_60_16 metaG | ecosystem: Environmental > Terrestrial > Soil > Vadose zone | place: USA... | reverse complement strand
TTCCAGCCGGTGCTGGCTTCCAGGCGCTCCAGGGTGACCTCGGCGCCATAGGGCGGGTTGGCGCTCAACAGCTTCTGCACGATTTCGGCGGCCTTGGATCCCTCCAGCGTCGGCGGGATGCGCAGTGAGAGGCGCACGGTGGTTGAAGGACGCAGCACATTGCCGGCATTGGCGATGGGCGGCATGCCTTCGGCGCCGGTTACCGCGAGCTGCGGGCGCCAGCTTCGATTGAGCACGAGCTCGACCGCATCCTCGCTGACCGGCTTCATGCCCGGAACGAAGGGAAACTTGCTGTAAATCTGGTCGCCCAGCGCACCGGCCGCCACCCGGGCCTGGGCGATGCGCTCGGCCGGCACCTGGACATGAAGATCCTCGGGATGGATGGCCCCCGTCGTCTCGTCCTCGAGACGCGAAATCAACTGGCGCAGCAGGCGGAAGCTGGACGGCACGGTGCCCGAGGCATCGCCGGAATGCACGCCCTCGGTCAGCACGCGTACGGTCATATTGCAGGCAAAGGTGCCGCGCAGCGAGGTGGTGACCCAAAGCTGGTCGTAATTGGCGCAGCCCGAGTCGAGGCAGACGACCAGCGAGGGGCTGCCGATGCGCGCCGCCAGATGGTCGATATAGAAGGGCAGGTCGGAACTGCTGGATTCCTCGCAGGCCTCGATGAGGATCACGCAGCGCCCATGGGGCAATCCCTGTTCGGCGAGCGCCAGGATCGCCGGCAACGCGGCGAACAGCGCATAACCGTCGTCGGCCCCGCCGCGGCCATAAAGCTTGTCGCCCTCCAGACGCGGGATCCAGGGGCCGTAACCCTCCAGCCAGCCGGTCATCTCCGGCTGCTTGTCGAGATGGCCATAGAGCAGGACCCGATCGTCATCCCTGGCGTCGGATTTACCGCTGGCGGGAACCTCGATCAGGATCACCGGCGTGCGGCCGGGCAGGCGCACCACCTCCAGGGCCGCGCCCGGCAGGCGGGCGAGCTTCGGGCGGGCCCAGCCGGTGAAAAGTTCGACGGCCTTGTCCATGTAACCATGGGCCGCCCAGTCGCGGTCGAAGGCGGGGGATTTGTTGGGGATGCGGATGTAGTCGACCAGCGTGGGAACGATTTCCCTGGTCCAGCAATCCTCGATGAATTGCGTCAGCTTCCCCTGGTCCATTCGCCGCTTCCCCATCCCTGTTTTGAGTTTCAAGGCGCCGTGAGCGGCGCTGAGCCCGGATGTTTCGAGTTTGGCCGCGCGCCGCTCGTTCGTCTAGCGCCTGATCGCCTCATGCCGGTTCCGCTTAGGGCGTGAATCGGACGCTACTATGTCGAGTGAGAGCAAGATTCACCGATCGGTTTGATTCAAACCGACCGGATCTTCCTTTTGGGCGGCGAATTCTAACGAATAGTTCACTGGAGCCGCGCCCCTATCCGGGCCCCAATGGCGCCGACAGTGCGGGCGTACTTTCCCCCCTCGGATCGGCACCGTACAGTCGCCAGGAAGTCGCAGGGCGATCCGAACTATTGGTGCCACCGTCCTGTGGCTTCCTGGTTAGTCCCGCCGCCGGAAGGCGATGTAGAGCAGGATCAGGGCCAGCCCCGCCAGAGTGATCGCCAGATGATCGTCCTGGTTCAGCCAGTCGGCGATGCGCGCATACCAAGCCAGAAACTGCTGCCAGAGCACGGCCATGGGCGACCTCACCGTCTCTCGGCCCCGGCCCCAGACTACGCCCCTCTTCGTTCTAGCGCCGCGCGCGCCCATGCAACCAACAGGTTTAAATTAAATCGGGGACATGTTGGGGCGCCAGGACAGGGTGGGGGTGACGTGGGCGGGTCGAAGGTGGGCGCTGGCTCGGATGCGTCAAAAGCTGAGCGAGCGCTTCTGATCGAAATGACGATGTTCTGTGAATTCTTGTTCACGCCATCGAACGGCTACGATCGCGTTGCGTCGAGCATGTATCACCCCCGCCAACCCCACCCCTATCGGGTGGACACATCTCGGAAGAGTTACTGGCTGTTTCGCCTTTTTTCTCCCTCTCCGCCCTGCCCACAAGGGGGGCGGGGATTATGAGTGGTGCGCGGGTTAGGGGGGCCTGTGGTACAATAATTTAAGCTCCGATGACGCCCTGGCTGCCCTGCAGATTTCCTGCAGAAGCAGGGCGCAATCGAGAGAGGGTTTCTCACGCGGCTGGGCAGAGGCTCACCCCACCCCGGCCCGTCCCCATTGAAGAAGGGGGCGCGGGAGCTAGGGAAGGGGCGTCTCCTGCCGTCCCCGCCCCCCTTTTGTGGGGGCGGGTTAGGGTGGGGGCCTGCTGATTTGCTGCAGAAGCAGGGCGCGATCGGGACGGGGTTGGCAGGGCTGAGCAAAGCTTCACCCCTACCCCGGCCCCTATCGGGCGGGCACATCTCAATTGGAGCCAATTCTTGGTTCGAGAGTTGCGAAAAACGGTGGGTTTCGATTCCAAAACGAATCCGGCCGACCCCCTGGCGATTCCATTTGGAATCGAAAAATGGCCGAGAATGAGATGTGTCCATGCCATAGGAGCGAGGGTGGGGGTGATGTGAGCGGGTCGAAGGTGGGGTACTGGCTCGGGATGTCGAATCGGCCGGCGCCACCGTCATCTCGACACCGAACCGCCTGTCTCTGGCGGTGCGCGATCACTGCGTGAACTGCGCGTACTTCATCCGCAGGCGTCCGCCCATCTCGAAGAAGAGGCCACCGGCGTAAAGGGTCGAGTTCGAAGCAGCGAGCGCGAGTACCGCGCCGGGTTGATCCCTCACCTTGGGGTCGAAGGAGGTCAGCGCCCCGGTCTTCGTGAGGCGTGCAATTTGCCCCTGCGCGGTTCCCCCGACCTGAGTGAAGGATCCGCCTATGTAGACCTCGTTGTCCGTTACCGCGATCTGGAAGACCTGGGGTCGCTGACCGCCAGTCACGTTCGGGTTGAAGCCGGTCACCTCAGCGCCGGTCTTGGGGTTCAGCGTCGCGACGTTGTTGCGCGCTGCTCCCCCGATGTTCGAGAAGTCCCCGCCTACGAAAAGCGTGCTGCGCGCGAGCACGATGTCGAAGATGTTTGGACCGACATTGCTGCCACCGCTGACGTTCGCATCGAACTGAACGTCGGCATCACCGGTCGTACCCGAGATCTTGGCAATCTTGTTGCGCGATTTGCCCCCGATCGACGTGAAGTCACCACCCGCATAGACATCGTCACCGGAAACTTGGAGCGTTCGGACCCGGCTCGGAATCACGCCGTTGAGGGGATCCGGGTCGAAGGATTGCCGTCCCCCGTCGACGAGGCCGGTAATGGGGTTCAGCTTCGCGAGATCGATGCGCGGCTGACCGCCGATCGAGGAGAAGTCGCCGCCGACGTAGACGTCTGAGCTCGTGACGACGATTGTGTCAATGCCGGGAATGTTACCGCCCGTGGCATTCGGGTTGAAAATTGGATCGAGCGTGCCGTCCTTCGAGACCTTGGCAATCCGGTTGCGAGGCTGGCCACCCATCGAGGTGAAGTTGCCGCCGAGGTAGATGTCATTGCCCCAGACGACAATCGCGCCCACGTCGTTGAACGTATTTGGACCTCCGGGTCCGGCATCCGGATTGAAGGAGGTCGGCACCCCGTCCGGGTCGAGCGCTGCAACGCCGTGTCTCGTCACCCTGTTCACGAATGAGAAGTCTCCGCCGACGTAGACCGTGGTGCCGGCGACCGCCAGCGTCTTGACCGAAACCGTCGGGTCGAAGTCCCCGATATTGGGGACGAACGCTTGGTTCCCGGCGCCGGTATTGGCGTCGACCTTGACCAAGTTATTGCTCCTGACAACCGGATTGCCGAGGTCGGGGAAGAAGCCACCGATATAGAGATCCGTGCCGGAAACAGCCAGCGTCCGGACGCTGTCCGTATGACGGGCGTCAACGTTGAAGGAGGTGACGTTGCCGGTTGTTGCGACCATGCGCGCGACGGCCGCACGGTTCTGGCCCCCGATGTTGTTGAAGTCCCCGCCGGCATACAGGGCCACGCCCGAGAGCACGAGCGAGAACACGGCGTCGTCAGGATTCGGTGTGAACCCCGAGACCGCATTGCCGCTCGTGGCCGAGAGCCTGGCGAGGTTGTTGCGCGCCTGGCCGCCGATGTTGGTGAAGACGCCACCGGCATAAACGTCGTCACCCGAGGCCTCGATCGCCAGTATCAATCTGCCGCCGCCGCCGAGCGTCGGGTTCGGGATCCAGCCAAGGTCGCCACCCGTCGTTCCCGCGACCTTGGCCAGCCCGTTGCGCGTCTGGCCGCCCAGCTTCTCGAACTGGCCGCCGACGTAGACCTGCGTACCCGACACCTTGAGCGCAAAGACCTGGCCGTCGGTGCCGAGCCCTGCCGGGTTAAAGTTGGTCACCTTGCCGGTGGCGGCCTCGACCGCCGCGAGGTTGTTACGCGACTGGCCGCCGATGTTCTCGAAGCCGCCGCCCACGTATACAGTGCTGCCGTCGCCGGACACGGCGAGCGCGTTGACGGCGCTGTTCTGCCCTGGCACACCTGGATTGAACTTGGGGTCCACACTGCCGTCGGCGAGGATGTGGCCGATTTTTTGGCGCGGCTCGCCACCGATCGAGGTGAAAGTGCCTCCGATGTAGAAGCCGCCGTTGCCGTCGGGAGCACTGGCGCGCACCTCGCCGTACTCGGCCTCCGCCAGCGGCGCGATCCGCTTGGCGGTAGAGGAATCAAGGCGCGCGAAGGCTCCTGTGATGGCGGCCAGCTCGTCGAAGTTTCCACCGATGTAAGTGACGTCGCCCCGCGGAACGATTGTAGAGACCGCTCCGTTTCCCAGCACGCCGAACGTCGACTGGGTCGGCGTGCTCGGGGGGTTGAGAGCCTGCGCCTCCGCGAGCGCGCAGCCAGTAAGCGTTCCTGGAGCCACTATCGCGAGCATCGCGGCGAAAGCCGCAGTTCGGCTGCGCATACTGTCACCTCCCCGATCGGCCGGCAGCAGCTAGTATCTCCTCGCTCCTGGTGCCTGGCAACGTTGCGCCAACATCGATTTGAAGGGGGAGCAGGTCAGTGGATTCGGAAAGTCGGTTTAGGGTCAAAGCCGGCGGTTCGGTGCGCCCGGATGTGATGACCGCTTTTCATCCCTTAGCAGTGGACCGCCGGATAGTTCCCCGGTAGATCTCGCTCAATTCTTTCGAGGAATTTGCTGTCTCGTGAAATTTTGATCGCGCTATCGAGACAGCCGCACTCTATCTTCCGTCGATGTGTCAACCACGCGCTCGTCCATGACGCGCGACGAAAATTCAGACCGGACGATTAACGCGCCGCCGCCTTAATGTGCGTAATAGAAGCCCAAGGCGACGACGAGGATGAGAATCCCAACCATGATAATTCCGAATGTTTTTTCCATTCTCTGCCTCCTTCGTTAGGCATAGCCCGCGCCCGCTGGGCATGACCCGTCCGCGGCCCGAAAGGCCGGCCCCCCTCGGTCGGCCCGCCATCGTCAGTCTCGGTGCAAGGCCGGCGGGGTCAAGCCGCGGGGCCTACCCCTCATGGGGGATGGCATCATCCGGATTCTCCCTGGGGGCAGCGGGAAGGTGATCGATATGGAGCGAATTCGTGCCGATACGCCCGCGGCATCCCGGCGGGTCTATCTGCACAACGCCGGTGCTGCGCTCATGCCGTTGCCGGTCGTCGACGCGATGAAACGCCACCTCGATCTGGAGGCGGAGATCGGCGGCTACGCCGCCGCGGCACGCGAATCCCGCCGTCACCGCGCGGTCTATGCCTCCATCGCCAGACTTCTCAACGCCGCGCCCGAGGAAATCGCCATCACCGAAAATGCGACGGTCGCCTGGCAGATGGCCTTCTATTCCTTCATCTTCCAGCCCGGCGACCGGATCCTGACCGCCGAAGCCGAATACGCCGCCAATTACGTGGCCTTTATGCAGACCGCGCGGCGCACCGGTGCGACGATCGAGGTTGTGCCCAGCGACCAAACCGGCGAGCTCGACGTCGCGGCGCTGGAAGGCATGATCGACGGCCGGGTGAAGCTGATCGCCATCACCTGGGTCCCCACGAACGGCGGGCTCGTCAATCCGGCGGCGGCCGTGGGCGCGCTGGCCCGCCGGCATGGCATTCCCTATCTGCTGGACGCCTGCCAGGCGGTGGGGCAGATGCCGGCGGATGTGGCGGCGCTGGGCTGCGACATGCTCTCGGCCACGGGGCGCAAATTCCTGCGCGGGCCGCGGGGCACCGGCTTCCTCTATGTCCGGCGGACCATGTTGGACCGCCTCGAGCCGCCCATGATCGATCATTTCGCGGCACCCTGGGTGGCGCGCGACCGCTACGAACTGCGCGACGACGCAAGGCGGTTCGAGACCTGGGAGAACAATTACGCCGCCCATTTCGGGTTGGGCGTGGCTGTCGACTACGCGCTCAGCATCGGGCTTGTCGAGATCGAGGCGCGCTGCCACCTGCTCGCCGCCCGCCTGCGCGCCGGATTGAAAGCGCTGCCCGGCATCACCCTTCGCGACCTGGGGCGCAACCCTTCGGCCATCGTCAGTTTCACCATCGAGGGGCATGAAGCCGCGGCGGTCGTAGCCGCCGCCGATCAGGCCGGCATCACAATCGGCGCTTCCGATCCCGCCAGCACCCGCCTGGATGCGGAAGCGCGATCGCTACCCGTCCTCGTCCGCGCTTCGCCCCATTACTACAACAGCGAGGCCGAGATCGATCGGCTGATTGAATTTTGCGCAAGGATAAAGTAACGGCGTCGGTTGTATGATGCGTCCCTCGGGAGATCCCATCTCGCCGGCGGAGGCTTGCCCATGACGTCTGCCATCGCGCGTCGCGACTTCCTGCTGGCGAGTATCGCCGCGGCCATTGCCGCCGCCGCCGGCGAATTTCCCGCCAGCCTTTATGCGGAAAGCGCGGTCAGCGCCGATCAATTCCTCGCGCTCTCCCAGAACTTGACCCAGGCTTCGAGCCTTGATCCCGGCATCGCCAAGACCCTGCTGGGTGGGTTTCTTGCCACGGGCAACGGTGTTGCGCTGGCCGAACTCGTCGCTGATCCCGTCAGCGGCACGGGCAAGAACGCCCTGCTGCCCAATGCCATCGTCGGTGCCTGGTATTCCGGCGTCTACAACACGGCGGCCGGTCCGGCGGTGGCCACATTCGACCAGGCCCTGCTGTGGAACGCGCTCACCTATACCAAGCCCTTCGGCGAATGCGGGGGCGATACCGGCTATTGGTCGGCCGCCCCCAAAGCCTGAGACAAGCGAAGGCAAGGCATCATGGCCGACGACATCGCCGCCGAGGTCATCATCGTCGGCTCGGGCATTTCGGGGGCGCTGATGGGGGCCCATCTCGCCGCCGCCGGGGTCAAGGTTGCGATCCTGGAAGCGGGATCGAAGGTGGATCGCGGCACCTCGGTCGAGAATTTCCGGAACGCTCCCATCAAGGTTCCCGAATGCCCCTATCCCTCCACGCCCGAAGCCATGCATCCGATCTCCAGCGACATGGATTATTGGTACAAGCAGGTGGGCGTCGACAAATTCCGGAGCACCTATCTGAAAGTCGTGGGCGGCACGACCTGGCATTGGCTGGGCACCTGCCTGCGCCTGCTGCCCAAGGATTTCAGCCTGAAGACCAGCTACGGCCACGGCGTCGATTGGCCCATCAGCTATAAGGAGTTGGAGCCCTTCTACGGCCAGGCCGAAAATGAGATCGGCGTCGCGGGCGACTCATCCGAACCGCTGGGCGCGCCGCGCTCCAGCAAGTATCCCATGCCGGCGATCCCGCAAACATATCTCGACAAGGCCTATGCCAAGGCGCTGCACGGCACGCAGTATCAGGTGCGATCGACGCCCCAGGGCCGCAATTCGGTCAACCGCGACGATCGTCCCGCCTGCTGCGGCAATGCCAGCTGCATTCCGGTCTGTCCGGTGCAGGCGAAATACGATGCCACCGTGCATCTGGCGCAGTTCGAGAAGAACGGCGGCGCGCTCCATGCCGAAACCATGGCCACATTCGTGGAGATCGGCGACCAGGGCGTTGTGATCGGCATTCGCTTCAAGCGCCGCGACGGCAGCGAGGGCCGCGCCACCGGCCGGGTTTTTGTACTTGCCGCCCATGCCATCGAGACGCCGCGCCTGCTGCTCGCCTCGCGCCAGCCCAAGGCGCCCAATGGCGTCGCCAACTATTCCGACCAGGTCGGGCGCAATCTGATGGATCACCCGACCCAGTTGAGCTGGGCGCTGTCCAAAGATCCCCTCTGGCCCTATCGCGGTCCGCTGTCGACTTCCGGTATCGAGAACCTGCGCGACGGCCCCTTCCGCCGGAAGCGGCCCGCCTTTCGCATCGAGATCGGCAACGATGGCTGGTCCTGGCCCACGGGGGCACCGATCACCACCGCCTCCGATCTCGCCAATCTGGGGATAACCGGCAAGGCGCTGGACGCGGAACTCGTCCGCGTCACGTCGCGCCACATCCGACTGGCCTCCCTGGTCGAACAGATGCCCGACCCGGCAAACCGCATCACGCTGGATCCCGACGAGACGGATATGTATGGCGTGCCGCGGCCGCGCATCGCCTATCGTCTCGACGATTTCACCAGAACGGGACTGGCGGCGGCGCGACGCGCCCATGCCGATATTTTCGACCGGCTGGGCGCCGCGGGCATCACCCATAGTCCCGATGCTCAAGGGGCCGGCCATATCATCGGCACGGCGCGCATGGGCCGGGATGCCAAGACCTCCGTCGTCGATCGCACCTTGACCTGTCACGATCACCCCAACATGTTCATCCTGGGATCGACGGTGTTTCCGACTTCGGCGACCGGCAATCCGACGCTCACCATCGCCGCCCTCAGCCTGCGCGCCGTCGCCTCGGTCAAGGCGGCGCTCCATAGTTGAGGCGGGATTGCGCCGGCGCAGCGCCGAACCAGTCGGGGCGGTGGCCGGCTTGCCTCTTTTGAGAATCTGGTGCCATGAACGAAACTCAATTTTCTGGACTTTCCGCCTGGATCACGGAGGTCGGGCTCGCCGGCCGCTCCGAAACCGACATGTTGGCCGGATTCTGCGACCGCGCCGCGGCGCTGGGCCTGCCGCTGGCCTTTGCGCTGGCGATCGTCGACACGCTGCATCCCGTCCACGAGGGCCATGCCATCCGCTGGTACCGGGACAAGCCGGAGACCACCATCGTGGAATACGGCCCGACCACCGAGGGCAAAGCCGCAGAGACCTGGCGGCGCAGCATCTTCTACCGCCTGTTCGAAACCGGCGATTCCCACATCCGCCGACGCTTGACGCCGGAGGCGGAGGTCGAATTTCCCGGCCTCAAGGCGACGCGCGAGGAGGGCATGACCGATTATCTCGCCATCATGAATCGCTTCGCCGCCGAAGGCGTCATCGGCGAGCTCGATTGCATCTTCACCGCTTGGACCACGGACCGGGCCGAAGGCTTCAGCGATTCCGACATCGCCGATCTGGTTCGCCTGGCGCCGTTCCTGGCTATTGCCATGAAATGCGCGGCGCTCGGGCGCATCGCCCAGACCCTGGTGCAAACTTATCTCGGGCGCGATGCCGGGCGGCTGGTGCTGGGCGGGCGCATCGGGCGCGGCGTCGCCGAGCGGATCGACGCCGTGCTGTGGTTCAGCGATTTGCGCGGCTACACCCGAATCTCGGATACTTCCGAGCCGGAGCAGATCATTCCGTTGCTCAACGATTACGCCGAGTCGGTCATTTCCGCCGTGTACGAGAAGGGCGGCGACGTGCTGAAGCTGGTCGGCGATGGCGTTCTCGCCATTTTCCGGGCCGAGGATCGCGAACATGCCTGCCGCTCGGCCATCGCCGCCGCAGCGGCGGCTCGCGCCAGCATCGGCTCGTTGAACGAACGCCGCGCGGCTGAGAACCTGCCCACGACCCATATGTATCTTGGATTGCATGTGGGCGAGGTCTTCTTCGGCAATGTGGGCAGCAAGGATCGTCTCGATTTCACCGTGGTCGGGCCCGCGGTCAACGAGGTCAGCCGGATCGCGGCGCTGTGCCGCTCGGTCGAGCAGAAGCTTCTGATCTCCTCGGCCTTCGGAACCGCGCTGGGCGTCACCGGCCCGCGCCTGGTTTCCGTCGGCCGCTACGCGCTGCGCGGCGTCGGCCATCCCCAGGATCTGTTCACCCTGGATCCGGATCAATCCCAGGCCGCCAGTTGAGCCTTGGATTCTACTCCCTCTCCGTCCCAATGGGCGAAGAGGTTTGGGGAGAGGTGGGTCGGGCCGCGGCAGTGACATGACGGTCAAGGATTTTGATGCGCGGGGGGCTTTGGAACCATCGCACGCGTTGTCGAGGCGATCGGCTGAGTCTGGAGAATTCCCCGCCTCATCTTGATCCTCTCCGCCCCAATGGGGCGGGAGGCCTATTGGTACGCCGCCATCCCATATACGGACGCCGGCGACAAAGAGCACCTGATGGATGGCTTGCGAAAAGCCGGTATACCCGATTGGCTCGGCCTGACGAGGCAGCAGAAATTTTTTGGGCCATTACCGGAGATCGAGATGGCAAGCTTTCCCGTTCAAGGCGGATGCCACTGCGGCGCGGTGCGATATACCTTGCTTGCGCCCGCGTTGAGCGTTCAGCATTGCCACTGTTCGCAATGCCGCAAGGGCTATGGCGTGCTCGCGGCGCAGGGGGCCGTGGTCGAGCGGTCGAGTCTCAAGATCGAAGGCGAACGCGATCTCACGACATATCGAAAATCGCCGGGCTACAGCACGCAGTTTTGCAAGACCTGCGGATGCCCGCTGTTCGCCTATGAAGACAGCGAGGCGAGATTGATGTATTTCATGCCCGCCACGCTCGATGGCGGCGTTCATCCCGGCCATCCCGCCGATAAAGAAGTGCATATCTATGTCGGCTCGAGCGCGGAATGGGAGCGAATCTCCAACGATCTGCCGAAATACGAAGCCAACTGTCCGGACGAGATCGTCACCCAGATTCAGCGCAAACCGAAGCCCTGACGATCAGAGCCTCAGCAACCCGTAGAGCAGGGCGCGCGTTTCCTCATCGGAGACGCCGTCGATGCGGGCGGGGCGGAAATGGCGCTGGAAGGCGCTGAGCGCCAAACGCGTCGCCTCGTCTGCCTGGCCGCTGGGCGCAACTTCATAGCCGAAACGGGCGAGCGCCCTTTGCACCGAGGCGAGATCGCTCGGGCCCTCGGTGGGCCGGGGCCATTGTCCGATGCCGGATGCTGCAAGCCGCGGCCAATCGAACAGCTCGCCCGGATCGATCTTGCGCGCTGGCGCCACGTCGGAATGGCCTAGCACGCGGGAAGCGGGGATGGGATGGCGGGTGAGAATGCCTCGGCAGAGGGCAATAAGCGCGATCATCTGGGGCTCGGCAAAGGGGCGATAGCCGAACTCATGACCCGGGTTCGCCAATTCGATGCCGATGGAGACGCCGTTGATGTCGCGCTCGCCGGCCCAATAGCTGACGCCGGCATGCCAGGCACGGCGGCTCTCGTCCACCAGGCGATAGATCCGGCCCGCCTCGTCGACCAGATAATGGCTGCTCACCTGAGCGTCCGGATCGGTCAGACGCTGGAGTGCTGCTTCGGCATCGGGCATGCCGGTGTAGTGGATCACCAGCAGATCGATGGATTTGCCGGCCGGCCGGCCGTTGTAATTGGGGGAAGGCCGCTCGATCACACCGAGACTCCCGCCTTGGTGCCGGGCGCAATCACCCGGGGCCTGCGCAGCACCACCACGGCCACGCCGAACAAGGTCAAGGCGCCGCCGACGAGCATGAGGGTCGTGAGGCGCTCGCCCAGCATGACGACGCCGGAGAGAACGCCGAACAGCGGCACCAGCAAGGTGAAAGGCATCACCTGGTTGACGGGAAATCGGCGCATCATCCGATACCAGATCGAATAGCCGATGACGCTGACGAATATCGCCTGATAGGCGATCACCGACCAGGCCTGCAGATCCGCGGTCATGACGGCGTCGACCTGGCCCGTCTCGAACAGGCACGACGCCAGAAGAGTCTGCGGGGCGGCCAGCATGGCGACCCAGCCGTTCAGATTCAGAATCTCGATATCGTCGCCCAGAAGCTTGATCTGGATGCTGGAGGTGGCCCAGACGCAGGCCGCGACGATGACGAGGGCGAGCGAGCCCAGTTGCCCGCCGAAATGCTGCTCGCCGGCCAGGCAGGCCACGCCGGCAAAGGCGGTGGCGATGCCCGCGATGCGCCGCCAATGCAGGGTTTCCTTGAATACGATTGCCGCGAGGATGGCGGCAAACGGCACCTGGATTTGCACGGCGATGGCCGCGGTGGCGGCGTCGAGATTCCGCAACCCGGCGAACATGGTGCCGAAGTGAAAGACACCCAGGGTCATCGACAGCGCCGCCACCTGGATCAGCTTGTCGCGCGGCAGGCGGCGCATGAAGGGCGAGAGTGCCAGGGCCACCGCGACAAACCGGGTGCCGACGAAAAGAAGCGGCGGCCAGTGGCCCAGCCCGATCTTGACGATCGCGAAATTGACTCCCCAGATGAAGGCGACCAGCAGCAGGCCCAGATATTGGCGGGGATGCATGGTGGTCACGAAGCGCTCTCCTTGCGCTCGCCCGATTCGCGCTTGGCTTCCAACTCGAGCCAGCGTTCCTCCGCCGCCGTGAGCGATCGCTTGGCCTCCGCCAGGCGTTGGGCGATCTCGGCGTAGGCCGCATGATCGCGACGATGGATCGCGGGATCGGCAAGCTCGGATTCCGACCGGGCGATCTCCGCCATGAGACGGTCGATTTCCGCCGGCAATCGGTCGAGGGCGCGCTGTTCGTTGAAGCTGAGACGCGTCGTTGTCCGGCTGCGGGGCGCTCGCGCCGCGGCGGGCGCCTTCGTCGGCGTCGATCTTGCGGGCGCCAGGCGCGGCAGATCGGAATATCCTCCGGCGTGCTCGACTGCCGTTCCATCCCCCGCCATGACAATGACCGAGCCCACGAGGCGATCGAGGAAATCACGGTCATGGCTCACCAGAAGAACCGTGCCGTCGTAATCGGCCAGCACCTCCTCCAGCAGATCCAGGGTATCGAGATCGAGATCGTTGGTGGGCTCGTCCATGACCAGCAGATTGCTGGCCTGGGCGAACAGGCGGGCGAGCAAGAGGCGCGCCCGCTCGCCGCCCGAGAGCCGCGAGACGGCCATCAGGGCCTGGCGCTCGTCGAACAGGAATTCGCGCAAGTACCCCACCACATGCTTCTGCACGCCGCGCACCATGATGCTGTCGCCGCCATCGGGCGCCAGGGTCTGCCAGAGCGTGGCATCTTCGGCGAGCGGCGCGCGGCGCTGATCGAAATATGCCGGAACCAGATTGGTGCCGTGGCGCAAACGGCCGCTATCGGGGGGAAGCTCGCCCAGAAGCATCTTCAGGAGGGTCGTCTTGCCCACGCCATTGGCGCCGACGATGCCGATGCGGTCGCCGCGCATGATGCGGGTGGAAAACCCGCGCAGCAGAACCCGGTCGCCGAAATTCTTGGCGATATCCTGGGCCTCGATCACCAGCTGGCCGCCCACCGGCGCCGCCTCGCTGGCGAGATTGGCCCGGCCCGGCCGCAGGATGCGGCCCGCGCGCTCGGCCCGCAGAGCTTGCAATCGGCGCCGGCGGCCTTCGTTGCGGCTGCGCCGCGCGGTCACGCCGCGCAGATACCAATAGCTCTCGGTGGCGATGCGCTTGTCGAGGCGGGCGGCCTCGCGCTCCTCACGCTCGATCAACTCCTTGGACCAGGCCTCGAATTTGTCGAAACGATCGTCGAGCTCGTGCAGCCGTCCGCGGTCCAGCCAGAGCACCCGGGTCGCGAGCCGCTTCAGAAAGGCGCGGTCGTGGCTGACGAACATCATGGCGCCGGCAAAGCCCAGCAGCATCTCCTCCAGCCATTCGATGGTGGGCAGATCGAGATGGTTGGTGGGCTCGTCGAGCAGCAGCAGATCGGGATCGCCGGCGAGCGCGCGGGCGAGTGCTGCGCGCCGGCTCTCCCCGCCGGAGAGTTCCGTTGGCTGGCGCGTGCCGTCCAGGCTGAGGCGATCCAGCAAGGATGCGACCTTATGGGCGGGCGCGCCATCGGCCCCGATGAAATCCGCCAGATGGCGAAAGCCGCTGAAATCCGGCTCCTGCGCCAGGATTCCGATTGCGAGCCCCGGCTGGATGTAGCGCGTGCCGGCGTCCAGATCCATCGCTCCGGCAAGCGCCTTCAGGATGGTTGATTTGCCGCTGCCGTTGGCACCCACCAGCGCCACCCGCTCGCCGCGCGCGATGCCGAAGCCGATATCGGCGAACAGCGGCCTGCCGCCGAACGTGAGCCGCGCGCCACGCAGCATGGCAATGGGCGGAGATGTCGCCATGCTCAGGAGATATTCCGCTCTTTGCAGATTCGGTCGTAGGCGGCGTTGATGGTGGCAAGACGCTGATTGGCCATGGCCAGGAATTCCGCCGGCAGGCCCTTGGCCATCAGCTTGTCGGGATGGGTATCGCGCACAAGCTTGCGATAAGCGGCCTTGATGGCGGCATTGTCCATGGCGCGCGTTACGCCCAGCAGATTATAGGGATCGCCGGCATCGAGGCCGAGGTGGCTTTCGCGGATGCGGGCGAAATCCGCTTCGTCGAAGCCGAAGATGCCGGCAACGCTGCGCAGGAAATCGAGTTCTTCGTTCGATACCTTGCCATCCGCCTTGGCGATATGGAAAAGGCCGTCGATCAATTCCTCCAGCACCCGGGATTTGCGCGTGAACATGTGGGCGATCTGGCGGGCATAGGGCTCGAAACCATGGGCGTCGCGCCGCGCCTGGTCGAAGATCCGACCGACGTTCTGTTCCTCCTCCGGGGGTATCTTGAAGACCTGTTTGAATGCCAGTATCTCGGAGCGGTTGACGACCCCGTCCGCCTTTGCCATTTTGGCACCCAGTACGATGATTCCGATGGTGAAGGCGATCTGACGGGTGGCGGCGCGTTCGTCGACGCCCAGTGCGGCGGCGCTGTCCGGCGGCTCATCCGATTCGGCCAGGCGATCGACGGCATGGCCGGCGACCGCACCCAGCAAGGCCCCGATCGGACCGCCGATCGCGAATCCGGCGGCGCCGCCCAATAGCTTTCCCCATATATTCATTGTGCGGCACCTTAGTATGTGGTCCGTTCCGGCGCCAGGGAAGCCGCCCGCCGCCCGATGCGTCACTTTGACTAACTCATGCATATGAAGTGGGTTGCAGTCGGCTGCCCGGACGATACCCTGCGGGGCCGAAGGAGAACGCCACCTGTCGACCGCAGCGCCAATGCTCCCTCCAACGCGGATTGTCGATCGGGCCAATGCCGCCAGCCTCCCGGGGGTCGACCTTGATTTGACCAAGGCAGAAAAGATCGCCCTGCGCCGCCAGCACGAGGGGCGCCCGGGCGAGGGCGCGGCCCTCTGTCGTCGTTCGCTGGTCCGCCAGACGCGGGTGCCGGCGGGCCCCATCGATGAGAGGGAAGAGGGATCGTGACGGATTCGCCCGGCTGGCATTTCTGGATCGATCGGGGCGGGACCTTCACTGATCTCGTGGCGCGCCGGCCCGACGGCGAATTGCTGACCCATAAGCTTCTGTCGGAAAATCCGGAGCAATATCGCGACGCGGCCATTCAAGGCATCCGCGATCTTCTGGGCATTCGGCCCAGGATTCCCATCCCGCCGGTGATCGAGGCGGTGAAGATGGGGACGACGGTGGCGACCAATGCGCTGCTGGAGCGCAAGGGCGACCGGACACTCCTGGTGACGACGAAGGGTTTCGCCGATCAGCTTCGCATCGCCTATCAGAACCGGCCGGATATCTTCGCCCGCCATATCGTCCTGCCGGAGATGCTCTATGAATCCGTGATCGAGGTGGCGGAGCGCGTCACTGCCGAAGGCAAAGTGCTGACAGCGGTCGATCTCGCCGGCGCGCGCCAGGGGCTGGCCGAAGCTTTTGCCCGCGGCATCCGCTCCGTCGCCATCTTGTTCCTTCATGGCTATCGCCACACGGCCCATGAACGCGATGTGGCGGCTCTGGCTCGCGAGATCGGCTTCAGCCAGATTTCCGTCAGCCATGAGGTGAGCCCGCTGATGAAATATGTGGGCCGGGGCGATACCACGGTGGTCGATGCCTATCTCTCGCCGATCCTGCGCCGCTATGTCGCGCAGGTTGCGGCCGACCTGCCGCGCGAAGCGCGCCTGATGTTCATGCAATCCAACGGCGGCCTTGCCGACGCCGCCCGGTTCCAAGGCAAGGACAGCATTCTTTCGGGCCCCGCCGGCGGCGTGGTGGGGGCGGTGGAAACCGCGCGCCAGGCGGGGCTCGCCAAGATCATCGGCTTCGACATGGGCGGCACTTCGACGGACGTTTCCCATTTCGACGGCGAGTTCGAGCGGGCCTTCGAAACCCAGGTGGCCGGCGTGCGCATGCGTGCCCCTATGATGCGCATCCATACGGTAGCGGCGGGCGGCGGCTCGATCCTGCATTTCGACGGTTCGCGCTTCCGCGTCGGCCCGGATTCCGCCGGCGCCAATCCGGGGCCCGCCTGCTATCGCCGGGGCGGGCCGCTCACGGTCACCGATTGCAATGTCATGCTGGGCAAGCTGCAGCCCGAATTCTTCCCCCGTGTCTTCGGGCCTCATGCCGACCAACCCATCGATGCCGGGATCGTGCGTGCCAAGTTCGCTGAACTAGCCACCGCCATCGGCGATGGGCGCGGGCCGGAGCAGGCGGCGGAGGGTTTCCTCACCGTCGCCATCGAGAACATGGCTAATGCCATCAAGGAAATCTCCATCGAGCGCGGTCATGACGTGACTCGATACGCGCTGTGCTGTTTCGGCGGGGCCGGGGGTCAACATGCCTGCCGGGTCGCGGATTCTTTGGGCATGACCACCGTGTTCCTGCATCCGCTGGCGGGCGTGCTCTCGGCCTATGGCATGGGCCTGGCCGATATGCGTGTGTTGCGCGAGAAGGCGATCGAAGCCGCGCTCGACGCGCCGTTGTTAGGGCGTCTGCACGCGGCTCTCGACGAATTGGCGCACGAAGCCGCGGGCGAACTCGCTCGCCAGGGCGTGGAGCAGAGCGCCACCACCACCCATCGCCGGCTTCATCTGCGCTATGCCGGAACCGACACCGCCCTGGTGGTGCCCATGGGAGAGCTGGATCGGATAAAATCCGGTTTCGAAGCAGCCCACCGCCAGCGCTACGGGTTCATCGTGCCGGGCAAGGGGCTGATCGTCGAGGCGGTCTCGATCGAATCGGTGGGAGTGAGCGAGAAATTGCTCGAGCGCCGGCTGCCGCCCCGCGCCTCGGGCTCGTTGAGCGCGAAATCGACTTTGCGGTTTTTCAGTGCCGGTGCCTGGCATGAGGCGCCGCTCCACGATAGGGCCGATATGGGCGCGGGCGACAAAGTTCCGGGCCCCGCCATCATCGCGGAGGCGACCGGCACCATCGTCGTCGAGCCTGGCTGGCAGGCCGAGATGGCAGCCCTGGGTCATATCCTGCTGCGCCGCATGGTGCCGCTGCTGCGCGCTTCCGCGGTCGGCACCGCCGTCGATCCGGTGATGCTGGAAGTCTTCAACAATCTTTTCATGTCCATCGCCGAACAGATGGGTTCCACATTGGAGAACACCAGCCATTCGGTGAACATCAAGGAGCGTCTCGATTTTTCCTGCGCACTTTTCGATGGCGCGGGCAATCTCATCGCCAACGCGCCCCATATGCCCGTGCATCTGGGATCCATGGGGGAGAGCGTAGCGACCATTATCCGCTCGCGGGCCAACAGCATGGCGCCGGGCGACGTTTATGTGTTGAACGCGCCCTACAATGGCGGAACTCACTTACCCGATATCACGGTGGTGACGCCGGTTTTCGACGAGACGTCCAGCGAGGTGCTGTTCTATACCGCCAGCCGCGGCCATCACGCCGATGTGGGCGGCATCACGCCGGGCTCCATGCCGCCCAAGAGCCGCACGGTGGGGGAGGAGGGAGTGCTGATCGACGATTTCCAGCTCGTCGAGGGTGGCCGCTTCCGCGAAGCCGAGATGCGATCCATCCTGGGGAGCGGCGCTCATCCGGCG
>Ga0137360_10000810_pt1 | contig 18093 bp, 10 predicted proteins | sample Mad1_60_16metaG_FD_104924 | JGI IMG/M metagenome (GOLD analysis project Ga0137360, IMG submission 104924) | Vadose zone soil microbial communities from Angelo Coast Range Reserve, California, USA - Mad1_60_16 metaG | ecosystem: Environmental > Terrestrial > Soil > Vadose zone | place: USA... | reverse complement strand
ATTTCCGGATCACCGTAGCATTCACTGGTGGAAGCCAGGAAAAACTTTGCTTTCTTGGCAAGCGCCAGGCCGAGGGCGTTGTGCGTTCCAAGCGCGCCAACCTTGAGCGTCTGAATAGGAAGCTTCAAGTAGTCCACGGGACTGGCTGGGGAGGCAAAGTGCAAAACGTAGTCCACCGGCCCCGGCACGTCGATATACTTGGAAACATCGCACCGTGCGATGCGAAAATTGGGATGCTCGAGAAGATGTGCCACGTTGGAATCAACACCGGTGACGAGATTGTCGAGAACCAATACCTCCCAGCCTTCGGCAATCAGGCGGTCAGAGAGATGCGACCCTAAAAATCCGGCTCCTCCCGTTACAACCGCTCTCATGCGCCCTCCCAAAAATGGCAGCCAGTTAGTGTAGCCCGCGATTGCCCAATTGACCATATATCTCGCCAGGGATACCATGCGCCCACCCAGCGAGGAATCGCAGGCTATGTTGTCTGAGAAAAATTCAGAAACCGCCCCGCGGAAGCTGCGCCGAACGCGCCAGATAGCGCTCCTTGCCGGGATCTTGCTGCTGGGCGCCGTGGTATTTCTTCTTTGCATAGGCCGCTGGCTGGTACTGGAAGATCCCCTCCGAAAGGCTAACGCCATAGTCGTCCTTAGCGGGCGCATGCCCCTGCGAGCCATGGAAGCGGCGAGGTTGTATCGCCAGGGTTATGCGCCAAAAGTGTGGCTGACTCAATCCACCGAGCCTGGCGCCACACTCGGTGCAATGGGTATCTCTTACTTCGGCGAAGATGTTTACGATGCACAAGTGCTGATGCACGAAGGAGTGCCTAGAGACTCTATCCGCGTGCTTGAGCCGTCCATAATCAACACAGCCGACGAAATCGCGGCCATTTCTGCGTCGCTCGAAAAAGAAAAGGGGGGGACTGTAATCATCGTGACGAGCAAAGTGCATACGCGCCGCGTGCGAATCCTATGGCACCGGCTCGCCCGCCACGGGGAGGCCATTGTACGGGCTGCGTCGGACGATCCCTTTGAACCCCACCGGTGGTGGCGCACTACCGCTGACGCGCTCGACGTAGTTCGCGAACTCCTGGGCATCTTGAATACCTGGGCTGGCATGCCGCTGCACGCAGCAAACTAGATTTTTAGAAGAAGAAAAAGCGTTTGCGGCGGGGGAGAGCAATTTCATTCCGCACTTCAGGAACATGCGGCAGGTCGCGTCCCTCGAAGGCGGCCATCGGATTATCGACGAAAAGAGCGCTGGCCACTTCTTCTCCGAACTGTTTCAGGACAAGCTCGAATGCAGGTTGGAGTTTGAGCGGCCGCCCACGCATGTTGTGAGCATCGCTAGCCACGAAGTGAACCAATCCGTCGGCCATCCATCGCCAGGCATCCTTTTGCGCTCCGGTGCCAAAAACTCCCGTGAGGGAACCCGCCGTCACCTGGATGAAGCAGCCTAGCCGGACCCATTTCAGAAGCCGCTCCGACTGCAGGCGCAAGATGGCATTGCGCTCCGGATGCGTGATCACAGGCCTTAGTCGCATTAGCTGAATCTCATGCAACGTCTGGTCCATGGCAGGCGGGATCGAGTATTCGTTGAACTCGACGAGCAAATAGTCCCGCTGGTTAATGCAAAAGCGCGAAGCCTCGGCACGAAGCGCGTCCAGATTCTCGGGGCTTAAATGAAAATCACAGCCGGAGGCCAGAATTAGACGGCCATCAATTTTCGCCTGAAGTTCCTCGCGCACTTTACGCACGCGCGAATAGTCGAAAACATACTCACTGTTGGAGTGCGGAGTGGCCACCACATGCGTAATCCCATCCGCAATCGCGGATTCCGCCATGGCCAGCGAAAGTTCCATGTTGTCCGGGCCATCGTCCAGACCCGGCAGAATATGACAGTGCAAGTCGACCATAGTTTCGCAAACCTCTTAACGCCACCACGCAGCTGCTGCCTGCCACATTCCTAACACAAACATCACTCCGGCAAAAACTTGCCGCATGCGCTGCGGCTCGAGCCGTTTAGCCAGCCACCCACCCAGAACGCCTCCAACAAAAACTCCCGGAATCAAAAGCAGCCCAATTTTCCAGGAAACGTAACCAGCCTTGGCATAAGCGAGAAACGCCAGCAGCCCCGTGGGCGGTATCAGAGCGATTAGGCTAGTGCCCTGCGCGCGATGTTGCCCAAACGCAAAAAACAACGCCAAGAACGGGACCAGCAGCACCCCGCCTCCGATCCCGAATAGCCCGGAAGCGATGCCACAGACGCAAGCCGCCACAAAGATGCTGGCGTCATGCATCGGTCCGTCAGCCACGGGCGGTCTCCTCACCAACGGGACCCGCCAGTGGATTCTGCGCCGGCGGATTCCGCCAGAGCAAAAACGCAGCCAAGATCAGAAAGCAGCCAAAAAGACCCTTGAGATGGCGTGAAGCGAGTGGAACGGCGATCAATCCACCGACACACCCACCCACGAGCATCCCCAAGGCGCACAAAAGCCCCGCGCGCAAGTCTACTTGGCCTTGCTTCCAGTACTCGCGCAACGCGCCGAGTCCCACGGGGGGCAGAAGAATGAGAAGCGAAGTCCCCTGAGCCGCGTGCTGGTCCATGTGCAGCAGATAGACCATCGCTGGCACCAGCACCACGCCGCCGCCAATTCCCAGTAGCCCTACGAGCACGCCCACAGCGAGCCCAAGGAGCAGGATGATGAGAGTCATCGCGGAAAGACGGCCGCCGCTTGCGTTTTCGTTCTCGTCGCCAGATGCATCGATTCTATCTTCCCGCGGTTCGCCACAAGCCGCAACAATTCTTGAAAAAGCGGTTCCCCTCCGGGGAAGACCCGATTTTTTGTTCGCGTAGAACCTGTTATATTCATATGTCTTTATCCAGTCGGCCAAATGGCCTGTATTATCCCCAAAAATGACGAGGAGAGCGACGTAACTCATGCCCATAGACCGAAAACCCGAGTTCTTCAAAGGATTTCAGTTGAAGGTCGCCATCATTGGCTGCGGATATGTTGGATTGCCGCTGGCTCTGCGTTTCGCGGAAGCGGGCCATAAAGTCACGGGATTTGACACCGATCCGAACAAAGTGACGATGCTTAACAACGGCAAGTCCTACATCGAGCACATTCCGCAGACCAAGATCCAGCAGTTCGTCAACTCGAGGCACTTTAGCGCGACCACGGATTTCGCGCGCCTCAAGGAAGCAGACGCCATCCTTATCTGCGTACCAACGCCGCTTGATGAACGCCGCGAACCCGACCTCAGCTACGTCGAACAGACCGCTATTTCCATCCAGCCTCATCTCCAGAAGGGGCAGCTGGTTGTTCTTGAGTCGACGACCTATCCAGGCACTACCGAGGAGCTTGTGCTTCCGATCCTTGAGAAGAGCGGCCTGCATTGCCCCATCGCTGCCGGACCGGAAAACGAGAACATCGGATGCGATTTCTTTCTCGCGTTCTCGCCTGAACGCGAAGATCCCGGCAACAAACAGTTTGGGCTGGCGCAAATTCCCAAAGTCGTCGGCGGCGTGAATCCACCGAGCGGGCGCGCCGCGCAAGCGATCTACGCGCAGGTTGTCGCCCGGGTCGTGCCGGTCAGCTCCACGCGAGCCGCGGAAATGGCCAAGCTGCTCGAAAACATTTTTCGTTGCGTCAACATCGCGCTGGTCAACGAGCTGAAGATGCTCAGCCTGCGCATGGGAATCGACATCTGGGAAGTCATCGACGCGGCCGCAACCAAGCCATTCGGCTTTATGCCTTTCTACCCCGGTCCCGGCCTTGGCGGACACTGCATTCCGGTCGATCCTTATTACCTTTCCTGGAAAGCGCGCGAGTTCGACTTCTCCACGCGTTTCATCGAACTGGCCGGCGAAGTCAATACGGCAATGCCCTATCACGTGGTGGACGCGGTCGCGGCGGCTCTAAACGAGCAAAAGAAGAGTCTCAAAGGAGCCAAGCTCCTGATTCTCGGCGTGGCTTACAAGAAGGACGTCGACGACCTCCGCGAATCACCAACGCTGAAAATCATGCAGCTCCTCCAGCAACGCGGCGCGAACCTGGAATATAACGATCCATATTTCCCGCAGCTTCACAAAATGCGCCACTACAACTACGAAAACATGAAGTCCGTCCCGCTAAGCGCGCAAACGCTGGGAAGCTACGACGCGGTTATCATTGCAACGGATCACTCGAGCTACGATTACGTTACGATTGTGGACGCCGCCAAGCTGGTTGTGGACACGCGCAACGCCACGCGCCGGGTCATGCGCCATCGCGACAAAATCGTCCTTTGCTAGGCCCCGATGGCCACATACGGTGTGCTTTGATTTGGATAACGCCCTGACACTTTCAAACCAAGCCAGGTCTTCTACTTCGCGCGCAGCAACTGCACCTGCGCCGTCGCGAATGGCATGATCGCTTCCAGCAGCACGGGCGTGCGTGCAACGTTGTTTGCGAAGTACATCGTGAAATGGGCGTCCTTCATCTCTTGCCCATTTTCAAACACGCGAATCTCAATCTTCGAGGTCTTGTAACTTCCTGCAGGAACGGTGACCGCTTCGCCCGCACCCGCGAGCTTCGCTCTGACATCATAGAGCTTATGCCCATCATAGACCGGGCATCGCAATTCTGCCATCCTCGTCCAATCCACGTTCCGCAAATACTGCAGCATCCCGAGCGGGTCGCGCGTTCCAGGAAGGACGCGCGTCTCGGTAGCGTTCGGAGGGGCCGGCTCTTTTCCCGTGGCCGTCATGCGCTGGACGGAATCAACTTTCTGCCCCCGCTCATTCAAGTGCATCTCGTATTGCAGGCTGGTCATCGTGCCAGCATCGCTGTACGAATCAAATTGATCGTCCAGCTCAAAGACCATCCGCAGCGGATTTTCGGTATGCGCGAACGCCTGGAGGTGCCAGGCGTTCTTTCCGAAAAAATCCTTGCGCTCACCCACCTGTAATTTCAAATTGGCCACATTGCTCAGGTTCGCGACATTCGCCGTGTATTCCAGCACTTCACCCCCTCGCAGGGGCAACCCAGGGTCTCGAACAGGTTCGCCATTCTTGTTCGCTGCCGAATCTGACGAAGGGCCATTCGACGCGACTGCAGGGAGTTCTGCCGCTGGGGCGCTCATCGGTTCGGCATCGCGTGCGGAAGCCGACGCCCGCGCCGACCTCTCGCTGTCTTCCCGCACCCAGTAGTAACCCCCCGCTGCTCCCACGAGCACCACGAGTGCCGCCATGCCAATGACTTTTCGGTAGCTCATGCTCTTTGTGTGACCCGCATCGGAAACAGTGCCCTGCCTTTTGGCCTTCCGTCGTACAATACGAACTCGTCCGCGGCAGCCCGACAGAGTCCGCCGGACACCGGCCAGGAACTCTGAGGTTATCAAAACGCGAGGCCCGCGTCTTCGCCGGCCCCCTCAATGACGGAGACGGCACTCCGCCGCTTCGAGGCCTCGATCGAGGAGGAATCCCTGAATGCGCTACCTCGTCACAGGGGGCGCCGGTTTTATCGGCTCGAACACCGTGGACGAACTCGTGCGGCGCGGCCACAGCGTGGTTGTGCTCGACGATCTCTCGTCCGGCAAAGAGGATAATCTCGCCGAAGTTCGCAACAAAATCACTCTCATAAAGGGCAGTATCACGGATATTGAAGTTGTCCGGAAGGCCGTGCATGAAGCCGAATACGTGCTCCACCTCGCGGCTCGTACGTCCGTCCCGCGCTCCGTCAAGGATCCCATCGAAACAAACAGAATAAATATCGATGGAACTCTAAACGTCCTCGTGGCCGCGCGCGACGCCAAAGTAAAACGTGTGGTTTTCGCCGCCTCCTCTTCCGCTTATGGCGAGACGCCGACGCTGCCCAAAGTCGAAACCATGCCTCCGGCGCCCATCTCACCTTATGGCGTTACCAAATTCGTCGGAGAACTCTACGCCCAAACGTTTGGCCGCTGCTATGGCCTGGAAAATGTCTCGCTCCGCTACTTCAACATTTTTGGCCTTCGCCAGGATCCCGGCTCGCCCTACTCCGGCGTCTTGGCGAAATTCTGCATGTGCTTTCTGGAAGAGACGCAGCCCGTCATATTTGGCGACGGCGAGCAATCCCGCGACTTCACCTACGTCGAAAATGCTGTACAGGCCAATCTTCTAGCCTGCGAAGCGCCCAACGTTTCCGGCAAGACCTTCAACGTGGGGACTGGCGGTCGTTTTACGCTGAACCAAACTCTTGAGCTGCTTGCAAAGATCTCCGGTAAGAAACTCGAAGCAAAGTACGATCCGCCTCGCGACGGCGACATTCGCGATTCGCAAGCCGACATCACGCAAGCGCGCGAATTTCTCGGCTACGATCCACAAGTCGGTTTTGAAGAAGGTCTCACCCGTACCTTTGAGTGGTACCGCTCGACGCAAACCAAAGCGGAAGCAAAAGCCAAAGAGTGAACGGCTGCTGGATTGTGCGGCGCAATGGCGTTTGATCCGCAGCCCTCCGCGCCATCCATCCTTAACAAGCGGCTAGGGCTTTACGGATTCACAGTCTTGCCGTAGCTCAACGGCTCTCCAACCTTCGGCTTGTCGAAATTCCAGAAGTGCAGAGGCTCGAGTTTGTTTTGTTCCGGCCACACCTGATCCAGCGTGTCGCCTTCAAACACTTCGCCGTTCTTCATCACCCAGTGAATCGTATTCGTGTTGTGGATGTCATCGAGCGGGTTCTTATCCATAATGACCAAATCAGCCAGCTTGCCCGGCTCAATCGAACCAAGGTCCTCCGGCCGCCCGATGATTCTCGAGCCATTCAGGGTCGCGCAACGCAACACCTCGAGTGGAGTCATTCCCCCGCTCGCAAGCATCCACATCTCCCAGTGATATCCGAGCCCCTGAAGCTGTCCGTGGCTGCCCACGCCGACAAGTCCGCCAGCCCGCGAGAGCTTCGCCATCTGCGCGGCAAGTTTCGGGAACGCATATTCATCTTTTCGGAACCAATCAGACCTTCGATTTGTCTTTTCATCCAGGAGGTTGTGCGGCGTGAAGCGGTTGAGCTTCGCGTTGTCGTGCACTTCCGTGTTCTCAAACCAGTATTCCTGTCCAAACGGTCCGCCGTAATTCACGATCAGCGTTGGCGTCTCTGCGATTCCAGACTGCGCAAATATCTGCAGTACATCCTTGTACAGCGGAGTGATGGGAAGCGTGTGCTCGTTACCGTGGAAACCGTCGATGACGTGCGTCAGGTTCAGCTTCAGGTCCAATCCACCTTCCGTCGTCGGCATCATCTCCAACTCTTTCGACGCCTGCACCATGAACTGCCGTTGTCTGCGGTTGCCAACGATGTAGCTCTTGATGTTATGCGTCCCGTAATACTTTCTGTACTTCGTCAGCACGCCTTTTACTTCTTCCATCGACTTGAAATCGTTATCGGAAAAAACGCCGGGGCCCGTCGAAAAAGCGCGCAATCCGATGATGTCGCCGCTGTCCACCAAATCCTGATAGGCAAACATGTCGTTCGTGCTCGTCTGCACGTCGAGTCCGGCGGTCACGCCGTAAGCCAGGTTCGCCAAAAACGCGGAGTTCTCAGTATCCAGAATGCCGCGGCGAATCTCGAACCAGTGCGCGTGCGTGTCAATAAAGCCCGGCACAATCGTCTTCCCTGCGACATCGAACACTTTGGCGCCCGAAGGCACTGCGCCCCTCGCGCCGACACTTTTGATGCGATTGTTCTCGACCACAATGTCGGCGTTCTTAAGGACTTCATCGCCTTTCATGGTCACCACGGTTGCTCCTCGCAGCACTATCGTGCCCTTCGGAGTCTTTCGCGAAACTTCGAGGTTGACGACGATCTCTTCTACGTTCTTGTCCTCTTCCTTCAGCTTCTTTGGTTCTCTTTTCTCGTCCTTCTTATCGTCCTTGTTGCCATCCGCCGCTTGCGGCCCGGCCTCTTTCTTCTCGCCTTCCTTTTTTTCGTCTTCCTTTGGCGGCTCGAAAGAAATGGCGCTCAGCGGTTCGCGGAACAGGCTTGCACCCACCGCCCATGTGATCGTTTTCCCGTCGTCCGCCCAGTTGAAATAATCGGCGCCAATATCGGTCAGCCGTTTCACCGGCACAGATGGTGACGATACGTTCACCGTGGGCGCTTCACCACCAACCACGGGCATAGCCGTCACATAAAGCTGATTCATCACATGCGCCAATACCCATTGCCCGTCCGGACTTGCCCGCACATCGTTCGCAGGGATGGGCTCCTCCGCGAAATAGCCGCCTGTCCCCTTCACCTGAATGTGGGTGCGCCGGTCCGTTCCGTCAAAGCGCAGCGAAACAAGCCCCTGCGGCGTGTAAATGTAAATCCTGTCCTTATCGTGCGTAAAATGTGGCGAGCCTGCGCCGCGCGCGGGCAAAATTAAATTCGCATCGCCCCCCTGCGATGAAATCCAAATGAGATCCGCGTTATGCGTCTGGCCGCTGTCGAACTGGAGTCTATCGCGGTCATAAGCGTTCCCGCGCAGCGCCACAATTCGCGTTCCATCCGGCGACCAAACTGGATTGCTGTACAACGCATCCGACTTGGATAACTGCTGCGGCGTTCCACCTGCTGCCGAAACTTTCCAAAGTTGTCCACCCGCGCTCGACCACGTCACGTAGACGACGGATTTGCCGTCCGGCGACCACGCGGGCTGGAACTCGCGCGCGTTCCCGCTCGTCAAGCGCTGCGGCTTGCCGCCGGGAATGTCCATCACATAAAGATGCGTCATCGCGGAAAAGACCATTTTCTTGCCGTCGGGCGATTCCACTGGACCTTGGATCAAGCGCACTTTCACCGGGCCTTGCTCCACCTTTTGCGGAAAATCCAGCTTCGGTCCCAGATCCTGCGACACTTGCGCGGTGAATGGAATTACGGCCTCCGCTCCCGTCGCGATGTTCAGTCGGCGAATCTTGCCGTCCTGGTTGTAAACGATTTCCTTGCCGTCCGGGAGAAATGCGTATCCGGGGAAAAGGTCGCGCGTGAAGCGGGACTCCTGATCGTCGCGCGTGATGGGATATCTCACCCAGTGATCTTCCCCCGTTTGCAAATTGCGCAAACGCAGCCCGCTCTCTGTCTCGTACCGCGTCACGTAGAGAAGCTGCGTGCCATCCGGTGAAAGCACCGGCCGGAAGCTGCTCTCTGCCTGCTGCAGTAAAATATCCTCGTCGCCGGTCTTGCGGTCCCGCCGCGCGATTTGCCACAGCGGAAACTGCGCGTTGTATTCGAATCCGCCTTGGCGCTTGGCGTAGTAAAGATACTTCCCATCCGGAGAGGCCACGACACCGACCGCATTTCCGCGCTCCCGTCGCGGCGTCGTTGGCGTAGGTTTCGCCTTGGTGATCTGCACACCGGAACCGCCGTTCACGTGGTACATCCATACTTCAAACGTCTCGATACCGAACCCCGCCTTCGATACAAAAATGTAGTTCCCATCGGGCGACCAACCCGGCGAAGCGAACTCGTTGTTGGGATCTTTCGAAACCTGCTTCACGCCGCTGCCGTCTGGATGCATGATCCAAACGTTTTCGCTGCCTTCGCGATCGGAGATAAACGCGATCCATTTTCCATCCGGCGAAAACTTGGGCTGGCTATCAAACGCCATCCCCCCGTCCACCAGCTTTGCGACCCCACCCTCGATTGGCAGCGTATAGATGTCGCCGAGCAGTTCGAAGACAATGGTTTTGCCGTCCGGCGAAACATCCAGCGAGAGCCACGTGCCCTCGTCCGTTGTGAAGTCGATTTTTCGCGCGGACTTCAGTGGCAGCCCCTTTTTCTCGTCTTTCTTCTCGTCTTTTTTGTCTTGATTGTCCTGAGCCGCCGGGCCCCGCGGCTTCGCATGAATCGGCCGTCCGAATCCGCCCAGAATCACCGCCATCACCGCAAACCACGCCGCCAGACCGCGCACGCTGAGCTGCTTCGCGTTCATGCTCTTTGCCCTCCGTCTCTTTCTCTAAATCACTCGATTTGCTTCAGCCTAAGATTCGTCATTATCCGAATCCCCACCCCGCCCCGCTGGCCGTTGAGGCTGCACCGGCACGATGTGCGGTATCCCCGCGTCATTCATCTTCTTGTTCAGCGCCGGCAGATCTTCGTCGGCAATTTTCTTCACCTGCGCCGACGCATCGTTAACGAGCGGCGGCAATTCCGCCAGCTTGTCCTTTTGTTGCCCTCCGGGCGCCGCCCAGAACCCGTCCAGGTCTCTCAGTAGACCTTGCACTTGCTGCGGCAATGGTTCGGGCTTCCATTCAAACGGCGGCCCTGCATTTCCCAGTCCTTCGCGCTCGCGCACGTACTTATCCGCGATGGCATCCACCTTTTTTTGCAGCTCCTCGGCTGCTTTCTGTATCTCCGCCGGAATCTTCGGCGCCTCCGGCTTGTCCGCGTCCTTCTTCCATTGCTCTCTCGCGACCTTCAGCCCTTCCTTGATCCCTTCGATTGTTTTGCGGTCTTTGTCCAATGTCTTCGCCATCGCATAGAGCTGTTCGATAGCTTCCCGCCGCGCCGCACGGTCCGCAGGCGACATTTCGATCCGCGGATCGTCTTCCACAACGACCTCTTGCGTCTCTTCTTTACCACCCGCCTTGACTTTGACGGTGTACTTGCCGGGTTCGACGAGTGGTCCACGCGGCCCAAAATCAAACCCGGCCGCCGCGGCCTGAAGTTGTTCCGGTGTCGGCACTGCCGGCGAATCCCAGCGCAAATCCCAGTTCGTGCGGTTTACGCCAGCCTTCCCGGGCCCATCGAACTCCCGCACTAACTTCCCGTCCTTGTTGTATACGCTGATTTTCGCCTTGCCTTCTTTACTCGCCCCTTCCTCGTTGCTTGCTTTCGCAGCTGCTGCCGTAGCTGCCGCCGGGGCCTCTTTCTTTTCCTGCGCTTTGGCTTTCTCGTCGACCGTCCTAGTTTCTTTCTGTTCCTGGGCTTTGTTTTTTTCTTCCTTGGCCTTTTCGTCCTTGTCCGTTTTCGGCGTTTCCGGCGGGAGCGCCGCCTTGAGGTAGTAATTCAAAATCGCGCCGTACGGCGGATTCTTCCCCGTGAACATCTTCTGCCCAGCACTCCACCGCCGCTCGCGCAGATCCCACAGGGTCGCTGGCCGCGGAGTGAACAACGTCAACTCCGAATTCGCCACGTTGGCGTCAAACTTCTCAATCGGCGTCAAGTCGTCGAAAATCCAAATCGACCGTCCGTGCGTCGCCAGCACCAGATCGTTCTGCTGCGCCTGAATCTCGATGTCGTCCACGGGCACGGTCGGAAAATTATTTTTCAACGTCGTCCAATTAGCGCCGTGATCCCACGACACCCAAAATCCAAACTCCGTTCCCGCAAAGAGCAAATTCGCGCTCCTCGGATGCTCCCTCACCACGTGCACACTTCCCGCCGAATCCGGAATTCCGTTTCGAATCGCTTTCCACGTCTCTCCGTAATCCGAAGTCTGAAACAGATATACGTTGTAATCGTCGGTCCGGTGCCCGTCGAACGTGACGAACGCCGAGCCTTCCCCATATTTCGACGCCACCACGCGCGTCACGTACGTCCCCTTGGGCACTCCCGGCACACGCGAAACCACATTCTTCCAAGTCTTCCCGCCGTCCCGCGACACTTGCACGTTCCCGTCGTCCGTTCCCACCCAAAGCACGTTCGCCGTCAGCGGCGATTCCGCGAGAGTCGTTATCGTCGGGTATTCCTCAACGCCGTCGTGCCTCGACAAGGTATTCTTGTCCGGGGTCTTCCCAAAGATTTGCAGCTTGTTGCGGTCCGCGCCGGTAGTCAGATCCCCGCCCAACCGCGTCCACGAATCTCCCCGGTCCCCAGACTTGAACAAATAATTTCCCCCGTAATAAATCGTATTGTGATCGTGCGCCGACACCTCCATCGGCGAGTTCCACTGAAAGCGGTAATGCGGTTCCCCGGCTTTAGCCGCCGGCATAATCTCCCGCTGCTGCCCGGTGTGCTCATTTCGCCGTGAAATATGCCCGTCCTGTGACTCCGTATAAACAATCCACGGCTCGGCGTAATCGATTCGCGCATAAAATCCGTCGCCGCCTGGCATCAAAGTCCAGTCCCCATTGATAATGCCGTCTCGCGTCAAAGACATGCTCGGCCCGCACCAACTCCCGTTGTCCTGCAAGCCACCGCAAATCTTGTAAGGCTTTTCGTTGTCCAGCCCGACTTCATAAAACTGTCCAATCGCAATCGTGTTGATAAAGTCCCACGTCCGCCCGTTGTCATAGCTCCAGTGAATCCCTCCATCAGAGCCCGTGATGATGTGGTTCGAATCCGCCGGATCGATCCACATCGCGTGAAAATCTCCGTGTATGCCCTTCACGCGCTGCGTCGAAAAGGTCTTGCCCCCGTCCTCCGAGTAATACATCTGGGCACCCAGCTCCCAAATCCGTAGATCATTGTTGGGGTCGATTCGAATCTGGCTGTAATAAGAAGGACGCGGATTCGTGTCGCCCATCTTCCGCCAAGTCTCACCCTTGTCCTCGCTGCGATACGTCCCGCCTTTTTCGTGCTGCACGATGGCGTAAACGATATTCGAATCCTTCCGGTAAATATCCAGCCCGATTCGCCCGACGTCGCCGCCATTTTCATACGGCAGCCCTTTCACCAATTTCTTCCAAGTCGCTCCGCCGTCTGTTGTCTTGTAAATAGCGCCATCCGGTCCGCCGCCGTTAAATCCAAAAGGCGCCCGCCGCCGCTCATAGGCCGCGGCATACAATGTGTCCGGACTCTCCGGATCCATGGCGATATCGCTCACGCCCGTGTCGTCATTAATTTTCAACACCTGATTCCACGTCTTCCCGCCGTCCGCAGTCTTGTAAACCCCGCGCTCCGGATTCGGCCCCCACAAATGCCCCAGCGCCGCCGCGTAAACCACCTCTGTGTTTTTTGGATGAATCACAATGCGCCCGATGTGATGCGTCGCCGCCAGCCCCATCTTCTGCCAGGTCTTCCCGGCATCCAGCGACTTATAAATCCCATCTCCCCACGAAGAACTCTGCCGATTATTCGGCTCTCCTGTCCCGACCCACACAACGGACGGATCAGACGGAGCGATCGCGATGTCACCGATCGTCGACACATCTTGCTTGTCAAACACAGGTTCCCACGTCGTCCCGTTACTCGTCGTCTTCCACACGCCCCCCGACGCCGTCCCCACATAAACAATGTTTGGATTGCTCTCGACGACGCCGAAATCGTCAATCCGCCCGCCCATCACCGCCGGCCCAATCTCTCGAAAGTCCAGATTTTTGAGCTTGTCGGTAGGATTTGACTGGCCTGCCGCTTCACCCGGCGCAATAATCGCCAACCCAAAACAAAACACCACCGCCGCCAAACTCATTCTCAAAGCCGACAAAAGACGATCCATTTTCTTCCCCCTAGTGTGCAAGGCCGGGCATCATACCTCCTCCATGCCTCGGCGCGCATCAATTGTTTCAGGAATGGCAAAGCAACCCGTGTTCAGACAGACGCGCCGCGCGCACTTCGCGTTTCGTTCCGATACTTCGAGCGTCTCAACGCATTTGCGCGTGCCGCTTCGAGCAGTCCCTCTCCTCTCGGCTACACATCCCCCCTGCCGCATGCTAGGCTATCCAACTGTTTTCATCGCACAAATGTTCCGCGTGAATGGTCCCTTGCATGCCCGGATTAAGTCCGCGCTCCGGCTCTTTCTGTCGCTAACAGCGCTTCTTTTTTCTCTCTTCGGTCCCGCCGCGCCGGTAGCCGCCGCGCAGCAAATCCGCCTACACTCCGGCAAACCCGGCGATGTCGAGATCTGGTCTCGCGGCCCGCAACAAAAACGCGGCGACCTCTTTATCGCTGACGATGATGTGGACATCCATTTTGGAGACGAGCGCCTTCAGGCCGACCACGTCGAATACAACGAAAAAACCTCCGAATCCGTCGCTCGCGGCCATGTCCGCTTCGATTACAACAATGAACACCTCGAAGCCGAGGAAGCCCGCTACAACGTCAGCACTGGCCACGGTACATTCACCAACGTTCGCGGCACTGTCAAAATCGAGCGCCGCGCCAACCCGCTAATTCTGATTTCTCAGAATCCTCTCTATTTCCAGGCTCCTGAAGTCGAACGCTTCCCCGGTGACATCTACCTCGTCCACCGCGGCTGGATCACCATCTGCGATCCTCAGCATCCCACCTGGCAGTTCTACGCCCCGCACGCCCGCATTCATCTTGATAAAACGGTCGCCTTGGTCAACGCCAACTTCCGTCTATATCGTGTGCCGCTCGTCTGGTTGCCTTACGCCTCCGCGCCCGCAGGAGAAAAGATTCGTCAGTCTGGAATCATGCTCCCGGTGATTGCTCAGAGCAACAGCAAGGGTTTTGTTCTTGGGGATGCCCTTTACTTGGCTCCGCGACCTTGGTTTGATGCCACGATGGGTGCCGAGCTGCTCACCAAGCGCGGTTCCGCCGAGCGCGGCGAATTCCGCGCCCGGCCTTTCGAAAACACTTCCATCAAATACACGTACTTCGGCGTGATCGATCGCGGCCTTTTTCTCCCCGGGCCGAACGGCACCACGATCGTTGAAAAACAAGGTGGCCACCAGCAGCAGTTGGAAGTCCAGTCCGTGCTCAGAGAAGGCTGGCGCTTTGTCGGGGACATCAACGAACTCACTTCGCTCACTTTCCGACTCGCCTTCGCCGACACCTTCGGCGAAGCCATCACCTCCGAAGTTCGCAGCGCCACTTTCCTCACCAACAATTTCCGCGGTTTTAGCGTCAATTTCGCTTATCTAGCAGACAAAACCTTTCTCAGCATTCCGATCACGTCCGCTACCACCGGCATTACAACCCCGGCCGTCAGCGTTTCGCTACGCAACGCTCCGGAAGCGCTCTTCAGCTCCGTAGAACAATCGCCCTGGCAGAAACTCCCCTTCTACTTTTCGTTCGATGCCTCTGCCGGCGCCGTGCATCGGCAGGACGACACCCCTCTGAACACGCCAGAGTTCGTGCAGCGCACTGAGTTCGCTCCGAAAGTGACCGTTCCGCTGCACTTCGGCGCCTGGTTCGGCGTCACCACTTCCGCCGCCTTCCGAACGACCTACTATGGCGATTCCTTCGATTCGGCGGGCCAACTAAGCGGCCAATCGATCACCCGCAACACCGGCGAACTCACAGTCGAATTCCGCCCGCCCACTCTCGAGCGCTTTTTCGACCGCTCCCCTCTCAACAAAGACAAGCCTCGCAAGCGTTACAAACACACCATCGAGCCCACGATCACTTACCGCTATGTCACCGGCGTAAACAACTTCGCCGACTTCATCCGCTTCGATTCCGACGCCACTCTCACCGACACCAACGAAGTCGAATACGGCATCACCCAGCGCCTCTTCACGAAAACAGGCGAAGACCAGCCGCAGGAGCTGCTCTCCTGGAGCATTTTTCAGAAGCATTACTTCGATCCCACGTTCGGCGGCGCCATTGCGGACGGCCAACGCAACGTTTTCGAAGCACTCGACTCCATCTCTCCCTTTGCATTCGCCTTCGGTCCCCGCAACTGGTCTCCCATAGTCAGCGATTTTAAAATCACGCCCGGCGGCCGTTACGACCTCGAACAGATCCTGCAGTACGATGCTCAGATCCAGCGGCTTGTCACCCTGGGCACGCTATTGAAAATAAAGCCCTACAGGGAATTTTTCGCCACCGTCTCCTACTTCCGCCTCAACGACAATCCCGTCGAAGCCGATCTTCCTCCCTCGCCACCCCCTGGTTTTGTGCCTTTTCAGCAGCCGCTCTCCAACCAGGTCCGCACCCTCTTCGGCTACGGCAACTTGACGCGCAAGGGGTTCAATTTCACCTCAGGAGTCAGCTACGACTTCACCAACCAGACCCTGCAAAGCCAGCTGGTGCAAATCAGCTACAACGGAAACTGCTGCGGCCTAGCCCTCGAATACCGCCGCATCAACCTCGGCCAGGTCCGCACCGAAAACCGCTTCTCCGCCACCTTCATCATCGCCAACATCGGCTCCTTCGGTAATCTCCGCCGCCAGGAAAAAATCTTCTAGCCCCAATTTCTCACCAGCGATGAGTCAAGGGAATCCCTTGTAGGGGCGCAGCATTGCTGGGCCCCAGCTTGCCCAGGCGTACTGTGTTAAATTCTTTGCTCGCGCCTACTCGTACCATGCCCCCAACGATCGACGCTGATCTCGCCTTCGCCTCCATCGAAGAAGTCGCTCGCCTCTACCGCAAGCGCAAACTGTCGCCCGTCGAACTCACCCGGCTCATGCTCTCTCGTATCGCCCAACTCGATCCGAAGCTCAATTCCTACATCACCGTCACTCCCGAACTTGCCCTCGCCCAAGCCAAAAAAGCAGAAACCGAACTCCTGAGCCGAAAAGCAAATCGCGACCGTGGCCCTCTTCACGGCATACCCATCTCGCTGAAAGACAACATCTACACGGAAGGCGTTCGAACCACTGCCGGCTCACGGATTCTCGGGAAGTTCATTCCGCAACACGATGCCGCTGTCGTCCTAAAACTGAAGGACGCTGGCGCAGTCATCCTCGGCAAAACCAACATGCACGAGTTCGCCTACGGCGTCACCAGCAACAATCCGCACTACGGCCGCGTCCACAATCCGTGGGATCTCTCGCGAATCCCTGGCGGTTCCAGCGGCGGCTCTGCTGCCGCCATTGCTGCCGGCCTGTGCTACGGCAGCATCGGCACCGACACCGGCGGCTCCATTCGCATCCCTGCCGCTCTCTGCGGCGTCGTCGGCCTCAAGCCGACTCTTGGCCGCGTCAGTGTGGAGGCCGTGATTCCACTCTCTCCGCGTCTCGATTGCGTCGGCCCGCTAGCTCGCACGGTCGACGACGTAGCTCTTCTCCTCGAAGCAATCCTCGATCGCGTGAAAGGCGAACCCAGTCTCCGCGCTCTCGACAAATCTTCCGCCAAGCCCCGCAAATTCACGATCGGCATTCCCAAGGAATTTTTTTTTGATGTTGTTTCGCCGGAGATCCTTGCGGCCTTCGACGAAGCGATTCGCGTCTTGAAAAAGCAAGGCGCGCGGCTGAAGGAAATCTCTCTGCCACTACTAAACGAAACCGAAGACGCCGGCAACCAAATCGCCTGGGCCGAAGCAACTCACTATCATCAGCAGGCCGGATGGTTCCCGTCTCGCGTCGCTGATTACGGCGACGACGTTCGTTCTCGCCTCGCATTGGGCACAAAGGTAAGCGCCACCGTCTATCTGTCCGCTCTCGAGCTCCGTGAAAAATTCATCGAGCAGTTCCATGTAGCATTGGAAGATGCCGGAGTCGACGCTGTCGCCGCATCCGGCTTCGAAGCCGGGGGGCATCGCGGTTCGTTCCTGCGGCCCGCAGATGATTCACTCACGGGGACACTTTCACTCGTCCCTCAGGTCGTGGACATCGTTGATGTTCCGGTGATCGCAGCGGGCGGGATTGGAGATGCACGAGGCGTAATCGCCGCGATGGCTCTTGGCGCAGAGGCTGTGCAATTGGGAACAGCATTCCTGACGTGCGATGAATCCGGCGCTAGCCGCCTTCATCGCAAAACCTTGCTGGAAAAAAAGGCAGGGCACACCGCACTGACGAAGGGCTTCACGGGAAGACTGGCGCGCGGAATCCGCAATCGCTTGATGGAAGATTTGAACGCAAAGGGCAGCGAGATTCTGCCGTATCCACTGCAACGAGGACTGATCAGGAACCTCTCAATCGCGGCAGAGGCCGCGGGCCGGGCAGATCTCGTGCCTATGTGGGCCGGTCAGAGCGCCAATCTTTCGAATTGCACCGATGTATCGGCTTTCTTGAGCTCATTGGTTGAGGAAGTTTCCGAAATCGCCGGGCCGGTCGCTGAGTGGAGCGCACGGCGGCGGCGCAAACATTCGTAAGGGTAGCTCGGAGAATGGCCCGTTGGACGCGATGCTTGCAGGTGTTCCGCATGGCGTTCGTGTTTACAGCGCTGTCAGCGTTATTTTAATTCCCGACCCAGGCCCAAGGAAAGGAACGTCCTGTGCAGCACCCGACTTTTTATCGCAAGATACAGATAGGCGGGCTTTCCATCTTGTACCGAGAGACCGGGCCGAAAGACGCGCCGACGATTCT
>Ga0137360_10000800_pt1 | contig 18202 bp, 15 predicted proteins | sample Mad1_60_16metaG_FD_104924 | JGI IMG/M metagenome (GOLD analysis project Ga0137360, IMG submission 104924) | Vadose zone soil microbial communities from Angelo Coast Range Reserve, California, USA - Mad1_60_16 metaG | ecosystem: Environmental > Terrestrial > Soil > Vadose zone | place: USA... | reverse complement strand
TCGAAGCCCTATTGGCGGAAGAGTCGCGAAAGTCTTTGCCAAGCTTTCAGGGAGAACAAAGCACGCTGAAAGTTTTGGCAAAGGACTGACGGAAGAAGAGAGGGGACCGTGACACTTAAATTGTTCGTGACGAGCGTTCTCATTCTGATGAGTGCCTTCGTGGCGCGGCCCCAGGCGAAGTATCCACCGGAAACCAGGAATGCTGCACTGCGTTACTGGATGGCATTTGCAGAGATGCAGGACCCGCCCGCGGACAAGGCGACTCAGGACTTGCTGGAGAAGGCAGTTGCAGGAGAAGCGGCGTGGGATGAAAAAAAACTTGCACCGATTTTGGATGCCAATGGAGCAGCGATTCGAATGATGCAGCGCGGGACTAAGCTCCCGGAGTGCGACTGGGGATTGGAATACGATCGAGGACCGCGTGCTTCGATTGCCTACGCGGCGAGAGCCCGAGTGCTGGCACGGCTTAACACACTAGAAGGCTTGCGCGAGACGGCGACCGGGAATCCCCAAGCAGGGGTGGACACATGGCTCGCAGGCATTCGATTTTCCGAGCATTTGGCAAAAGGGGGCACACTGATTTTTGCGCTGATAGCAAAGAGTGCGCTCTTGCCAAATTTACGGGCTATTACAACCGAATCCAAGCAGGGGCATCTCAGTGTCACCCAGAAGAAACAAGTCTCCGCTGTGCTACAGGGAATGCGCGAAGATGGATTCGACTGGAGCGCGGCGTGGGGATTGGAAGAGAATGTCGGTATAGCAATTTTTGCCGAAGTGAGAAATTCGGTAAACCCCGGAGCAACATATCAAATGATCATGGGCGATCCCCTGCCGAATGGAGCAGAGCCTCCCAGTTCAGAAGATATAAGCAAATACCGTGCATACATGACGGCTGTGCAGGCGGTGCTGAATTTATCACCCGATACAGCGAAGACTAGACTGATAGCACTAGAAACCCAGAGGCGGGCACTTCCGGAGGCCGTACAACGAGTCACTCCGGGCACTCAGAAATTGAACGACGCTCGGTTAGAAGTAGTTGTGGCACGGAACGAACTACTGGAATCCATTGCTGCAAGATAACAAGCTGAAAGCGTGTGGCGTGGCAAGGTCCAGACGGTGAAGAACCCGACAAGCGAAAACACATTGCCGATCCCAGCTGTGCTGGAGGGTTGGTTCCGCGAGTATCTAAAGCTGTGGAAGCCGAACCCGCTCGGCTTGCTGTTCTGTAATCGCAATGGCCGCGCGTACACTTCGCAAAAGGTCGTCGAGTATCAGCTCTGGCCGTTGCTCGATGCCTTGAAGATCAGGCGCGCTGGGTTCCACGCTTTCCGGCACGCACACACAACGCTGCTCCTCGAAGGTGGCGCTTCGCCAAAGGTGGCACAACGCCAGCTCCGTCATGCAGACGCGAGAGTGACATTGAAACCCAGGGAAGGCAGTTCAGCGCAGATCAGAGAAGGCCAAGATTTCCTTGGACTCGAATCCGAGTGTCAGTCACCTTCCCCGACAAAGTTCATTACACCCCGTAAGTGTTCCCAAGTCTGCGCCTGGGCTCTGGCGTACTCAGAAACCGTCGTGGGCCGGCGGACTTTGCCGTCGGGATGGCCACGTGCTCGTGTAATCGGACCCGTCAAGGACGCAGTTGGGGCTAATCACTTGAAAGGGGGACACGGCGACATCATTCACAGGCCAAAAGACTGCGATAGCAACCAAATTCAGATTAACGCGTAGTTTCAGCGCTTTCACTCCTTCGTCATGTGCTCTAGCATGGCTTTGAGATCGCCGAACATCATTGATGAATGTGAATCTTGATCTGGAAAAATTGGTTGGTCCTCTATCAGTCGGCTGCCGGAGTGATGCCGCACCCAAATCTTCGTGATGCCTGGTTCAACGATTGGTGCGCTGGCAATCAGATTGTAAATTCGTCCGTCCAGAGTAAATTCAATCTGGTTGCCCTTGATGCTGCCTTCCGCGGCACCCGCAAACTCACTGAAAGCAAAGATATAGAAGCCGTCGTGGGGAGCGTAGTACGCGAAATAGCTGCCCTTCGTATTGTTAGAGCCATCGCCTCCCCCCTTGCTTACCATACGTCCGTCAAGGAGAAGAACTTGAGGTGAGGTCAGCCGGAACTCACCTTCCTTTGGATAGAGCCTCATTTCCTTTGGATTTTGGTCATCAGGCAGCTTATCGAGCAACCGTCCCGTGATCTCAATTTGTCCGTAGTCCTTTACCGGAACGTTAAGCTTCTGCCCCGGTACAATCCAATACTCAGTTTCGGGAGACGACTGAATTTTTTTATGCAGAGCAGTCAGATCATTGTTTCGGGGAAGCCAAAGTGCGCGCACACCAAGTTTCTCTGAGCCATTTCTTGCCTCCAGCACTCGAACGATGAATGTGAGAATTCCCTCGGGCTCGCTGCTGACGGTGACGGGCCCAGGGTCAGGAACTTGTCCTTTGGGCTCAGCGCTGATTAGGCCGACTTCTGCGACCGACCCCCGCCGCTCACGAACTTCGAACTGGAACCAGAGTTCACGCGCTTGTGCCCTCGTTAAAGCAATCCCGGCAACAAGCGCCACGATGGAAATCAGCATCGCCGCAAATGCAAATCTTGGTATCCGCATAGATCCCCCCCACATCTGCCACCAACTTAGCTTTGTTCTTTCTTGTGGTCCCCAAGAAACTTCCCGGACACTCTGTGGCGCCGTGGCAACTGCCGTTCGCCTCAACTCCACGCCCATCAGGACATAGTCGTTCAGCCGCACTGCGCATTCCCCGCACGTCCCAAGATGTTCCGCAGCCTCACGCGGGATTTGCTCCCCGTCGCACAGTGCTGAGACGAACTCTGCTGCCTTTTCGCAATTCATGGACCCACCTTCTTTTCCGGACGACTACTATGCCAAACTCGCCGCAACTCCTCCCGCGCCGCGAATAGCCGCGACTTTACCGTTCCCACGGGTATATCCAAGATCCTCGCCAGCACCGCATACGATTGGCCCTCCACTTCGCGCAGCCACAAAAGCGTCCGCTCATCAGCACCCAATCGCGAGAATGAATCACCTACTAATGACGACGTTTCCGTTTTGCACTCTCTCCTCACCGTCTCCTGTTCATCTGCGGTTGGTTTACGTTGTCGCCACCATTCCGCCGCGCGCTTCCTTCCGATTCCGAAGAGATAGGCCCGCAGCGAACCGGTCTCCGGATGAAACCCATTCGGCCGGCGCCAGAGTTGTAGAAAGGTCTCCTGCGCCACGTCTTCCGCGGTCTGCATGTTTCCAAGCAGTTGCCGCAGGAAACCGTTCAGACGCGACACGTTTTCCTGGTAGAACCCGTCAAATGCCCGGGTATCTCCTCGGCAGATCCGCTCCCACAATTCGCGGTCGTCAGCCACTGCTCATCTCCACCTAGTTATTCGTGAATACGGCCCAAAAGGTTCACTGTAACAACTCTCGAGTACGACTTTCAGGAGTGGACTCGAAAGGCCGCGCGCCGTATTCGAACAGTATATGTTCGACATGTTCGACCGGATCAAAGCCCACGGCGTGAGGGTCATCCTGATAATGTGTGGTCACCGCCACTATAGAGCATAGAAATGATTATTTGAGACTGCTGGAGATGAGGTCCGTGCATACGACGTGGGCCAGGTGAAGCGGACTTCACCGCGCTACTTCACTCGAACTTCACGATCCGCTTCATCCCTCCGGAAAAGCGACCTTGGACAAAAGAAACGAGATGACGAAAAAACGGCAACCAAGAAAGACGCGGCCCAAACCTCGGATGAGGCGGGAGCGACCCCACCCTTTGACGCACCGTGCGTCACGGTTGCCGTGGGGAACGCGTGTGCTCTTGGAAAGCAACGCCGGCCCAGCTGGTGAAACCGTTTCTCCCGCGGGGACGTTTGTGGTCGCTTCGGGCGGTGCGGTCTACACTCTGTTGCCCGGAGGTTCGGCTTGGAACAAGACCTCATTTTCCACCGTTTACAGCGTGGCCGCTGCTCCAGGTGTGGCCATCGCGGCGGTAGCCCCACAAATCAGCGTTTCAACGGCGGCAGTTCCCTAGACCTACGGAACGTGCGGCTCTACCCCGCTTTGTTGGAGGGCAGACGCTCTCAGGTGGTTTTGTTTTCCGTTTGTTTTCCGATTAAGAGGTTCGTCAGATTTGCTAAGTGCCGCCATTTCACGCGTCTACGGATTTCTGCGGCAAGCTTTCCAATCTCTAAATGTGGTTCGATTCCCATCGCCTGCTCCATAACTCCTGATGATGCGATTGCCTTTACACCTGGCAGTTGCTGAAAACCGCCCCATAGACTCCAAAGCTTTTCCAATTGTTCTAAAGACTAGAAACCGATATGGAGAGCCGACGTGCCTGTCGGTGCGGGCAAAACCGACCCTTCGTGAGGCCAAGCCAGTTCGATTCCGAGGACCGTCAAGCACGATACTGCCACAAGCTAAGTTCTTGGAGTAACCCTTGAGTCAAGTATTCCTGAAGCTCAGGCAGACCAATGGTGAGGTCTATCGTCCATTGAAAGAGAAACTGCGACTCAACTCGGTGAGCTAGTTGCCTGGCGGGCCAACGAGCATCGTACTTTGGCCTCGCCCATTGTGATTCATCCTTTGGACATTGCCCCCGATTCATTCACGGCCTCACCACGCTTCTCGTTTATTCTTACTTTAGCGCATCCTCCCTGAGCCACTTCCAGGGAAGGACCACGCCGAGGTCAACGATATGTCGCTGAAAATCATGATTGTCGACGATGAACCGGTGAGCGTGCAACTCATGAGGTCTTTGGCCGCCCCCTTGAATCATACAGTCCTAGCGCTTCAAGATAGCCAGGAGGCAGGGCAACGGGCGGACAAGCAGCGGTTCGACGTGGTCTTTGTGGGTATGGGCGGACTTGAGCTAACACGCCGAATCCGGAACTCACAGCTCAACCGTGAGACCACGATTGTGGTACTCAACACAACGGAAGATATTGAGAGCTTGCGGGAGGCCTTTGGCGAGGGTGCTGACCTCGTTCTCACCAAGCCCATTAGCGCGGTTCGCATCCGTCCGATGCTGGCCGCTATGGATTCCGGCGGGTGGCTAGGGAAAAGGCACGCGGCCCGCTTACCCCTCTTTACGGAGGTCAACTGCACATGGGGTGACCGGCAGTTCCCCTTGCGCAGCATGAACATCAGCCAAAGCGGCATGTTGCTGCAACCGTCACTCGATGTGGAGGTAGGCCAGGAAGTTTCCTTGGACTTCAAGATTACAGAAGTTCGTGCTTCTTTGAACGTGCGCGCTCGTATCGTCCGTAAAGAGGGAACGCTGCGCGTAGCCATTGGGTTCATCAACCTCGCGCCTGAAGAGCAAAATGCCATTCAGCTCTACGTCATGGGGCGTCTGGTGAATGGACAGACGTCAACTCGAGAGCCGTCGCGCTCCTGGTGGCTGGGGCAGGGATTTCTTAATTGACGATAATCCAATGAGTAGACGCGAGCGACTCGGGCTAAGCTCAGCCACTCCTGCCTGACAGATTCGAGCTAATTCGCGAGGTAGCCGCATGATGATGGGTGGCCTCGGACATTGGGTTTGGGCCGGTTCGATTCCGGGGGCCGGATCGCACCACGCGCGAATACCAGTTTGGCCTATCGCTAGCCGCTTGGACTGAGTCGCTAAAGATACGCCTAGAAATGGGAGCAGTATAGGATGGCGGCGGCCAACGGATTCCGACTTAACCATACCTAGTGTGGTCTGCTGAATGCTCGCGGCCTCATTAAGCCCGCCGCATCTCATTGTGCACGAAAGGGTTACTTCGCAAGGGAACGGAATGCCAGCTGCGAGCGTATTCCCCCGTGAGGAAGCAAATGCAAACCTTGCTGCAAGACCTTCGCTACGCTCTGCGCATGCTCGCCAAGAATCCCGGCTTCACCGCCGTGGCTGTACTGACACTGGCGCTGGGGATTGGCGCCAATGCCGCGATTTTCAGTGCAGTGAACTCGCTGCTTCTGCATCCGGCGGGGATATCGCACGCGGAGCGACTGGCCGCCATTCGGGTGCGGTACGAAAAGCTTAACCTAAAGAACATTGTGGCGTCGGCGCCGGACTACACTTTTGTGCGCGACCACAGAGAGGTCTTCGCATCGGCAGCGATGCAGACGGACGGGGGCTTCAACTACACGGGAGGCGATTGGCCGCTGCGGATGCGCGGGTCGCGAGTTACCTGGCAGTGGTTCGACGTATTTGACGCCAAGCCACTACTGGGTCGTGTTTTCGCCGCAGAAGAAGACCAACCTGGCGCCAACCACGAGGTCGTGCTCTCCTACAACGCGTGGAAGTCCACCTTCGGCGGCGACGCGAACATCGTGGGACGGTCCATCCAGCTCAATCAGGAGCCGTACCGAATCATTGGAGTGATGGGTCCGGACTTTTTGTGGCCTAACCCGACCGACCTGTGGGCGCCACTGGGTCTGAAGCCCGAAGACTTCGCGATCGACAACCTGTTCAATGAAAGCTACTTTGTGGTCGCGCGCCTGCAGCCAAACGTGAAGCTCGCGGATGCTACCGCATACTTGAACCTCGTGACGCAGCAAATCTGGGACGATCCGAGAGCACAGGGCTATCCGAAAAATTCGGGCTGGGGAATTTTTGCCATTCCCTTCACTGAATTCGTGTACGGAGACGTGCGGAAGCCGCTGCTGATCCTGCTTGGTGCGGTCGGTTTTGTTCTGCTGATTGCGTGCTCGAATGTGGCGGGGCTGCTGCTTGCGCGCGCTTTGGGCCGGTCGAAGGAATTTGCGGTGCGCACGGCGCTCGGTGCTTCTCCGTGGCGGCTGGCGGTTCAGGTGCTGACGGAAAGCGTGCTGCTGGCGGCCGCCGGAATGGTCCTTGGCCTGGCAATTGCGTTCGGTGTGTTGCGCGCGTTATTGGCGCTGGCAACGGAGAACCTATTGACGGGCGTGGCGATTTCGATGGATGGGCATGCGCTCGGATTCACGGCGCTGCTGGCTGCGGTATCGGCGCTGATATTTGGCACCGCGCCGGCGTGGCGGATGGCGCGGATCAATCCACAGACAAACCTGAAACAGGGTCGCGGCACTGGTCACGAGACACGGGGCGATCATCGTTTTCGCGACGTTTTGGTGGTGAGCGAGCTAGCGCTGGCTCTTGTGCTGCTGGCCAGCGCGGGGGTCTTTCTGAAAAGCCTGGCTAAGCTGCGCGACGTTGATCTGGGATTCAGGCCGCACGGCCTCATGAGTGCAGCGCTCGCGCTGCCGGACCGGGCGTACGAGACTCCGGCGAAGCAAATCAGTTTCCTGCGCAGCGCCCTGGAACGCCTGGCGAATTCGCCCGGCGTGGAGTCCGCGGCGGCGGCCGTGCCGCTGCCGTTCAGCGGTTTCGGCGGCTCGGCGTCGTTCGGAATTGAAGGGCGGGTGTTGCCTACCGGCGATCCTGGGCCGCACGGCGACATCCGACAGGTCAGCCCCGGATACTTCGAAACGATGAAGATTCTATTGATCCGGGGACGGACATTCACAGATCAGGATCGCCTGGGAAGCCAGCCGGTAGCAATCATCGACGAAAACCTGGGCCGCCAGTATTGGCCGGATCAAGATCCGGTGGGGCAACGGATTCGCAACGGATCGAATTCACCGTGGAAAACTATCGTAGGCGTGGTAGCGCCGGTGCGGCATTCGCAGGTGGCGGGCGATGAGTCCTCCGCCGAAGGCGTGATCGGTGCGGCGAAGGGCGTTTACTACTACCCACTGTACCAGGTCGAATCAGCGGCAACATTTCTTATCGCGAGGACCAACGGCGACGCGGCGGGGCTGGGGGCGACGATTCGCGAGGCGGTTCACGCCGTCGATCCCGGGCAGCCGATCTCGGATTTAAAGACGATGGACCAACGCGTGACGTTGTCGTTGGGCCCCCGGCGGTCTGCGGTAGCGCTGCTGACGGTGTTTGCGGTGATGGCGCTGAGTCTTGCGGCCGTGGGGTTGTTCGGGTTGGTACGATACAACGTGGCGCAGCGGACGCAGGAGATCGGTGTGCGGATGGCGCTCGGAGCCTCGCAAAGTGATGTATTGAAGATGGTGCTGGGCGAAGGCTTGCAGCTAGCCCTGTTTGGTGTTGGAGGTGGGCTGGTGGCGGCGTTCGCGCTCACGCGGGTGATGAGGGGATTGTTGTACGGAGTGAGTGCTACTGATCCGCTGACGTTTGCGGGGATGGCGGTGTTGCTAACGCTGGTGGCGCTGGTGGCTTCGTGGTTGCCGGCCCGCCGAGCGACGCGAGTCGATCCAATCGTCTCGCTTCGATATGAATGAAAATAACCCGTCCCTTTTTCTATAATCTTCCCCGCAGCAAAGACTCTTTACCTTGGTAGCTAATAACGTGCTAGTTCCCGTACCCAGAAGAAGTCCGGTAATCCGGACTTATCGGGGGTCAGTACAGAAAGTGCAGGAGGGTGCGTACCGCAGCAAGCCATTGTTCTCCAAGGGCCAGAAGGAGATTTTGAAGGACTAGGCCAATCCGTTGAAAGTGGCGCGTTTAAACCGTTGCTTTATCCCTCAGGCCCACGAATGGATAGGCGGCACCTTTGCAGTTCGGGCATTCTTTATTGCGGTAATATCCGGTTGCTGGACAGTGTGTACATTCGCTGCAATCAAATGTTTTAGTAGCAATTGCGTTAATGCCGCGGCAGCGTTGTTCGCCACTGGCCTTGCAACAACGACCGTTTGCGACCCTCATGTTGTAACCAGCGCCGCCACACTCTGTACAACACGCAGCAGGCAGTTCTCGCTTCCTTTGCTGTTGATACGACCGTGCTAGTGCGTTCACCTGTTCCATACGGGACGCCGCCCGGATAAAGTCGCGTCACCAAACTTCCTGCTGACGAACCCGCGTGTTCGGGCGCATCAATTCGGGCAGAATGCTTTAGTTGTCCGGATGGGCTGCAGGCGCCGCCGAGTTGCGATGGTAATTGGGATAGGGAGGCTTATTGTATGTGGGAAGGGGATTTTTCACCAGATCCGCGAGGAGTAACTGAACGGCCCTCTCGAGTTGCGGGTCGTGCCCCTCGCGCATGGCTTGGGGATCGAGTTCCACTTCGACGTCTGGCGCGATCCCTTGGTTTTCGACTTCCCATTTGTTGTTCGGAGTCCAGAATCCGCGGCTCGGCGCGGTTACGACGCCTCCGTCCATGAGATCTTCGCCGGGGCCGAAGAATCCCACCAGGCCTCCCCAAGTGCGCTTCCCAACGAGGAGGCCAATCTTGGCCTGGCGGAAATGCCAGGGCATGGCGTCACCACCCGAGCCTGCATATTCATTGATGATCATCACTTTCGGCCCGCGGATGAGGCTAACGGGAGTGGTCATGTCCTCGCCGTCGCGCGTGGCGCGATAGTTCATGAGCGTGCGGCGCAGATAATCCAAAATGTAGTCCGTGTTCGTACCGCCGCGGTTGAAACGCTCATCAACCACCGCTCCTTGCTTTCCCGCCTGGGAGAAGAAGTAACGATTGAAGAATGTGTATCCACTCGAGGCAGTGTCGGGCAAATAGACATAAGCCAGTTTTCCAGCGCTGAGCTGCTCCACTTTTCGACGGTTGTCCTCCACCCACGCCAGTTGTCTGAGTCCCCCTTCACTTTCGACGGGAACGACCGTCACTTCGCGTGAACCTATGTCATCGGGATTCGGTCCGACGCGCAGAATCACGGATTTGCCCGCCGTCTCTTCGAAGAAACTGTAGACCTCATCAATGCTGCGGAGGTCATGCCCATTCACGGCTAGCAAGTATTCGCCTTGAGTGACGTTTACGCCAGGCTGCGTCAACGGCGCGTGCAATTGCGGATTCCAATTCTCGCCATCATAGATGCGTGAAAAGCGGTAGCGGCCGTTCTCAATCTTGTAGTCAGCTCCGAGGAGCCCCACGGGGATGCGTTTCACATCGGGGCCGTCGCCACCGGCAACGAACAGATGCCCCACCGTAAGCTCGCCCATGGCTTCTTGAAATATGTAGTTCAAGTCGGACCGCGAGGCGATGGCAGGAAGATAAGCGGCGTACTTTTTCTCAGTTGCCGCCAGGTCGAGACCGTGGAAGCCGGGGTCATAGAAGAAATCACGCTCGAACCGAAACGCCTCGTGATACATCTCGTTCCATTCCGTGATGGGCTCGACTCGCACTTCCATGGAACTGAGATTCAATGTTTTTGCGTTCGAAAAGCTGACGCCTCCCGCCGATGCGCCCGAACTTGGGCTACCAGGACCTGGTGCGGGAGGAAGCGGCGCAATGACCCAGGTTTGTGGGGGCGGGGTGTTTCCGCCAGGCTGGGAATCGTTAGGCTGGCGGTATAGAATCTTCTCGCCATTCGCCGAAACGTGGAACTCGAGAATGTTGTCGAGTAGTTTGTCAATCTTTCGCGTCTTAAGCTCAAAGCGGTGAGCCGTTAGTGTGCTTGGTCCACTCAGAGGCTCGACTAACGGCCCTTCCACGACGAAAAGCACGCCTTCTTTTCCGGAAATTATTTCCGTGTAGTTTCTTGCCGGGATCGGAAGCGCCAGGATACGCTGGCCGATCTTTTCAAAATCCACCTTCACGGGCTCCGGGGGCTTGGGCTTCTCCTTCTCCTGGCTTTGCGGTTTCGAGGAATCTGATTTCGTTTCGTCCGGCTTGGACGCTTCGGATTTGGCGTCGGGCTTCGTTTGCCCTTCTTCATCGCTTTCTGGCGCGAGCGGAGAAGGCAGATCCTTGCGCAAGACTACGATATAGACACTCGTGGTCACTGGCCGGTCCAAGCTGAGCATGGAAGTGTCCAACGTCGGACCCGCATCGGTGCTGGCCAGGAAATAAAGATACTTGCCGCTCCTGTCAAAGGTTGGCGAGAACGATTCGCTCATGCCGTCCGTCACGCGCTGGCTCTGACCAGTCTCCAAAGAATAGAGAAAAACCGAGCGCATGTGACTCACTTCTTGCTGCGTGTAGGCTAGCCACTTGCTGTCTGGTGACCACGCAGCTTGGAAAATTTGCTGTGGCCCGGTGAAGCGGTCATGAAACACTTTCACGGGCAATTTCTTTTCGAGATCCACGTACCACAAGTTCAGGCGCTTGTCGGTATAGGCAATCTTCCTGCTGTCTGGCGACCAGGTGGGAAAGTAGAAATATGAACCAGGAGTGCCGAGGCCGATCTTTTCTGGCTCGCCCTGGCCATTTTGATTCTTGATGTGCAGTGCGTACTCGCCCGATTCATCGGAAAGATAGGCAATTTTGGTCCCGTCGGGGGACCACGCGGGAGAACGTTCATCAATGCCAGGCGAATTGGTCAGGTTGCGAATATCGCCCTTTTCCGCGGGGACAGTCAGGATTTCACCGCGGGCTCCAAATACGGCGCGTAAGCCGGTTGGCGAAATGTCAGAGCTCGAGATTCTGTTTGCCACATTCAAGAAGCGCGTCCGCAAGTGCGGCAGCTCGCCAGAGATGCGGATCTCTACTCTGTGCGCGGTGCCAGATTTCAAGTCGTAGAGCCACATGGCTCCGAACTGCTCGATGACAATCGCGTCCGGCCCTGCGCTGGCATACTTGAAATCGAACCCGTCGTTTTTCAGCGCCACCGACACGGCTTTCGACTGCGTGTCGTAACTCAACAGAGACATTGCACCGTTGCGGTCGGAGAGGAAGAAAACTCGATGATCCACCCACATCGGGTTGAAGTCGTTGGAATTATCGCGCGGAACCGGGGTCACGCTGGAATCCGATAGCCGGACGATCCAAATAGGCGAGGTTCGGCCGCCACGGTAGCGCTTCCAGATCTCGAAGGCGTGGTCCAGCGGAACGTAGGCGAGTTCCTTTCCGTCCGGCGAGTAGGAGCCTTCGGCGCCGATTGGCAGAGGCAGTTGAGTTGGAAATCCGCCGTCGCGCGAGACCGTAAAGAGCTGGGAAGACCTGGAGGCGCTGTTGCGGGCCGACCTAAAAAGCACCTGCTGACCATCGCGCGTCCACCCGATTACTTGGTCTGGGGAGGGATGGTAGGTGAGGCGCCGCGGAGTGCCTCCTATTGCGGGAATTATATATACGTCAGAATTTCCGTCGTAGCTTCCGGTGAACGCGATCTCATGACCATCGGGCGAGAAAATCGGGCCAGACGCGGCACCATTCCCCGCGGTGAGACGCAGAGCTACTCCGCCGGCGCGCGGAACGCTCCACAAATCTCCCGCATACTCGAATACGATTTGGGTCGAGTTGACAGTAGGGTGATGCAAGAGCTGCGGCGGATGTTCATCCGCCAAACAAATGCTTGTCAGCATCAGCGTGAACAAAGCGGCCGTCCATCGGAACATGCGCATTACCACCTCATACTATCCGGCACCGTTTACTTCAACATCTTGCGGAAGGAACTGGTTCCGATGCGCGCCAGTATACATGCGAAGCAGGTATTTTGTGGCTCGAACCGGGCGGATACGCGAGAGGCGGCATCCATTTTTCGGGTGGCGCGAGCGAAGGGCGTCACTCTAACGACTATCGACGCTCTGATTGGGGCCATTGCTGTCGAACACGGCGCCAGTGTGTTCACTCTCAACAAGAACTTTTCCAGGATTGCCCGAATAACCGGTCTTGTACTGCACCCGCCGCCACGCCCATAGATGGACGAGGGAATGATGCCTGTGACTCGGATGGATAGTTTGCTCGCGCGGCCAATCACCAATTTACGTGCCACAGTTAGCTTGGCGGTTAGAGTTCCGGGCGCATCGCCAGTCAGGGGTCGCAACGCACTGCTACTTGCGAGCGGCCAACAAACTTAGGACCTTCGAAACTTTAAACTGCACTTATCAAGAGACGTCCGATCGTTGCACTGCCATACTGCTTTGGTTGTCCCTTCCAAGGACTCAGTTTCACAGAATCCATCGCGTCAGGGAACGTGGCTGCTCCCCAGCTTTACGTCGACGCTCTGCTCCTTGGTGTACTCCTCTAACCTTCGCAACGCCTCCCGCCTCTGCTCCTTCCAGTCACGGACGCTACATTCTGATCGGCTGGTTAGCACGGCCTGCATGCCTGCCGAGTCGCCAATGCGACCTTCTAACTTTGGGGCAACCGCCTCATTGTTCTCACCCAGCACCAGATTGTATTTGTCCTGGACTCAAGTGGAATCCGCCGGTCGCCTTCTTCAGTTGCTAAGCCAGCCTGGCCCTAGGCTAAGGGCTAGTTGAACCGCAGATGCTTCCGGTGAGAAGCGTTTCATCGTCCTTGCTCAGGCGATGAAAATTGTTTTCATCCGCGCGCGGAAAGGCAAGTGGTGTAGAATGCTCCGCGTTTTCGAAACCTAATGAGGCAATCCGCTGGAGTGAGCGGGGACAAGCTCAAAAGATCGGGGCGCGTACGCAATAACCGCGCACCGGCAGCACGGGAGCGTGGGGGAAAACGATGAAGCGCAAATTTCATGTAATCGCGGCCTTTTTCGCTCTTCTTACTGGGCTGGGGATGCTTTCTGCCGTCCTCGAAAAGCGGGCAGCTGTCGCCGCTGGTGGCGAGGTGCCGCAGTTTGAAGTGGACCCCTTGTGGCCGAAGCCACTTCCGAATCATTGGATCCTGGGCATGACCGTCGGTGTAGCCGTGGACGGCCAGGATCATATCTGGATCGTGCATCGGACGAACACCTACGAGCCCATGGAAATTTACGCCACTGCGAAGCCGCCCGCTGCGGAGTGTTGCGTTCCGGCTCCGCCCGTTCTTGAGTTCGACGAAGAAGGCAACCTCATCGGGCACTGGGGCGGCCCGGGAGCGGGTTACGATTGGCCGGATTCGAACCACGGGATCACCGTCGACTACAAGGGCAACGTTTGGATTGGCGGTAACAGCCGCGGCCCCGATCCCAAGGCTTACCATGACAACATGGTCCTGAAATTTACGCAGAGTGGCAAATTCCTCATGCAAATCGGCCATCCGGGCAAGAGCCAGGGCAGCAATGACACTGAGAACTTGAAGGGACCCGCGAAATTGTTTGTGGATAAAGCCACCGATGAATTGTATGTCGCCGATGGTTACGGCAATCATCGCGTGATTGTCTATGACGCGGAAACCGGAAAATACAAGCGCCACTGGGGCGCCTACGGCAAGAAACCCGACGACACCAACCTCGGCCCCTACAATCCGGACGCGCCGCCAGCCCAGCAGTTCCGCACGCCAGTTCACTGCGCAGAGCTTTCGAATGACGGCCTGCTCTACGTTTGCGACCGTCCAAACGACCGCATCCAGGTGTTCAAAAAAGACGGCACTTTTGTAAAAGAAGCTTTCATTGCCACAAAAACTCTTGGTGACGGATCGGTCTGGGACATCGCCTTCTCCAAGGATCCCCAGCAGAAATACATTTTCCTGGCCGACGGCTCGAATGAGAAAATCTACGTGCTGCTCCGCGATACACTTGAAATCCTGACCAGCTTCGGCGACGGCGGGCGCCAGCCCGGCCAATTCTACGCCGTGCACAGCATCGCCGCCAATTCGAAAGGCGACCTCTTCACCACCGAGACCTATCGTGGCCAGCGCGTCCAGAAATTCGTTTACAAAGGCATGGCCCCGGCCACGAAAAAAGACCAGGGTGTCGTGTGGCCAAAATCCAGCAGGTGAGCCGGCCAATCAAGCTCATTCCCCGAAGGAGGGCATCATGCAAAGAGTTTTACTGAGTTTTCTGGCATTCGCAATCGTGTTGGCGATTGCCATTCCGACAAGTTGTCGGGCACAAACGCCAAGTCCTGCTCCGCACTTGCCACGCGGAACCGCCACGGACGTTAGCAGCACAGAAGTTCAAGCCATGGTGCAAAAGACGGACGCGGATCGCGTCAGTGATCAAGCCATTCGCGTCGTGAGTGTCAACGGTGAATACAATGTCAGCATCGGCGTCGTCCATCGCGCTAAGACTTCCGGCAAAGACGCTCCCAGCGGCATCGAGCACAGCCAGATCACCGAGGTCTATCACGTGATTGAAGGGAACGGAACTCTTGTAACGGGCGGGACACTGGAGAATCCAAGGGAGGTTCCGGCGGAGAGCCCAGTCGTGAAAGTGCTCAACGGCCCCAGCACGGGCGGCACTGCTATTCAGGGTGGCGTGAGCCGCAAGCTCGCTCCCGGTGACGTCGTCATCATTCCGCCAAACACTCCGCACTGGTTCAGCGAAATCGTCACGGACCAGATCGTCTACCTTGTTGTGCGGGTCGATCCCCACAAGATACTACCCGCGGGCTACACCGCCAAGTAGGCGGCACTCCCATGCCTCGCATCTTTGTCGCGTTGCTGGCCACTTTATATTTGTTTTTTCCAAGTAGCGCAGCCGCTCACGACATCCCGAACGATGTCATCGTCCAGGCATTTGTCAGATCGCAGGGCAATCGGCTCCATCTTCTCGTTCGTGTTCCGCTCAAAGCCATGCGCGATATCAATTTTCCCGAGCGCGGGCCCGGCTATCTCGATCTCCGTCGAGTCGGAGACGTACTCCCCGGCGCCGCCACGCTTTGGATCGCCGACTTCATAGAAGTCTTCGAAGGCGATTCTCGCCTTTCGAAACCCCAAATCCTTGCGACTCGCATCTCGCTTCCGTCGGACCGCTCCTTTGTTTCTTACGAGGATGCGTTGGCCCACATCGCCGGGCCGCCGCTTTCAAACGACACAAGCGTCTACTGGGACCAGACCATGCTCGACGTGTTGTTCGAATTCCCAATCCAGTCGGAGCAATCCCGGTTTTCCATCCACCCGGCGCTCGCGAGGCTGGGTCTTCGCGTAGTCACTGTTCTTCGGTTTCTGCCAGTCAGCGGCGGGGTTCGCGCTTTTGAATTCATCGGCGATCCCGGCCTGGTCCGGCTCGACCCGCAATGGCACCAGGCGGCCCTCCGCTTTGTGGACCTAGGATTCTTCCACATTCTGGACGGCACCGACCATCTGCTGTTTCTGCTTTGCCTGGTGATCCCGTTCCGTCGCCTCGGCGCGCTCGTACCGGTCGTTACCGCATTCACCATCGCGCATTCCATTACGCTGATCGCCTCCGCCTACAACCTCGCACCGAATTTTCTCTGGTTTCCGCCGCTGATCGAAACGCTCATTGCCATTTCCATCGTTTATATGGCGCTCGAAAACATTGCTGGTGGCAGCACCCTACAGCGCCGCTGGATGATGGCCTTTGGCTTCGGCCTGGTACACGGATTTGGTTTCTCGTTTGCCTTGCGGGAATCGCTGCAGTTCGCCGGAGCGCATTTGCTGACCTCGCTGCTGTCCTTCAATGTCGGCGTCGAACTGGGCCAGCTCCTAGTGCTCATTGTGCTTATCCCAGTGCTGCAGCTTTTCTTCCGTTACGCTGTTGCGGAACGCATGGGCACCATCATCCTGTCGGCGTTGGTCGCTCATACCGGCTGGCATTGGATGCTGGACCGCGCTCGCGTCCTGGGTCAATTCCGATTCGAATGGCCGGTCCTTACCGCCGCCTTGTGGGCGACGGTGTTCCGCTGGCTGATAATGCTTTTGTTCTCTGGAGGCATGCTGTGGTTCTTGCAGCAAACATTTCAACGCTGGGCGGAACGCGGCTGGATGGCCTTCTTTGGAAGATTTAGAATTGGGGTCGGCGCCATCGCGAGATCGGTGCTAAGTGGTGGTTACCGAGAAGGGGGCCGAGGTCGGTGAGGCGGACCGCGCCACGCGCGCCGAGCGGATCGGGCTTTTTGGTTTGAAGCTGTTACCGCCATAAACCGCGCGGGGATTGTGCAAGGTAGGCGGCCGGGCGAAGGGATGACGTCATCATTGTGGGGCGAGTTTCTTCCTCGCACGCTTCAACGTTATCCGCCAAGAGCCAACGCTGCCCGGTATCTGCGTTCCTGTAGTTTCACTCGCAAGGAATTGCCATTGGCATGCAGATTACTAGTCCGCCTGGGGGTGAAGTAACGGTTCGTTGTCTGGCGTAGGCCTACGAGCAAGCGACGGACTGGCATAACCTATCGCGCCCCTTCTTGATTCCCAGCAGGTGGCAAACGACCCGCCGCGCCTTCGACCTGGCATTGTCCTGGCCATCATGGGCTTCCAGTTCCGGACCTTGACCCGGATCGTCTGGGAGGCCGACCAGCACGTAGCGCGCTCCCACCCTGTTTCCTAGGTACATAGGCCGATAAGGCCTGTGGCGCACGGTCGCTGGTTGTCCTCACTTGCTAGCCAGAAGCGTCTTGGCTAGGCGAAGCTCAGGACGGTCGCCGTCAGCTGCCTTCGAGACTTCCAGGAGCTTGGCGTAGTACGTTCGTGCTTTCTCTCCCTGCCCAGAAAGCTCAGCCGAACGCGCTGCGCCGTAGAGTGAATTGAATCGGTTAGGCGCGTCGTGAAGCGAAGCTTCGTACTCGGGCAGAGCTTGGGCTGGCTGGTTGAGTCCGAGCAGCAAGTCTCCCAGCAACTCTCGGGCGGGGAGGATACAGCCCGGTGTGACATTGTGTTTATCAGTCGAGGCTTCAAGTTCAGCCGCTGAGCGCATCAGCCTGAGCGCGTCGTCGTTCTTGCCTTCTGCGCCCGCGATCCAGGCAGCAACTTCCCGGTGCATGATCTCCACCAAGTCCGCCCAATAACTCTGTTTGGCATCAGCGAACGCCTTGTGCATCGCTTCGATTCTTTCTAAATCTTTCTGTGCCTCTCCGGGGTGGCCGCTGCGGGCAGCCCCGAGCCCGCGCGCGGAGTAGAACGTGGCGGCAGGCCAGGGATACCGGCTCCAAGGAAACCAGGCCGGTTGCAGCTCGAGCGCAGCGGCGTCGGCCCAGCGACGCCGTTCGAGCGCGTAGCGCGGCGGGATGGCCGCAAAGGCATAGGCGGAGATCAGATTCTCCGGCTGTACCTTGCCGATGGCAACGAGTTCATCGAGAACGCGCTTGGCCTCCACGTCCTGCGCACCCTGCAAGTAGGCGTACGCTAGATAGTCCATAGCGTGAAGCTGCTGGTCCCAAGCGCCGCCGAAATTGGTCCTGGCCGCGTAGTTCCTTCCGGAGGCCGCCGCCACTGTGTTGGACTCGATAGACTCCTGCCAGAGGCCGAGCCGCGTGAAGATATGGGAGGGCATGTGCAGCGCGTGGGGAACCGACGGGGCGATTGTGGCGTAGCGCCGCGCGGCGGGCAGCGCCAGCTCGGCAATTCCTTTATAGTCGCAGGCATGGATGAGGTAGTGCGCCACACCCGGATGGTCCGGCTCGACAGCGAAGATTTTGTTGAGGATGACCGCCGCCT
>Ga0137360_10000799_pt1 | contig 18213 bp, 11 predicted proteins | sample Mad1_60_16metaG_FD_104924 | JGI IMG/M metagenome (GOLD analysis project Ga0137360, IMG submission 104924) | Vadose zone soil microbial communities from Angelo Coast Range Reserve, California, USA - Mad1_60_16 metaG | ecosystem: Environmental > Terrestrial > Soil > Vadose zone | place: USA... | reverse complement strand
GCACCAGATCCAGAAACCGAACGGCGTGCCCTCGCTGGTGTTGCCAGTTAGCGGCATGAACGAGCCCGGCGTGCTGAACACCAACTGCTCGGCGTTGTTGCCAGCCTTCACGACCTTACTTTCGCCGCTGAATACGACGAGGCAGAGAGCGGCCGTCAGCAAAGCGAAAAGTCCTACAAATTTGCGCGTATGGTTAGTTTTTGTGACCTTCATTTAATTATCCCTTTCTGGGAGTCCTTAGTGAAATGACTCGATTCGTGGTTTGGAACTGAGCCTAAGACAAAATACTCTTGATTTGTATGACAAACTGGGACTCAAGAGTTCCGCACAAGCTGTCGCTAGGCGATTACACCGATCTGAGAAAAGTTAATATCTGGCTCTTCTGGCTTTTGCTGATCTGTTGTCACAGCTAACGCTCAATAGAAACAGAGCGCAGAAGTACGCATTGATTAGTATCAAACTTTGGCAATGAACTCGCGCGAGAACTGTTGCCGAAGACCTGAGCGCGACCGCGAACGTAGGCTCTAGCAGGCGACGTTAGAGGTTTCTTTAGCAAGTGTTTTTTACGCCACGCCAGATGAAAAGTCAATGCAAATCCGCGAGGTCTTGAGCCTAAATGAAAATCTTGTACCTTGTTAATAACGGCTGTCTGTTTGATTCGTTGTAGAGCGCGGGATTCAGTAGCCGCTCAAACGTTCTGAAGACTTCTTAGAGTAGCCATTGAAACTTTGTTTGAATTGAACTTCGGGTCGTCGCAGAGCGGTGAAGATACCAACAAACCAAAACTGATTTACCGCGATAAAGAACAGCCAAACTGCGAAAGTCCAAAGCACTAAAGGACTGCGAGGTCTTTATTTGTGAGGTGTGAAATGGCTGAGACTTGTTCACATTTGGCTGTAATCCGAGAAGTAACACCTAGCGGCGACGGTTGCGAGGATTGTTTGCGCATTGGCGCCGAATGGGTCCATCTGCGCCTGTGCATGACGTGTGGTCACGTTGGTTGTTGCGACTCTTCACCGAACCACCACGCAACCAAGCATTTTCACGCCAGCCATCATCCAATCATCAGATCATTCCAACCGGGCGAAGAATGGGGCTGGTGCTACGTCGATGAAGTGATGTTCGATGAATTGTAAGGCCCGCTTGCTTCAACTTTTGGACTGCGGCAGCTTGACGCCGCTTTTTAATTATCTTGGCGATTTCGTAAAAGAAAACAGTCTGACGAGGATTTAGATAAAGAGATCCGCTGGGACGTGGAAATAATCTGCGAGCGCGCGGGCGTGAGTCTTGCTGATTCCGCGTTTTCCATTCAGTACTTCCGAGGCTACGCCCTTCGAGCCGAATACTTCCCAGAGATGACTCTGCTTTGCCTCGCGAGATTCCATTAAGTGTTGCAAAACCTCAAGAGGCGTGGCTTCTCTAGGATGGTAATATTGCTCTTCAAAATCTTCGATGAGCCTTGCCAGTAGTTTGAGAAGTTTTTCTTCCTCCGGCGAGATCGCCTCGCCCTTCTCCATTAGCTTTTCGACGACTGTCAACATTCGCTCATTCTCCTCTTCCGTTTCGATAACCACCGGCATGGCTCGAGAGAGAAGTCTCCTATAGCGCGTCGGATCAATTCTGCGAACTGCTCGGTTCATTCTTTCCATTTTCCTAGGTCGTACTCTTCGTGTGTCAGTACGGCAACAATGAAGACTGTCTGGCTCCGATAGATTATTCGAGCAATCAGCCTGTGTTTATTGCCTCGAATATTAAAGACGGTGTACCGGCCCACGAGGTCAGCGGACGGATAAACGCGCTTAACTTCGGTTAGATTCTGCCAATTAGACCTTTTCGCCGTTCGATACCACGCCGTCAAAGAAGCCCCCGCATCGAGATGATTTGAAGAGAATTCTCGAATTCTCTTGTAACTGATTACGTTCATGAACGTAAACTCCTCTTCTGAAAAGATTGAGCATTCTCATAGTTTTGTCTCCTTTGGGGTTGGGTTTATCCTTAGTGGTTTCGTTGTTTGTTCAGTTTTTGCGTTGTCGTTGGGTTTTAGTTTTGCTTTATCGTTTAGATTGGGATGTGGTCTTCAAAATTGCCAGAACACATCGCCGGCATGTTCTCACAATGAGAACCCAGTTGTCAAGGGCCGTTTTTGATGAGATCGCTAAGTCACACCTGGGGCACAACGGCAGCCGAACGACAGATTGTCTTTCCCTGCGACGCCATTATTTCGAAGCCTGATGATTCGCTTTTTCGTGGCGTGACTATTCGCGCTTCGTCGGAAATTATTTTTCCTTGGTTGTGTCAGATGCGCGTTGCACCTTACAGCTACGATTGGATCGATAACGGCGGGCGGCTGAGCCCGCGCGAGTTGTTGCCAGGTCTCGAAAACTTGTCAGTGGGCCAGGATGTGATGAGAATTTTTGATCTCGTAGATTTCGAGCGCGACCGGCACCTAACGCTGCGAGTAAAACCAGGCACGCGGGCTGAGCGCAGCTTCGGAGATATTGCTGTCAGCTACATGATTGTGACAGGAACAAATAATGACTGCCGGTTACTTGTTAAATTGATTGCGAAGTTTCCCTCCGGCATCAGAGGACGATTCATGCGCGCGGTTTTGCCGTGGGGCGATCTGGTAATGATGCGCCGGCAGTTGCTCAACTTTAAGCAATTGGCTGAGCGCAACATTGCTGGTGGTCAGTAGTCAGTTGTTCGTTGTCAGTTGTCAGTGCCGGGCTAAATTGCCTGCCCGTGGGGCATTGGTAAGGAACGCAACTAACCACTGACCACTGGCAACTGACGACGGACTCTTATGGACTTGTCTTGAAAACAAAGACGAGGCCCTGTGGATTATCTGATTTGATAGCGAGAAGTTTGGCGAGCTTGGCAGCATAAACCGGATCCAAAGACTCCAAAACTTCCTGCTGTTTCTCTGCAGCTTTGCGATCGCCGGTTGCCAGGTAGGTTAGCGCGAGGCCAAAGTGGCCCGGCGCGTGCTTCGGATTCAACGCGATGACCTGTTTCAATTCTTCATTAGCTTCGCGAAAACGTTTCAGGTTGTAAAAGGCGAGTCCGGCTGAGTAATGCAAGTCAGCCATTGCTGGTCCGCGCGAAGTATTCTCATGATTCACCTGATCCGCTCGTTTGATGTAAAGGGCCAACTTAATGGCCTCGAGCGCCAGGGGAAATTTTTCGAGCGCGGTATAGGACCTGCTCAAGTGATAATAATCTTCAGCATCGACGATCTCTGGTTTAATCCGAATCGCCATCTTCAAAGCGACCACTGCTTCCTTGTACTGCCCAAGCGCCGCATAAGCAACACCGAGCTTTCCATACGCAGCCGCGTCATTCGGATCGTGTTCCACTGCCTGTCGCAGCGCTTCCACTGCCTCAGCATTGTTTCCTGTGTCCAGGAACGTCAATCCTTTTAAGTAAAGGGAAGGTTCCGGCGAAGATGCAGTCGCAGTCGTTGGCGTCGCGGCGGAATCGCCTGGTCGAAGAATCTTGACGTCCGATAATCCCGGCTGTGGCTGGCTCGTCGTGGGTTTACTTGCAGCGCTGTTTGCAGCGGGTGACGCAGAGGTGGTGAGTTGGTCCTGCGCCCGGATTTGTGTAGAGCCGAACAGCGTTAGATAGAAACAGACAGCGGATAAAATAAATCGCATGAACTGACCTTAAAGACCTTGATAACTACATTCGAGTTTAATGCAAAACTTCGATGCGATCGCCAGGTTGAAGTTTTGGATCCTGAATCTTTCCGGACTTAATCTCTTTCAAGTTTAGCTTGGTGGTTGCGAGATGACCATCAACGCCTTCGCGTGAGAGTTCTACTGCACCGTCGCGCGCCAGGCCACCGGCGGCCAGGATCGCCTGGACCAAAGTGATGCCCGGCTGGAAAGCTTTTTGTCCGGGATAAACGATGGTGTGTCCGGCAATGTAATAAAAATCCTGCTGACGAGCAGTCAAATTAATCACGTCGCCGGGGCAAACGATAAAGTTAAGCGCGGCCGAGTCGTTAAGATCCAAAGTCTGGGGAGCAGCGCCGGCGCGCATTATGGTGACGCGTGCAGCGTCGAGGCGCGGTTGAATTTCTGCCAGCAGCACATAAAGCGGAACCGCTTCGCGCCTTAAGACCTTTGTACCAGGACTGCCGACCAGCCCGGTAACTACCACCGTGTGACTGCCGTATTGTCTAACACCGACGGCAACCTGTGATTGATCTGCGACCGCGAGACGTTTCAGTTCGGAACTGATACGCGCCTGAATCTCTTTGGTGGTGAGCCCGGCCACGGGTATCGGCGCGCCGGCAATCGGAAAATCGAGCAAGCCGCCATCGATCACGCTGTAGAGCGTAGAGTGGTTCGCAGCAGAGTTGAGCAGACGTACATCAAGCACGTCACCTACACCAACTCGGTAAATGTCTGTCAGTGGTAAATCATCGGCGACCGGCGCTTTAGCAACTGTAACCGGCGCGGTCGTCGTCGCGGGCTCAGGAGAGCTGGCAATTGGTGTTGTGGGGTTTGCTTCGCCGGTCGTCGCGTTCGGCTTCTCGGTTGCAGTGGCAACTAACGGTGGCGACGATTTAGATAAAGCAGTTGTTGATGTGCTATTAGCATCGCCAGTCGTTGCGTTCGGCTTCTCGGTAGCAACTATCGGTTGCGGAGTCTTAGCTGATGAAGCAGTTGTTGACGTGGCATCGCCAATTGGTGCGCTCGGTTTCTCGTTAGCTGGAGCAGCAGCAGGAACTGAAACGGGAACTATCTCAACTGGTTTCACCGTGACCGGTTTCGGCGGAGCTTTCACATTCGAAGCCGCGGGTGCATTTGGTTCACCGATTATGCGCGCGAGCTTGGTGGCCAGGTTTGAATTCAGCTCCAAAAGTTTCTTGTACGTTTCATTCGACTGGCTGGTTCGGCCCAGCACGTAATAGGTCAGTCCCAAACGGAAATGCGCTTCGTCCCAATCAGGCTTAGTCTTCACTGCCCGCTTAAAGGAATCCACGGCCTGGACGTATGACTTTGACTTCCAATACGCCATTCCCAACATGTACTGAGTGGGCGCATCGTTTGGTTTGAGTTTGCTTGACTCTTTGAACGCATCGATCGCCTCGGCTAGTTTTCCTGAGTTGTAAAGCGCGAGGCCGGTGTCGTAATTCCTTTGTGCTTCAGATGCAGCTTTGGGAAGCGTAGCAGAATTGTCTTCGGCCGCTGCTGCGGTCGCTCCTGAAGTCGTGTGGTTTTTTGCAGTGGCATTCCCGGCTGCTTCGCTCGCTGGTTCGCTGTGGTTCGGGTCGTTAGTTGGCGAACTGACTACAGCGGAAGATTTCTCCGCCGCTTTTGCGTCCGGGCTGCTGCCGGCTGTCTGCGCCAGCGCGCAGTTGAAGGGAGCGAGAGCCAGCAATGAAAATATGCCCGCAAATAGTAATTTCTTCATGAGCTCTACCAGTTTGATTGTTAATAACGCCAGGTGTGCGTGTTTCGGTGCGGAACGCCGCAGGTTGAACCAATGCGCCGGATCATACACCAGTATGGGAAAAGTAGTAAATGGATTTGGCGAAGTGGCATTTAAGCCCAGTGACATACCGAAATCCCGCCGTCCAGCAGATGAAACCCACGTATATTCAAACGACAAATCACTGCATAATTCCATTTGGGGTGGAAAAGGGCGTCTTATGTAGGACAGACATTCCTGTCTGTCTCCCTGCTTCGCGCCTACTGTTTGTCCTGCATTTGTCCTGCATTGGACAGCATTGTTGTTTGAACTCCAACTTCCCGTAAATTATTTGAATAATTTATCGACGGCAGGCGCGCCGAGTATGGGCGAAGACCGGCGTCGCCTTGGGAGCATTGGTGCTGGTTGTAATCCCCACGATAATCATTCTTAACTTCGACCGCTTACGCACGATAGTTGAGGTCTTGAGGAAATTAAGTAATGGAAAATGACTTCCAAAAGCGGACTAAACAGGCTGACAATTGGGACAAAGTTTGACAACTACTAACGAAATCTAAAGGTGAAACCGATGAAAATATATTCTCCGCCGCTGGTACTCTTGTTACTAACCGCATTAAGCGAGCTAAGTATCTCGAGTGCGCAAACGACAGTTCAAAATGTCGCCCCAGGCACACGCGCTGCAGCGACGGCTTTCAGCGCCGAACCGATCACGGTCAAGACTCCAACCGCGACGTTGTATGGCACGCTGGAATTGCCTCGGTCACATCGGCGCGTACCGGTCGTTTTGATCATCGCTGGATCCGGGCCAACCGACCGTGACGGAAACTCGCCTCTGCTACCGGGCCCAAACAACAGCCTCAAACTGCTGGCTGAGGCCCTGGCGGAGCGCGGCATTGCTTCAGTGCGTTATGACAAGCGTGGCATCGGTGAGACCGGAAAGGCGATGCAGTTGGCCGCGGAAAAAACAAAGACCACGATTCGCGAGGAAGATTTCAACTTTGAAAACTTTATTGATGATGCGATCTTCTGGGGCAAACAGCTACTTGCTGATCGTCGCTTCTCATCATTAATAGTGCTCGGCCACAGTGAAGGCTCTCTGATCGGCATGGTTGCGGCTCAGAGAATGGGTGCGCATGCATACGTGTCCATTGCCGGTGCCGGCCGTCCGATTCAACAAATTATCCTTGGAGCAAGTTAGACCGCAGTTGCCACCCGATTTGCTGAAAGCTACTGAAGATATTCTTGCTCAACTTGACGCCGGCAAAACCGTCGAGTCCGTGCCACCGGCTTTGAACATGTTGTTTCGTCCGAGTGTCCAGCCGTACCTAATCTCATGGCTGCGATATGACCCAGCCAAGGAGATTGCCAAATTGCATATTCCTGTGCTGATTGTGCAGGGTACGACAGATATACAAGCGAGTCTGCAGGATTCGAAGGCGCTCGCAGGCGCTAATCCGGCCGCAACGTTATTATTGATTGATGGCATGAATCACGTGTTCAAGACAGTGCCCGCTGACCGGGACAAGCAAATGGCTTCATACAGTGACCCCGCGCTGCCGGTCGCCCCTGATCTCATCAATGGAATCAGTAACTTTGTAATCAAGGTGAAATCGTAAAGACGGTTAGGTTGAGTCTGAGATTTTTCTTTCATCCCCCTTTGGGGAGGGGAAAGAGGGGAAGGGGTTTAGCCGCGACTAAGACCCTCTCCCCATCCACTCCCAGACGGAGAGGGTGATCAGGACTTCGGAAGCACCGGGATGGCGTGCACCTCCCGTCGCTGCCTTAGCGCATACTTGAGAATCTTCACAGTGAGACCAGCCTTACCTGACCAAAAGCCAAACACGATCTGAGCAAGGTCCACCATATGACGGTTGCGGATTGCGCTGGCAGTCTTGCGCCTGGGAAGTTGCAACTCGACGATTCGATCCAATTCGTCGAGCGAGGACTGAACCCACTGTGGCTGCTTAAAGCGCGTGTAGGGAACAACGGCCCAACACGTTTCACTATTCTCCAACAACCATTCCATCGCCCACTGATCAACTCCGCGCGCAGTGCCGACCAGCCAGGTCCTACCTTGAGAAACAAATGGCGACAGGTGCTGCTCAAACAGCGCGCGCGCCACATCGCGCTCAACATCGCGCGAGCCGGTAATCATGATGGAGCCATTGGTTGTCATAGAATTCGCAACAAGCTTGTAAGGCAAACTGTTAGTCTTCATCGAAGGCTCAAACCAAAAGAATGGCAGCCCTCTCTTATACAATGCTGGCGCTTCATAACGCACCCATTGTTCTTAACCACATTATCGTCATCCTTGCGTTCATGATCTCTGCATCACTCGCGACACTTGAAAAAGCCCCGATCTTTGTGGCGCTTTTCTTGTGATTCGGTTGTAGTTAAGTTGATCGTCAGCCCAATAGTCTCTCTCAAGTTTTCCTCAAGGATTTCTCAAGTCGCCCTAATAACCTGTTACTCGGCGCAATGGGTAAGTCTGAATTTCTGAGGAGGCCGGCATGTCGCAAAATCTGCTCACTAAATCGAATCTCCGAAAGCTGAGGATAACAATTCTACTTGCGGTTGGTATCTGTCTCGGTGTGGTCGCAATTGGGATGACGATACGTAGTTCGGCGTCGACATCTCGCGGCCCTATCACTAAGGCGTCCGCCGTGCAGACGGATGACCCAGGAAAACTCTTCGTAGCTAATCAATCGTTCGTCCTCCCTCAGGTTTTTGCCGCCCCAGCGGGTCTGCCTCGATTTGCGAATTACGCCGCGCCAGCGGGACTTGGAGATGGCGCAGGCGAACCGTCAATTGGCATTAACTGGAATAGTGAAAAGACATTCAGCAACAGCATGTTCTCCATCGCTAACGGCGGAACGTCAATGTATTTCGGCGGCTTCTTGTCATACGCTCTCAAAGTAACGTTCGACGACTGCCCTTCGCCGGCCCTTGCGATCTGGGAAAAGAAGTCAGTCACCTTGCCGTCTACTCCACGGGCCTTTGGTGATCCAATTCTGTTCACCGATCACGAGACAGGGCGGACTTTCGTATCACAGCTCGAAGGACTCACGCCGCTGGGCAGCACAACTGAGTTTACCGACAACGACGGTGACAGTTTCCTTCCCAGTCAGGGTTCCGGAATAGCTACCGGTGTAGATCATCAAACATTCGGCGGTGGCCCATTTCATGCTCCGCTGACGGGCGGCACGTCCGTTTATAAAAATGCAACTTACTACTGCTCGCAGAGCATCGCGGATGCGAGCTGCGCCCTTAGTCTTGATGGCGGGGTGACGTTTAGCGCTCAAGTACCGATCTTCACGATCGCCGACTGCGATGGTTTGCATGGTCACATTAAGGTCGGTCCGGACGGAACAGCGTACGTGCCGGACAAAGGCTGTGGCGGACCAGCGCCTTTGGTTTTGGGCAACGAGCAGGCTTCGGTTGTCGTTTCAGAGAACAATGGTGCGACTTGGGCCATCCGCCCAATTCTTTCATCAACGTACGGCAACGCGGCGCTCACCAAAGGCGACGATGACCCTTCGGTCGGAGTGGCTTCCGATGGAACGATCTATTTGGGCTATCAATCGCTGGATGGGCACCCGCGCATAGCTGCTTCGCATGATAAAGGCGTTACCTGGTCGTCGCCTTATGATGTTGGCGCGCAAGTGGTAAACGGAGGCGCGGTCCTTAACACCGCGTTCCCGGCCGTAGTAGCCGGCGATAGTAATCGCGCAGCGTTTGCTTTCTATGGCTCTGAAACCGGTGGAGATAACTACAAATGCGGGCAGGGAGATGATTGTAGCGACGATCTCGGTAACAACCCACAACCGGCCTTTACCGGCACCTGGTACCTCTACATCGCCACCACCTTCGATGGCGGCCAGACTTGGACTACACAAAATCTTACTCCGGGCGATCCCGTCCAGCGTGGCGGCATCTGCAATAACGGAGACTGTCGCAATCAGCTCGATTTCTTCGACGCAGCAATTGACAAAGAAGGACGCCTCGTCGTCGGTTGGGACGACGGCTGCGTCGGCCCGTGCGTGCAAGCGCCACCAAACTCATTTACGGCCAAAGCAACGATTACTCGGCAAAGCGGCGGCCAGCGAATGTTCGCAGCCTTCGATCCGGTTGGACCTGTGCTGCCGGGTGCTCCGAAAGGCACCGGTATAATCAACGAAGCAGGCACGCAAATCGATCTCTCTTGGCCCTCTCCGGACGACGGCGGCTCTACAATTACCGCCTACAAAATCTATCGCGCAGTTGGTTCCAGCGGATCATTTAGTCTTATCGCGACTGTGAATAGCGCGAGCTTTGATGACACGACATTCCAGGCGCCGGCAACAAACAATCTCTATCGAATCACAGCAGTGAACTCGCAGGGCGAAGGGCCCTATTGCGCCGCGATAACGCCGGTGCAAGGCTCTACGGAAACTTCGTGCTTACAGCCAGGTTTGACCAAACTCACGGACGATGCCGGGGACACAAGCGCGGCCCTCGGCGTTGTGACTACTCCAGCGCCGCCCGGATCGGATCTGCTTTCGTTTCAAATCGCGCAGCCTTACGCAGCAGACGGTATTCCGAGACTGGTGTTCACGATTAACACCGATGCTGGCGAGTCGCCCCAACCTCCGGGCTCTGCCTGGTATGTCGCGATGAAGATTATTAATGGGACAACTACGACTTACAAAGGTGTGCACATGGCTTGGACGGGCACTAGTCCGACCTTCGAATCGTATACTCCCGGCGCCAACACCAGCGGTGGAGTCGATGGTCGCTTTGTGACTACCGGCTCGCAGGAACCGGCTGAGCCCGAGAGCACTTATGCTGCGCCCTTCAATAAAGTAGTCATCGTGGTCAAGGCGAGTGATCTGGGTCTCAATCCAGGCGATAGTATCGCGGGTTTCGTTTCTGGCGTTTCACAATCTACAGATCCGGGTGCGACGATCGGCCGTGGTGCGACTGCGTTGTATGACGAAATGCCCGACGGCTTGGGCTTTACTGGTTCGTTCACTGTCACTGACAACGCGCTTTGCGCAAACGTTAATCCACCGCCAACACCAACCCCGACTCCAACTCCGGGTCCCAAGACAATCGGTACGAGCGGGCCGGTCAGTCCATGGGATGGAACTTGGACCGGCGCCCTGGTTAGTCCCGGTGGCGTAATCGAGGAAGATACCTGCGTTGATGGAGTTAACTGCGAGACGTTTACGTTCACAGTGGGCGGCACGAAGGACGACTGGATCGCGGCCAACAAACGCGTTCAGGTTAGATTGAATTGGCAGAACAGCTCGAATGAATACGACATCTACATTCACCAGGGATCGGATACCAGTGGTCCTCTCGTGACGTCGTCAATCCAGGGCCCCGGTCTTACGCACCAGGTCGCATTCATCGATGTTGCTCAAGTGGGCACCGGTGTCTTCACTGTTCATGTTGCTTATGACGTGACTGCTACATCGGCTGCGGATCCGTATCTCGGCGTCGTCAGCGCGGTGCCGGAGACATTTCCGACCGCGCCGGCGGCTTCACAAGATACCGGGCCAAAGGTTGGGTACGAGAATTTCGAAGCACCGGGAGTCCTGACACCAGTCATCACCACGTCAGCGGGACAGCAAGTTAACTCAGTTGAATACATGGGACGTGGCGCTGGCGAACCTTCGATCGGTAACAACTGGAAATCCGGCGTAACCAATTTCCAATCCGATCTTCAAACATTGTTCATCACATTCAACAATACGACGCACACTGCGACGTGGGTTAACCGCGCGGCGCCGACGTCTCAGGCAGTCGATTCCGATCCGATTGGTTTCACTGATCCGCAAACTGGCCGCACGTTCGCGGGGGAATTAACGCTGCTCTCGCCGGACACGTGCAAGACCTCGTACTCCGACGACGATGGCCAGACTTGGATCCCAAGTCAGGGCAGCGGTATTGCCTCTGGCGTCGATCACGAAACGATTGGCGGTGGGCCATTCCATGCGCCACTCACGAGACCGACCGGTGTGCCGGGACTCTATCCGAATGCCGTTTACTACTGCTCGCAGGATATTGCTACCGCGTTCTGTTCGCGCAGCGACGACGGCGGCTTGACCTTCGGCGCTTCAGTGCCGCTCTACACGCTGACGGAGTGTGTGGGAATTCATGGTCACGTCAAAGTGGCTCCGGACGGCACTGTGTATGTGCCGAACAACAATTGCAATAGCGGAGGTGCGGTAGTCGTTTCCCAGGACAATGGAACCACCTGGAACGTCAAATCCGTCCGCAACTCGGGATGGATAACTTCTTCCGGCAGTGCCGATCCGGCAGTGGCTGTCGATGCGAGTGGTCGCGTGTATTTTGCGATCGCTAATAACGACAATTCCATCGCCGTCGGCACGTCCGACAATCAGGGTCAAACCTGGAACAATATTGTGGATGTCGGAGGTTCCTTCGGACTAAACAATATTCGATTCCCGGCTGCGATAGCCGGCGACGCCGGGCGAGCTGCGGTGGCCTTCTATGGCTCAACCACGGTCGGTGATGCAAACTCCGGCAGCTTCAATGGCGTGTGGCATCTGTACATCGCGCATACGTTCGATGGCGGATTAACCTGGACCACCAGTGACGCGACGCCGAATGCTCCGATGCAACGCGGAAATATTTGGACTAACGGCGGCGCAAACATAGGGCGCAACCTGCTCGACTTCTTTGACATGACCGTTGACAAGGAAGGGCGCGTGCTCGTCGGCTACGTTAATGGATGTGCCGGCGGTAACTGCGCACAATCTGGATCGACCGCTAGTGGCAACGCATACACGGCAACGGCGACCATCGCGCGGCAGTCGAGTGGCCGGCGTCTGTTTGCTCGCTTCGATCCCGCAACAGCTACATCAGTGCCAGGAATGCCTAGCGTCACGACTCGTCGTGTCGGCAATGTGGTCCATCTCGGCTGGTCTGAGGCAGACACCGGCAACTCAGCCGTTACCAGCTATAAGATCTTGCGCGGCACTGCGAGCGGCGCCGAGACTCTCTTAACGTCAGTTCCGGGAACTCAAACGCTCTATGATGATGCGACTGCAACCGATACCACCAGAACTTATTACTACAAGGTGTTGGCCGTGAACGCTGTCGGCACGTCGTATGCGGGCAATGAAGTAAGCGCTCCTTACGTCGGCGACACTTGCACGGGTCTCATCATCCACAAGAACGAGCCGACGCATCCGGAGGCGAGTGCGGGAACGGCAACGCCGGCGTCTCTATTGATCGATTACGTTGCCGTTGGCGAACCGCCGAGAACGAATAACTTCCTCTTCAAGATGAAGGTGAACGATCTTTCAAGTGTTCCACCCAACAGCAGATGGAGGATTACGTGGAACTCGTTCTCGTCACCGGGTCAGCAATACTATGTGGGCATGACGACGGGCGCGAGCGGTCCGCCGACATTTGAGTACGGCACGCTTAAAGATGCGGGAGTGCCGGCCGTCTTCGTAATTCGCGAGACGAAGGGCGGAGATGCTCTCGCGGGTAGTAACTTCAGCGCCGACGGTACAATTACGATCTTTGTACCGAAGGCCGCTCTCGGTAATCCGCAATCCGGCGATCTGCTCGGTGCAATCGGTGGCAGAACTCTTACCGCCGACACGCCCGCAACTAACACGCTCGAACGATCGAACGTCTTTGTCGATCATACGTTCGTCAAAGCGCAGACGGATAACAGCTACCCCGCCGCCACCTATACCGTGGTAGGAGATGCCGCAAACCGTCCACCACTCGCGGTCCTGACGGCAACGCCGACTAGTGGCTTTGCGCCCTTAACTGTGAACTTCAGCGGCGCCGGATCAAGCGATCCTGACTCATGTGACTCGGTCGTCTCGTACACATTCGATTTTGGTGATGGTACCGCGCCAGTGACACAAACGGGGTCAACAATCTCTCATACCTACAACGCCGCCGGCACCTACAATGCGAAACTCAGCGTCACCGATTCATTCGGAGCGCAAAATACGAACGTGGCTTCGGTGACAATTCAGGTCAGCGCGCCACCGCCTCCATGCATCGAGGACAACGATGCGCGAATTGCGTACTCAAACGGTTGGCACTTAATCAACTATGCGAGTGCCAGCGACGGTCACTTCCGCTATCACTCAGGTAACAGTCCGCAACATTTTGCGAATCTGGACTTTACCGTGCCCACCGGAAGCACTGGCTCCATCACTTACTCATTTGCTAAGAGTCCGAAGGGAGGCACGGCCGACATTTATCTGGACGGGGTCTTCAAACAGACAGTCAACTATGCCGGCAGCGTCGGCTCGACGCAGGCGCCGGAATTCAAACCGGAATATCAGGTGCAATTCGGAAACCTGTCAGCAGGTGCGCACAAGCTGGAGATTAAGAATCTGACGGGAGTGGTCTATGTTGACCGCTTCTGTCTCCAGAACTCGGTTTCCAATGCACAGCCGGCCGCTGGCCCGGGAAATACAAGCAATCAGTCGAGCAATGTCTCGGCGGGGCAAACTTCGAGCAGCAATTACCAGATGCAGTCGGGTTCTCAGGAGATCTCGGTAGTTGCAGAATCGAGCTTGAACGTCCCGTTCAAACTGGCGCTCGTCAATCCTTCGGGTTTGGCGTTGCAAACTGTTGACGCTTCAAACGGTACTGCTGTGCTTAACGCATCTGTAACGCAAAGCGGCGTCTACATGATCAAGGTCGTCAACGTTAGCCTTGGGCCGTTGCAGTTCAACGTGACTGCAACCCCGCTGGTTTCGCGTTAACTCGTGGCGTCGCTCGGGTGGCATTTCTCTGAATGCGGAATGCCACCAGGCAGGAAGGACTGTATTCAGCTGGTCCGGCAGGATGATCAGTTGGCGTTGATTCGAGAGGAGACCTTCAATGTATCGCAAGCTGCAAAAATCCACGTTGGGAATGTCGTTCAGGCTGCGCCTGCGACTCGCTTTGGTCGCCATAGCCTGCTCGTTGGTTGGTATTACGGCACTCATATCTGTTGCTGCATCTTACGCCAAACCGTCTAAGGCTAGGCTGCTCTCATTCGAACGTCGGCTGCCAACGCGGGTAACGGCCCAGAGCGGTCGAGTTGATCCTTCTCAAAGCCCCGGTGAGCTTTTTCAGCCGCGGGATTCGTTTAATTCACTTTTTGTTGACAAACAGACGGGGCCATTCAGCAGTAATGCAAAGGCGGCCGCGGCGAGTATGCCGCTTGTTCAAGCGTTTGGGCCGACGCTGCTGCATTTCAACGGCAACGCGCCCGAGGACGCCGGCTGCACCGGTAACGGCTCGGTGGACGTGTCGGGACCCAATAATAATGTCTGCTCGACGCTCACCCAGACTGCGGGCCTCTCGGCAGGGCCGGCCGCTAAGTGGGTTGCGGTGGCCGGAGAAAACGGGACGACCGATCGGAACAATTTCGACCCGAACTGGCTTTGGAACCTGTCGAGCCCGACGACGCTCAGCGGGCCGATGACCGTCAATTGGTGGCAGGCATGCAACGCCGAGTGTGTTCTCCTCGGCGGCGAGTGGAGGATTCGGTTGTGGGCAGACGGAAGCCTGGTCTTCCTCCAGGAGCACGTCACGGGAACGCCCAGCACGCCGAATGTGCCATCGCTGCTCACCGCTACTGTTAATCTCCCAAAGGTCACCGCGAATACGAAGTTCGTGCTCCACATCGATAGCCAATTCATCGACACCGGGCAAGGCGCGACAATCTTCTACGACTCACAGTTGCCATGTCCGGGAAGCACTGCTGGTCCATGCGATTCGACCGTAACAATGCCGGTCGTTGATCCGAATGCAACTCCAACGCCGACACCAACGCCAACACCGGCGCCGACGCCAGGCGCGTGCGATTCGCTCGTGTTCGGCGGCGCCGACAAGACGTGCCCGGGCGTTCCACGCTACCAAAATTTCTTCGCGCCCGCCGGCTCCTCCGCAGAAGCAGGCAGTGGCGAGTTCAATATCGGTTTCAACCCGAACACCGGTCGCATTATGACGATGAATGCCGGGCCAATCTGGCGGCTAACTCCACCAGAGCTTTTGACACCGCACAAGCCGGAGTGCTGTGAAGCTCTGTGGGAAGATAAGTCTGCTGTTTCGACCAACGTCGGCTTGGACCCCATTTTGTTTACGGATCAGAAGACTGGCCGCACCTTTGCTTCTAATTCCACGGCAGGCGCCGGCGTGGTTTATGCGTATAGCGACAACGACGGGGACCAGTGGGTGCCCTTTGCTCCCTCTCCTCCCAATGGCGGCGCTGATCACGAAACCATCGGCTCCGGTCCGTTTCCGGCCGCGCTTAGCTTCTTGACGACACCGCAGAACAAGGGTCAATACGCTCTCTATTGCTCGCAGGACGAAGTGGGTTCAAGTTGCCAGCGCAGCCTGACTCTCGGGACCAGTTGGGAAAACGGCGTGCCGGCAACAGGCCCGGGCACGATGAATTCGCAAGGCTGCGGCGGTCTGCACGGCCACGCGCGTATCGCGCCGAACGGCACCGCCTGGTTGCCGGACAATTCATGCAGGGGCGTGCAGGGAGGCGCAGTCAGCACCGATGCCAACATAACGCCCTGGACTGAGTTCGTCGTCAAGGGCAATAACGACGTGAACGGCGGCGCGCCGTTTACCTCCACGTCGCAGGTCGATGGCGCGGATCCTTCGATCGCCATTGACAGCGATAACGTCGCCTACTACTGCTACGTCAACAACGAGGCCAACGGCACCGAGGGCCACGTGCACGTTGCCGTCAGCACCGATGGCGGCAAGACCTGGATTCGCGATGTGGACGTAGGCGCGTCGCACGGCATCGTCAATGCGGCGCAAACCGAAGCGATTGGCGGCAGCTCTGGCCGCGCGGCTTGCGGCTTCCTCGGCACCAATGTGGCCGATAAACCGGGTAGCACGTACGAGAATGGAAACTTCACCGGCGTGTGGTATGCGTACATCGCTACCACCTATGACCAGGGCCGAACCTGGGTCACGGTTAATGCCACGCCTAACGATCCGGTTCAATACAAAACGGGCATCTGGCAACAGGGCGGCAGCGGCGAGAACGGGGACCGCAACCTGCTCGATTTCAACGAAATCACGGTCGACGACAAAGGCCATGTGCTCTATGGCTACAGCGATGGTTGTGTGAGCCCCGGCTGTATCGGCGGCACTAGCGGAAACGATAAGGTCGCGTTCATGCGCGTGGCGCGTCAATCCGGCGGCAAGAGTATCTTCGCCAGCTACGACGTGAACGTAAACGAACCCGCGGCGCCAAAAGCTGCTTGTCTTTCCGGCATGCGCGATTCCAGTGGCGCGCACCTGACGTGGAGAGTGCCCGACAACGGCGGCTCTGATATTACGGGTTATCAAATCTTACGCGCGACGACGCCGGGCGGTGAGACGGTACTGGTCACCAACACGGGCACTGCCCAAAACACCTACAACGATTCCACGGCTCTTGCTTCTGTGCCGCACTACTTTTACAAGGTGAGAGCAATTAGTGCGGTCGGTACCGGACCGTTGAGTATCGAGGCGGACTTAAGTCAGCCAGTGCCAGTTGCCGCGAATGACGCGGTAACGACCACTGAGAATAAGGCAGCGATCATCAACGTGCTGGCCAACGACTTCGATGGTGGCGCTGGTCCACTGACGGTGACCTCTGTCAGCGCGCCAAACCAGGGCTCAGCCACCAACAACGCCGACAGCACGGTGACGTACACGCCGGCCACCAGCTTCTTCGGCCTCGACAGTTTCACCTACACGATCCGCAACGCTCGGGGGCTCACGTCCACAGGCACGGTTATCGTTACCGTGAACGCGGCGTGCGCGGTATCTGCCACTGGTAGTTTCAATGACACCCTCGAGCCGGCGGCGAACCCGGGCTGGACGATGAACACAGCCATCAACAACCTGGGCCCGGCGAGCCCAACTTGGAGCTTGATCAATGATCCCAACGCGCACAGTCTCACCCACTCGTTCTTCAGCGATGCGACTACGCTAGATCTTAAGGACGACCGATTGGTCACGCCGCCGCAGAAACTTTCCAGCACCAGCCAGATGATCTTTTGGCACCGGTTCAACTTCGAGGACGGATTCGACGGTGGAGCACTGGAAGTGAGCACCGACGGAGGAGCGACCTGGGTGGACGTCGTCGCCGGTGGCGGAAGCTTTGTCTCTGGCGGTTACAACGGCAGCATCTCGGGGAGTTTTGGCAGCCCGATCGCCTCGCGTCCGGCCTGGACGGGAGGCTCCTCGACCGCGGCCGCTGATTCCATGACCCAGGTAATAGTCAACCTGGGCGCCTTCGCCGGTCTGGACCGGCTCGTGCGGTTCCGTCTGGCCGCCGATCGCCTTGCCGTCGGATCGCTACCGGGCCAGGGCTGGTGGATCGACGACGTGCAGTTCACCAACACGCTAGTAGAGGGCGCTTGCCCAACTTGCATCGAGGACAACGATTCGCGCGTTGCTTACTCTAATGGGTGGCATTTGATTAACTATGCGAATGCCAGCGACGGCCACTTCCGCTACCACTCGGGCAGCAGTCCACCACATTTTGCGAATCTGGACTTTACTGTGCCCACAGGCAGCACTGGCTCCATCACTTACTCATTTGCCAAGAGTCCGAAGGGAGGGACGGCTGACATTTATCTGGACGGGGTCTTCAAACAGACAGTCAACTATGCCGGCAGCGCCGGCTCGACGCAGGCGCCGGAATTCAAACCGGAATATCAGGTGCAATTCGGAAACCTGTCAGCAGGTGCGCACAAGCTGGAGATTAAGAATCTGACGGGAGTG
>Ga0137360_10000797_pt1 | contig 18300 bp, 14 predicted proteins | sample Mad1_60_16metaG_FD_104924 | JGI IMG/M metagenome (GOLD analysis project Ga0137360, IMG submission 104924) | Vadose zone soil microbial communities from Angelo Coast Range Reserve, California, USA - Mad1_60_16 metaG | ecosystem: Environmental > Terrestrial > Soil > Vadose zone | place: USA... | reverse complement strand
CGAAAGGGAATCCTTGTCGCTACTGGTCCAATTGGGACCGGGAAGACAACGCTGTTGCACGCGACATTGCACTTCTTGTCCGGTCAAGCCGGCGGCACACCGCGGCTTTGCACCGCTTTTATTACGAATCCCGCCTTGACCCGCGAAGAGCTCCTGGAAGCAATTCTGGATGAGTTCGAAATCAGTTGCGTATCCAGCAGCAAGCCCCGCAGGCTAGCTGCCTTGCATGAAATGCTTTTGGGTGTTCAGCGCAGCGGCGGAACCTCGGTCTTGGTAGTTGATGAGGCGCATCTGCTAACCGTGGAGTTGCTCGAGGAAATTAGACTTTTGACGAATACTGACTTACATCAGGAGAAGCTGCTTCAGGTCATTCTTTCGGGGCAACCCGAGTTGTTGCCGGTCTTACGACGCCCGGATCTCCGTGCACTCAAACAGCGAGTTGCAACTTGGTCTCAGCTCCGCCCTTTAACCGCCTCCGAGACGCGGCTGTATATTGAGGAGCGTCTGCATGCCGCCGGACTTCAGGCGGTCAATCCGATTTCGAGTCCAGCCCTCGATGCGGTTCACAAGTACTCGCAAGGTGTCCCGCGGCTAATTAATTTGTTATGCGATAAGTGTTTATGGATAGGATTCAATGCAAAGAACAAACAAATAGGCGAAGAGACGGTGCAGCAAGCAGCTAACCTTCTGGAAATCGGTAATACCAATCATGAAGAGCCTCCTGGGGAAGCCTCTGGAGTGAGGATGTCCCGGTCGACGCTGGACTTATTGATTGAATCTCTGAAGCGCGATCGATTCATGGCGCGGGAGTAGACGATGAGCAAATACTTTGATCATGCTCGCCAGACGAATGGCAATTCCACGCAAGATGCCATCGCGAACCGAGCGGATGTTCAGCAAGTCTTGGAAGTCACCGCGCAATCCTACGGCCAACCAAAGGAAACCTCCGAAGGATTGTTGAGTCGTTGTCGAAGCGTCCAGTTGCCGATCACCTCCGACAATCCAGTGATTTTCGCGCGGAACGATTTCGCAGCAATCGCCCTGGAGTCGTATCGTGCCTTACGTGCGCGCCTGCTGCGCCTACAAGCCGCTCAACGATTCCGTTCGGTGGTCCTAACCAGCGCAGCAGCTGCGGATGGCAAAACCTTAACAACTATAAATTTGGCCCTGTGCTGCGCTCAGGTACAAGACTTTCGCGTCTTGGTTATAGATAGTGACCTTCGCACGTGCGGTTTGACTCGGCTGTTTGGTCAAGCGGAAACACCCGGGCTTGGCAATATCTTAGACGGATCAGCAAAATACGAGGACGCGATTCTTAGGACACAAAATCCCAATCTTTTCTTGGTTGGGGGGGGCATCCCATCGCACCTCGCTCCCGAACTGTTTTCCGGCAAGAGATGGAAGGAGTTCATGGCCTGGTGCACTGGCCAATTTTCGCTGATACTAGTGGATTCTCCACCAGTGCTAGCCGTTGCCGATTTTGAGCAGATAATCAACGCTTGCGACGGCGTGCTCGTTGTAGTGCGGGCGCTGCAAACGCAGCGCGACATGTTAAGGAAGGCTGCTCTTCGGATTGATCCAAAGAAGCTGCTGGGAATTGTTTACAACGGTGCCCAGGTCAGTGCACAGAGCGAATACATGGCGGGCACGACAGCGGTGCCGCAATTCACCAGCAGCAATGTTTCCCCTTCTTCTCGGGAGTCGGACGCAGCACAAACAGTTCCTGACACAGTACAAGCGGGTCGCTAGGTATAGCTGCTATCTATTTTGATATGTATCTAAACTTAAAAATCGAGATTTTCAAGCGAGGCCTCCGTCAGAACAATCTCGCGAGGGCGGTCGGTCTCAATGAAGCCATCTTGAGCAAGATCATCAACGGCTATCGTGAACCCTCGGGGTGCCAGAGGCAGATCCTCGCTGAATACCTGCAGGTCGAGGAGAATTGGCTGTTCGAGAAATTTGAAGTAACTGCAAACACAAGATCTTCGAACCCCCGGCAGCGCCAGGAAGAAAACGCCGGTGATTCATAGTATGCAAGCCGTGGTCACTGATATGAAGGAGGGTGGATCTGTAGGAAGCCTCGTTAAGATTGGTCTTCTCGATCCGTCGGGGACGGAAGAATGGGACCAGTTCGTACTGAGCCACAAAGAAGCGAGCTTTTTCCATTTGACTAAATGGAAAAATGGTCTTGAGAAAACGTTTGGCTACAAACCATATTATTTCTATGCCGAGCGCGATGGAAGGATTAGCGGGATTGCACCACTTTTTCTGGTCGAAAACTGGATAATCGGTCGCTGTGTCCATTCGTCTCCGTTTAGTGCCTATGGAGGTCTTTGCGCCACCGATGAGAAATCAGCAGAGGCTTTACTGGATCACGTCAAGAAATTTGCCATTGACCAAAAGTCAGGATATCTGGAGTTGCACCAAAGAAACTCCCCGATTTTTTCAGATTTTCATCGCAATTCACTGTATGTGACCTTCACCACAGAGCTTTCGCCTAATTTGGAAGCCAATTGGAAAAAGCTTCCGCGTGACACTCGATATATGGTCCGAAAAGGCGAAAAAGCTGGCCTGAGGACACAACACGGATTTGAGCAGATGGGCCATTTCTATGCTCTTTTTTCAGAAAGCATGCGGAGGCTCGGAACACCTGTGTTTCCGAAGGCATTTTTCGAAAATCTGATGACGGAATTTGGCAGCCAGATCGATTTAATGGTTGTCTACTCAGGTTCTGAAGCTGTCTCTGGAGTTATTTCATTTCTTTTCCGAGACACGATCCTTCCCTACTTTGCCGGGGCCAGTTCTGCGGCGCCACGTCTAGCGGCGAACAATTTTATGTACTGGCAATTGATGAAACTCGCCACGGAGAGAGGGCTTCGCTGCTTCGATTTTGGCCGGAGCAAGAAAAGTACCGGGGCTTTTGCCTTCAAGTCGCAGTGGGGGATGACTGTTGAGCCGTTAGACTATCAAATCTTTCTTGTCCGCAGAAAAACGGTGCCCAACTTTTCCCCCGTTAATCCAACATTCGAATTCGCAGGGCGACTTTGGGGCCATCTGCCTCGTTGGATGGCAAAAGCGGTTGGTCCCCGCGTCATCGGTTGGTTTCCATAGAGAACTCTGCGGAATCAGGCCGTTAGCACGAGACAAGACAATCCATCATGAAGATACTGTACTTAGCTCATAGAATCCCATTTCCTCCTAACAAGGGCGAGAAGACTCGCTGCTTTCATCAACTACAGTATCTTTCCGCCTGGCATTCGATTGATCTGTTTTGTTTTGCCGACTCCAACCAAGAGGCGGAAGGTAAGTTGGCACTGCAGCATTTTTGTCGAAAAGTGCACGTCGAGACGTTGACTCCAATGGCTGGCTTTGCGCGGGCTGCAGGATGCTTGCGGAAGAGCACGCCTGCGTCAGTCTTGTATTATCAGTCTCACAAAATGAATGAAGCTGTTCGAAAGGCACTCAGCAATGAGAGCTACGACCTCATATTTGTATATTGTTCGTCGATGGCTCAGTTTATTCCCCACCCCGCTCCGGCAGCGACCATAATTGATTTCGTGGACGCTGATTCTGCGAAATGGGAGCAGTATTCTAAGTCGGCGCCATTCCCAATGAGTTGGCTTTACGCACGAGAAGGCTCCCTGCTTGCGGCGTATGAGAGGCAGATCGTTAACAATTTTGATCTTTCCGTGGTTGCGACAGCTCAAGAGGCGCTTGAACTTGGCGGAGGTTCCTGCTCAGCGATTGAAGTGTTGGAAAATGGTGTGACGTCACCCAGTGTAAACAATTTGCCAACTTTGAGCCAAGAAATTCGAGATCTGCAGCCCTATGCGCTTTTCGTAGGGACAATGGATTATCACCCGAATATCGATGCTGTAACGTACTTCGCTGAAGAAATACTTCCTCTTTTGAGGGTCACACATCCAGAATTGCGCTTCTTGATTGTCGGGCGTGATCCAACGGCCCAGGTTCGGAGGTTGGCTCGCAAGTCGGGTGTCGTGGTCACGGGAACTGTGCTGGATGTGCACAAATATATTGACGGTGCGGCAGTGGCTGTCGCCCCCTTCCGGATTGCACAAGGCATTCAAAACAAGGTTCTAGAGGCCTTAGTTGCTGGCATACCTGTTGTGCTAACCAGCCGCCCAGCGCGCGCGGTCACTGGGGACGCTCGCGACCTTCTTCTCGTAGCCGATGCTCCCAAAGACTTTGCTGCCGCGATCCGCTTAGTACTTGATGATCCCCAGTTTCGCGGTCGGGCCCAAGCTGCTGCTTGTTCCCTTCGCGAATCATTGTCGTGGGAGACTCGCCTCAGCCGACTTGATAGCTTGGTGAAATCTATAGTTTCTTCTCCGCACGGAGAGCGACAATTCGTGAGTGGAGCCCCGGCTCCGTCAGGTAAGCGTTGACTACTCCAATCTCAAACGCAATAGTTGGAATAGAGGCTGGTGCGCCCGTGCAGATTGCCAGCGAACCTAAAGGCACAACGTACACAACTCGACGGATCTCTGGCTCACGGCGGTTGCGCATCCTCCACATATTTAACTACCTCGGTCTAGGCGGTACCGAACTAGCTGCTCTTCGCGTAATCACTAATCTGGATCTAGCCCAGTTCGAAAATGTGATCTGTCCCGTCAGCGGTTTCGATCCAGAGATAGCAGCGAAGTACCATCCTGGAATCGCGATCGTCCCTCTTGCCAAGCAAGGATCATTAACTCATTTTTTTTCGCTTCTGGACGTAATTAAGAACTACAAACCCGACGTTGTACACTCGCGTAACTGGGGAACAATCGAAAGTGTGCCAGCAGCCTGGTTGGCCCGGGTTCCTGGAGTCATCCACAGCGAGCACGGCTATGAGATGGAAACCCTTACTGGCCTTCCGCGCCGTCGGCGCATCTTCCGTCGCGGTGTGTATGGCTTGGCCGACGTAATTTTCACCGTTACCGATGAGCTCCGACAGTTTCATATGCGCCAAGCTTGGCTCTCTCCCGGTCGAATCCGTGTCATTCCAAACGGAGTTGACACAAAAGTGTTTGCGCCCAGGCCGCAGGTAAAGAAATCCATTCGTGAGAAGTTAGGATTGCCCGCTGAGCGGCTTGTCATTGGCAGCTGTGGAAGAATGGTGCCAATCAAGAATCACATCGCCCTCTTACAAGCAGCGGAGATGCTGCTCCAGCGAGACGTTGACGTCCACATTTTGCTGGTCGGCTCCGGACCCGAATTGCAACGTTATCAGCGTTATGTGACGGATTCCCCGCTTCTTCTTGGCCGGGTGACATTTGCAGGTGCTACTGAAAATGTTGGCGACGCCCTGAACGCCATGGATGTGTTTGTCCTTCCGTCACATTCGGAAGGGATGTCAAATACGCTGCTGGAAGCGATGTCGTGTGGGCTACCGGTGGTCGCCACACGGGTTGGGGGGAGTCCCGAGGTCATAGAAGAAAATCATTCGGGCCTGCTATTCGCCGCGGGTAGTGTGGCTGAGTTATCGAAATGTCTGGAATTGCTGGCGGAAAACGCAAAAGTCCGTGACCAGTTGGGGGAGATGGGCCGTAGCCGTGTTCTCGCTAAGTTTAGCTTGGAACGCATGGTTGATCGTTACAGCGAACTCTACCTAGAGGTGGCTCTAAAGGCCGCACTACACTCCAAGGGACGGACATAGGCCATGTGTGGAATATGCGGCATCTTCGAGAGTGCTTGCTCCGAAAAAGTCTCAGAAGACCTTATTCGCCGGATGAGCGAAACAATCATTCACCGAGGTCCTGATGACGAAGGGATTTACACAGCGAAGGGCATCGGCCTCGGATTTCGGCGCCTGAGCATAATCGATGTTGCGGGCGGTCACCAGCCTATCTCGAATGAAGACGGCACCATATGGGTGATGCTAAACGGCGAAATCTATAATTACGCCGATCTTCGTGGGGATTTGCTGAGCCGTGGTCATAAGTTCGTCACACGTTCGGATACGGAAAGCATCGTCCATCTTTACGAAGAATATGGGGAGGATTGTTTTCGCAGGCTGCGAGGAATGTTCGCGATCGCGATTTGGGATTCCCGAGCGCAAAAGCTGCTGCTGGCGCGCGACCGGGTAGGCAAGAAGCCTCTTTTCTATTCGGCTAATCGCCAAAGGATTTTGTTCGGATCCGAATTGAAGTGTCTTCTTGCTGCTGATGGCGTCCCGCGCACGGTTGACGCGCAGGCAGTCTCCGACTACTTCTCATTCGGCTATATCCCTGCTCCGAAGACAATCTATCGCGACATTCGGAAGCTGCTGCCCGGGCATTATCTCGTCGCATCGAGGAAAGGCCTTCAAGAAACGTCATATTGGGACATTTCGTTTGGTGGGCACGAGGATCGGACGGAACAGGAATGGTGTGAGGAAATAAGACACGCTCTTTGTGAAGCGACTCGCATTCGCTTGATGAGTGATGTCCCGTTGGGCGCATTCCTAAGCGGCGGAGTAGATTCTTCGGCAATTGTGTCGCAGATGAGCCGCTTGATGAACCGAAGCGTGACCACTTGCTCGATCAGATTCAAAGAGGAAGAATATAATGAGGCCGATTATGCCCGCGCGGTAGCAAAGCTATTTCATACAGATCATCGCGAGCAAACCATCCATCCGCAGGCTGTTGAAATCCTTGACAAACTCGTTTGGCATTATGACGAGCCATTTGCCGATTCATCAGCCATCCCAACCTATTACGTTTCCTGGGTCGCCCGCCAAACGGTCACCGTCGCGCTGGGTGGAGACGGAGGAGACGAAAACTTTGCAGGATACCGCCGCTACTATTTTGATCGTATGGAAAATGAAATGAGGAGGTTCGTTCCCGCGAGCCTGCGACGCCTTGCTTTCGGGCCTTTAGGACGCTTATATCCTCCTCTTGCGTGGGCTCCGCGTATTTTCCGAGGTAAGGCAACTTTCCAGAGTCTTTCGCGGTCGCCATTGGAAGGTTACTTCAATTCCATCTCGATCTTCCGACCGGATGAGAAAAGACGTCTTCTCTCTCGAGATTTTATGGCGAGTCTTAAAGGATATGACTCTATCGGTGTCTTGCAACACTACTATGACCGATCTGGTTCAGACGATTTGCTCTCTCGTATTCAATATGTTGATATCAAGACCTACTTACCGGATGACATCCTAACTAAAGTGGACCGCGCCAGTATGGCTGTTTCGCTGGAGGTGCGTGCTCCCTTACTCGATCATCACCTAATGGAGTTGGCGGCGCGGATACCATCCGGCCTTAAGCTGCGTGGCAGGACGGGGAAATACATTTTCAAGAGGTCTATAGCGGATGATCTTCCACCGGAGATTCTGAATCGGCGCAAGCAGGGCTTTGCCATTCCGCTAGCCCGATGGTTCCGCCGGGAATTGAAGGATATTGCCTGGGAAGCGATTTTCTCCGGCGACGACGGAATCTTGGACCAGTCGTACTTGAAACATATTTGGAACGAACACCAGCGCGGGACATTCGATCGTTCCGCTCATCTTTGGTCTGTCTTGATGTACAAAAAGTGGCGCGAGACTTTTCCATCTGAGGACTTTGCGTGAGCGGAATCTGCGGAATTTGTGAACCTGGAAGGAGTATTTCCAGACGGCACGTGGAATCAATGTTGCCGGCGCTCAGTCTGCCCGACGAGGATGGGCAGGAAGTCCATGTCGGCTCTTCGATGGGCATCGGTATCGCTCGCCGGTGGACTACACAGGAGTTTTTTGCCTGCCCCGAAGCACTTTTGGTTGCTGACACGGATTTAACAAACTGGAAAGAAATCAGCGCTTACCTGGAGAGCAAAGACGTATCCACTAGGCAGATGGGGCGGGGCGAACTCCTGCTACGGCTCTACCTGCTCGATGGCGCTTCTTTTGTAAAGAGGTTAGAAGGGGGGTTTGCAATCGCCCTATGGGATGAAAAAACGAGCCGGCTTTTATTGGCGATCGATCCTCTAGGGTTGAAAACTCTTTACTTTTGCAGCGAGGGAAATCGGCTACTTTTCTCGACTAGGTCAGGAGCGATATATGCAGCAAAGCAGAATGCTAGCGGCGTAAACAGCGCTGCCATAATGCAGTTTCTCATTTTTAGTGTTGTCACGGCACCTCTATCAATCCACCGGGATATCGAAAGGCTGCAGCCGGGCCACTATTTGATATACGACGGACATTTCACACGCCAGAAGCAGTATTGGGATCTGGAGTACCGGGAAGATGATGAAGCCGGCGTACAAAATTGGGCCGAATCGCTCAGGGAACAACTCCGCGATTCCGTACATCGCAATCTCGACGGCTGCAACGCGGACACCACAGGCGCCTACCTGAGTGGGGGAACTGACAGTAGCAGCGTTGTGGCGTTCATGTCCGAACTGTTTCCTCGACCTCATTGCTTCTCGATTTCATTCCCCGTTCAGGCGTACACGGAGATAGAGTACGCTCGCGTCACAGCTAAGCGTTTTCAATCTCAACATCACGAGCTTTGCATGAGCCCGCAAGATGCAATCGACGCGATTCCCAAGATCGTGGGCTACTATGACGAGCCTTTCGCAAACTCTTCAGCCCTCGCGTCGTATCTTTGCGCACTTTTGGCTAAAAGGAACGGCGTGGATACCCTACTGGCTGGTGACGGCGGAGACGAGCTGTTCGCCGGGAACGAGCGCTATGGGACCGATAAGCGATTTGCAATCTACCATCGCCTTCCAATGTGGGTGCGCAGAGGAATTGTGGAACCCTTGACATCCGTGCTACCTGCCAACGGCGTCCTAGGCTTACCGCGTCGGTACGTCAAACGGGCGAGTATTCCCAACCCGAATCGCACGTTCTCTTATAACATTTTCCTAACCTTGGATCCCAAAAAGGTTTTCGAGCCCGACTTTTTAAAGCAAGCACCCCGCGAAACTTGGATGAACATTGCTGAGGGTCACTTTAACAATGCCACAGCCTCAAGCGATTTGAACCGCATGATGCATCTCGACCTTAAAATCATTTTGGCTGACAACGACCTTCGAAAGGTGACCGGAACTGCCGAACTCGCGGGAGTTCGCGTGCGATATCCTTTGCTCGATCGGCGTCTAGCCGAATTTTCTGGAAGAATTCCAACCAGTCTCAAACTGAAGGGTTCAACATTGCGTTTTATCTTCAAGCGCGCAATGAAAGGCGTACTTCCCGATGTTGTGCTGTTCAAGAAAAAACATGGTTTCGGCGTTCCCATCGGAAACTGGTTCCTTCAGGACATGAATCTCAAGTCTCTCGGGCTGGATATTTTGAACGATTCTCGTACGCGCCAGCGTGGATATTTCCGCCCTCAATTTTACGATCACCTTTTGAATTTGCATCGCAGCGGCCATACGGCATATTACGGCGAGGTAATTTGGTACTTGATTGCTCTGGAACTCTGGCATCGCACCCATCTTGAGAAAGCGGCTCGAGAGGGTATCCATGCGCATTGAGCGGATCAGTACCGCCCCAGTATTCCTTGCTATGCACCGAGAATGGAATTCAGTTCTCGAACAGAGTGCTGCGGATACAATCTTTCTGACTTGGGAATGGATGGCATCCTGGTGGGCTGCGTATGGCGAGAGGAAGGAACTCCTGATTCTCGTTGCGCGCGACCTCAGCGGGACGTGTCTAGGCATCGCGCCTCTTTGCGTCGAATCTGGAACCACAAGCCGCACGGTCAAATTTCTCGGTGACGGCACTTTTGATTCTGACTACCTCGATTTTATTGTGGTCAGGGGGCACGAACGCGAGGTTGTCACTGCGTTTTTGGATCATCTGAAGACACTAAGCCAAGAATGGGACATTTTGCAGATTTCCGAGATTCCCGAATGCTCGCCGAGCCTGGAGCCTCTGCTTTCCCTGAAGCGACATAGCGGATGGTTTTTGAATAGCGAACAAGTTGCGTGTGGTATCCGAAAGCTACCCGACGCCTGGGACGCTTTCTTGGCTACGCTCCGGCCTAGATTCCGAACTACAGTCCGCGCTTGTTTGAGAAATGTAGAACAATGGGACGGCTCGTTCGAAGTCCTCAGCTACGAGGAGCAGATCCCTAGTTGGCTCCATGACCTGTTCGCTCTTCATTCCGGTCGGTGGGCCTTTCGTCAGCAGAGCGGCGTGTTTAAGAATAACGAAAAGAGAGAGTTTTACCACAAATTGACACAGGCACTTTTTCGATGCGGGTGGCTATACATGACACGCTTGCGTGTGAATGGCGTCGTTTTGGCTAGCCAATTTGGTTTCGTACATCGAGGTGTTTACTTCTTGCTCCAGGAAGGATTCGACGTCCAGTGCAATCACGTTAGTCCGGGGATTTGTCTTCGCGCTGCAACAATCCGCAGCCTCATAGAACGACGCATCCACACCTACGATTTTTTAGGAGGTATAGGACGTCACAAAACCGATTGGGGAGCTCAAGAGAAAACGAGTTGGCGGCTGACCTTGGCGCCGAAAAGCGTCTCTGGGTACGTTCGCGTGGAATTGCCGATCGTCGTGCAGCATACCAAAGACAAAGTGAAGCATGCGCTCCCGAGCCGATTATTAGGCTGGTGGAAATCCAGGAACGCACACAAAACCTCCGGATCATCGGACGACGCGGGCGAACTGGTAGGCTCGGTCGACAGCCCGAAGAAGATATGGAAGAAGGTATTGGCCTCTTCTCTCTACAACAGCGGACTGCTGCGAATACTCCAACGGGTGTCGCGAGGTTACGAACTAACCCATTTCAACTCACCTCGTCGCCCTTCCTTGGCAAGGTCGCATGGCCCGAAATTCGCTATTCTGTGCTATCACCGCGTTGGAACGGAGGGCGTGCCGCTCTATTCGCAACTTGAACCCGAAGTTTTTGAAGCGCAGATGCGCTTCCTCCGTTCGAGATATCGGATCGTTTCTCTCGATACTGTCCACAAAGAACTCCTGAATCCCGACAAAACGGAGCCCGCCGTCGCGATAACTTTCGATGACGGTTATCGTGATGTCTACACTCATGCTTTTCCTGTCCTTCAGAGATACGGAATTCCTGCGACTATATTCGTTACAGGGGGCGCCATCGAGAGCGGCGAAGTGTCGTGGTACGACAAAGTTTTCCTGGCCCTTGACCTGGCGGTCCCCGAGAAGCTCGATTTGATGCTTGATAAGCCCCGGCGATTCTTTCTCGCAAACCATCGGGTTCGATTGCAAGCTGCGGAAGAGATTATCGGGTGGCTAAGAACTGTCCCGGACGAACAACGGAAGGAGTTCTGCCGTGACCTGGAACGCCTTGTTAAATTAGGACACGACCGAATCGCCAATCGTATGCTGACGTGGGACCAGATTCGGACCATGCACGCGGCTGGTATCGGTTTCGGGGCGCACACGCTTTCTCACCCTGCGCTCAGTCGTTTGAGTCCTTCCGCCTTGGATGAAGAACTGCATGGATCGAAGGCCATCCTTGAAAGACACTTGGGAGTGCCAGTTTCGCATTTCGCCTATCCTTTTGGTAAGCCCGCGGACTACAAAACCACAGAGCAAGCTGTGGCGAGGTGTGGCTATCGAACGGCATCGACAACGATCTGGGGCGTCAACACACCAGGCGTGAATCCCTATGAATTGTACCGAGTGTCATTAGGTGAAGAACGCCATTTAGCCACGTTTGCTTTTAAGATGATGACATTGTTCTTATCTGCGAGTTCGCGTAAAGGACAATTCGCGCCAGGATCTGTGATCAGCGGCGCGGCTTACAGCTCTGGCTGAGCTTATTCTGGAGCAAAAAGAGTGCGAGACTATATTGTTGTAGGACTCATCTTGGGTGCTGCCCCTGTCTGTCTTTTCTATCCGTACTTTGGGGTGCTGATGTGGTCATGGATCGCGTACTTTAACCCGCATCGCTTCGCCTGGGGCTTCGCTACTACCTTCCCTGTAGCCTTGGTGATTGCTATTCCTACTATTGTCGGGGCATTTTTCACAAGGAAGGGCAACCGGTTCGTGCTCACCCGAGAGACTCTTCTGCTCCTAACTTTTTGGGCTTGGACCGGAATCACTCTTCTGAATGCTCATTTTGAACCGCTGTTCGCCGACCATCTCACTGATGCAGCTCTTCGATTGACCGAACTGAGCAAGATCATGATCATGACCATCCTTACATTTTATTTGGTCAGCTCTAAGAACAAACTGAAATATCTCTTAATGTTGACTGCTTTCAGCTTTGGCATTCTCGCGCTGAAGGGCACGATTTTTGGAATTTTAACTGGCGGACAATTCCGTGTCTGGGGCCCTCCAAACTCCTTCATCGCAGACAATAACGATTTTGGCTTAGCACTAAATATGACCGTCCCGATGCTTTTCTTTCTGGCCCGCGAAGAAGAAAATCGTAAGCTCAAAATATTTTTTTGGATCATGTTTTTCTGCTGCGCCTTTGCTGTCCTGCTCACCTATTCGCGAGGCGCATTGCTTGGGTTGGCCGCGATTATGACTACTCTGGCATTAAGGTCCCGGCACAGATTGCTGAGCGCTTTTCTAATAACGTTCACGGTTTTCATGGTTATATCATTTGCCCCGTCAGCCTGGGAGGCGCGCATGCACGCATTCTTGGGCGGAACGCTAGACGAATCGGCACAACAACGCTTAACGAGTTGGGCTTTCGCCTGGAACTTGACCAAGCACTATCCGATAACCGGTGCGGGGTTCGAGTGCTTTACCCCTAATCTGTTTGCCTTGTTTTCTTCCCGGGATCCGCGCGCCTGGCTTGCGGGTCACACCTCGTCCGGCCCCCATAGTATCTATTTTCAAGTAATGGCAGAGCAGGGATTCGTAGGCTTGGCCATCTTTCTTGGTCTGTTGTTTAGTTGCATTTTCAGCGCCCGCCGACTCCGGAAGCAAGTTGCCGGCAACGAGAGTCTCCGATGGGTGGCTTCTTACTCAAGTATTGTCGAGCTAAGCATAATCGGCTACATGGTCAGCGGAGCTTTTCTCGGGCGTGCTTACTTTGATCTGTTCTGGCAAATTGTTGCAGTCCTCATTACGCTCAAGATTTTATATAAGAAAGAGGTTCGGGCAATTCAGACGCAAGTCCCGGTTCTGACGCCTGCCTGGAAAGCGGATGAGGTTTCGACGTGGTAATCCATCACTATATGATCACCGCATCCCTTGACTCAAAATCACGGCCTTCGCGGTTCTCGGCCGTCTCTGCTCGTATCCCATGTGAAGAGCATATGCGACAGAAACTGGGAATGATGAGAAAACGGAGCCACATAGTCTTCCTGGCCCTTATGTTCTGGGCCGGACTTTTACCGCAAATATCGGCGGCGGATCGCAATACCTGGACATTTAGAACAGAATCCGTCGACGCTTCCGCAAGATTCAGTTCTCTGGCCGTTGATGCGCAAGGAAATGTCCATATTGCTTTTACAATTGAGGGAGATCACGTTAAGTATGCATTCCGAGACGTTGCAAGTGGGAAATGGTGGAGCACCGAGGTCGACACCCAAGCCAGTTTCGCCTCATTGGCTTTAGATTCACAAGGCAATCCACATATCTGCTATACGCAGCGAACCATGCGCTATGCACATTGGAACGGTCAGGTTTGGCAAAAAGAAGAGATCTCGCCGGGTGCTGGGACCATTGCCTATTACTGCTCAGTTGCAGTCTCGGGAGATCAGACGCAGACACAGATTCCACACGTCACTTGGTATCAAGAGCGTACCCCGCAAGACACAAACTACCTGCACATAAGACATGCTGTGCTGCAAGACGGGCAATGGCTCGCCAAAACTATTGATTGGGACGCCCAAACTGGAAAGTGGCATACGATGGTGCTGGACCGGCAGGGTCGGCCTCATTTGAGCTTTGATGCTTATGTCAGTGGGCAACTGAAATATGCATACTACGACGGCGATCGTTGGCACATTGTCCCTGTCGACTCGCGCCCTAGCAGCCAGCAACCGGGTCGCGGAATGGGAAATTGCTTGATCCTGACTCCCCAAGGGCAAGCGATGATTAGCTATTTCGAGGAGGGAGCACTGAAATATGCTAAGCAGAAGGACGACGGCCGCTGGTCAATCGAAACCCTCTCGAGTATCACTCCGTCCCCAAGCTGGGCGGGCTATCGTAGTGTCCAAGCGCTTGATAGTAAGGGGCAGCCTCACATTGTTTATGAGGATGCGGGCGCTCTTCGGCACATCTTCTGGAATGGAACGAATTGGCAAGCGCAAATAATCGTACCAACTGGCCGCTTCCGGCTTCGCTACGCCTCGATCGCGATCAGTCACGATGACATAATCTATATCAGCTATAGTGATCCGGAGGATGGCTCTCTGAAGGTTTCAATTGGCCGCCCAAACACACCGGCGGCGGGCACCGCAGACAAGAAGTCAGACCAATAGAAGTCCGTAAAGTTCAGATTTCTATTATTAAGGATGACGCGCGCGCCGAAGAAACTGGCGGGCTGCTACGGAGAGTTCACCTGCATACTCCCTGTGGCCCCACCTCAGCTCCTTTAGAAGATATCCGGAAAGATTGAGCTTTTCACTCAAAGGAATCGGGGCACGCCATACAGATCGGTAGTGGGCGCCTAGGTGCACCCAATGCCGCAGGAACATTTTGTCCTTCTTTTTCGGGTCAAAGAATACCATCACGTCCTTGACGTCCTTCATCGCACTTGATGCCTCTTCGTGCATACGGCGGTAGAAGAGATGCTCGGGAACTTCATAGAATTTGCCATAGAGGGCCATCTCGGCAATCATGGGAATGTCACCGCCTGGGTAGTGGCGAAGCAGGCCGGTTGCTGCCAGTTTAGCTCTCCGGCTTAACCCGTAATGTAGATTGCAGAGACGCAAGCGGCGCAAGACTTCTTTAAATCTCTCGCTCGGACGTTCGTTCATCACATGCAGATTTTCATCGTAATCGCTAATAATCTTGCCCGCCGCATCGATTAGCCGCGTACGCGGGTAAGCGGTCATGACCGAAGGATCCCGGTCCAGGACCTCAACGCAAAGTTCAAGAAGCTCGGGTCCAACGAGATCGTCGGATGGATGCCAGCGGAAGTACTCACCCTGGGAGAGCTGAAAGCATCGGTCAAAGTTTCCTGCCGCGCCCAGATTTTCTGGATTACGAAAAACTTTTATACGCCGATCGCGCGCTGCATAGGCGCGGCATATCTCCTCGGTGCGATCCGTGGAATGGTTATCCGTAATGATCAGCTCGAAATCGCTGTAAGTCTGCCGAAGGTGCGCCTCGATAGCTTCGGAAACGTAGAGTTCCCGATTGTAAACGGGCATTCCGATACTGACGCGGACGTTGTGGCTGTTTTCTGCCATGGCTTTCCTAGAATCCCTTGCAACGATCTGAGCTAAAAGTGAGCTGCCATCTTGCGTGCATAGAATCCCTCTGCAAACTCACCGGGGGAGACCACTTCAAGACCACGAATACGCATGAGTCCTGCAAAAGTATCGTGAGTGAACCAGTGCTTGTCGCGCTGGGTCCCAAAACATGTCATCAAGTATTTTATCTTGCGCTCGCAAGTCTTGCGATCAAAAGGGACATAGAAGTTGGGTGTGCCCATATCTCCATCATATTTCGGAATCTCATATTCCAAGATCATGTGATTGCGCCACGTGTTCCATGTAAGCTGGTTGATAATCCTGTGATCCTGATGCAAATCGTCTCGCGTATGGGTAAAGATGATGTCTGGTGAAGTTTCGGCTTTTAATTTTTCAAAGTATTCTTTAATCTGAGTGCCTATAAATGGAAAGAATCCGTTTCTGTAATCCAAGACGGTAACCGTTTTCTTCGCCGCCCCTTTCAAGAATAGGTCTGCGCTGCGCCGTGCTTCGCGCTCTCGCTGCGCGCCCGATGTGAAAACTACCCAGTAGACGTCTACGTTCTGACGGACACGGAGCAATTCAAGAATTGTACCTCCGCAGCCAATTTCGATGTCGTCCGAGTGTGCACCGAGGCAAAGAATCTGCCACCGCTTACGTCCCTTTGTCATTGGGGTTAAGGGCAGCATCTCAACCGTTCACGCCACCCAACTTCCACACCTCCCACGGAGCACTGCCCTTGGCGTAAAGGTCATCGAGCTGCTGTTTATCCTTAAACGTATCCATGCATCCCCAAAACCCATCATAACGGTAAGCAAGGAGCTGTCGTTGCTCCACAAGCCGACGAAAAGGCTCTTGTACAAGTTCTTCCCCTTCGCGCATATATTTGAAAATATCCTTGCGAAAGATGAAGTAGCCTCCGTTAATCCGAAAATTAGTTCGGTTTATGTCTTCGATGCCCGACACAAGATCCTCTCCATCCAGCGTCACAAGATGAAAGCTCAGGTTAGGACGAATGCAGAGAAAGCTCGCGACTTTTCCATGTCTCGAGAAATGCTGAATTTGTTCATTGAGCGGAAGATCCGTCAACCCGTCGCTGTAGTTCGCGAGGAACATGTCTTCACCCTCGAGGTATTTTTCCACAGCTTTGAGCCGTTCGCCAATATTGGAATTCGCGCCTGTATCGGCAAAGGTGATCTTCCAGTCGTGTATATCCCGGTTGATCAGATTCATGCTCTTCCCATCACCTGTCAGGGTGAAGTCGTTCGAGATGTATTCGTCGTAGTGCACGAAGTAGTTCTTTATGGCATCGGCTCGGTGGCCGAGACACAGGATGAAATCCTTGTGTCCAAAGTGGGCGTAGTACTTCATCACGTGCCAGATAATTGGACGATAACCGATGGTGACCATCGGTTTCGGAAGATTTTCAGCGAAATCTCGGAGCCGGAGCCCCAGTCCGCCACAAAAAAGCACAACTTTCATGGCTTAGTCAATCCCCCGGGAGCGGTACGATATCGGTTGTAGATTTTGAAAGATTTCAACCGCCCGGGGGCAAGCTCTCTTGTTAGCCGTTGCGGCCGGAGAACGATTAATCGAATAACGGAGGGTCACTGGCCAACTCCAAAAAACTGGCTGTACCAACTGATAGTTCTTCGCAGTCCTTCGTCCAGCTCGAAAAGTGGATGCCATCCAAGACTCTGCTTCGCCTTGCCGGCGCTCAGGTATTGCTCGCGAATTTCGTTTGTGGCCTTGTTCTGGATAACAGGCTCTAAACCTGAGCCCATCAGGTTTAATAGCCGTTCAACGAGATGCACTACCGCAACGGGGTTCTCGTTCGAAAAATTAAAGGCTTGGCCATGCAGTTCGGTATTCTTGGCCATCAGTTCTGCCAATAGCATGTAGGCGGCTGCACCGTCTTCTACATAGAGGTAATCACGTAAATAGGTTCCGTCGGATCGAATGATCGGCCTTTCCTGACGCATCACAGATCGGATTGTCCCCGGAACAATCCGGTTCCAGTTAAGATCACCACCGCCATAGAAGTTCCCACAGCGCGTTACGGCTACGGGGAGCCTATACGTCTGCGCGTAGGCCTGCGCTATTAAATCGGCGCAAGACTTACTTACATCGTAGGGGTGGCGCCCCTCAAGCGGCGTATTTTCACTGTAGGGTAGTTTTACCTGGTCTCCATAAGCTTTGTCTGATGAGGCCACGATGATACTTGAGACCGTGGAAGAACGCCGGCACGCTTCCATCAGCGTCCAGGTTCCAGCGATGTTGGTTTCAAATGTCGAAATCGGATTAAGATTGGCGATGCCCACGATCGTTTGAGCAGCGAGGTGAAAGACGGTGACGACTTCATATTCTCCGATAATTCTTTCCAGCAAGGCTTGGTCGCAAATGTCGCCACGCACTGTTTTGACTCGCTGCGTGAGTCCTTGCCGAACGAGTTCGCACTGCGGAACCCAATCGCGGACCAGGCAAACAACATCGGCACCGGCTTCGACGAGCCGCTTAACTAACCATCCGCCGAGTAGTCCAGTAGCCCCGGAAACAAAGGTTGGCCGATCACGCCAGAACGAGGTTGTTTGACTCATAGCTTTTATACAGTCACCGTAGAAGAGAAATATTGATCCTGTTCAGCGCGCAGTTTGTCGCACAGTCGACCTGTTGGAATTAAAACATCATCGTAAGTAATAATTTGATCTACTTTAATGCTGTGCTTTAGGCGGCAGCCTTCCGAAAGACCCATAGGCAAGGCGCGCTGGCTTTGCGCTACATCGGAATTTTCAATCAGTCCGTAACACGCGAATCCCCCAATCCCATCGAGCACCTCACCACCGCTAAGGTCGCGCTTGGCAACGCTCAAAACCTCGCAGACCGGTTTACCTATTGGCGCCGTAGTCGGGTCATGAAACAGGGCCGCGCGTGCAATCGTATGATTTATCTGTAACTGCGGCAGGTGGTAAGGGGTGTAGAAGACATAAAATGGTCCGTCTCCCATTTTGAATGCGTTCATATATT
>Ga0137360_10000782_pt1 | contig 18518 bp, 12 predicted proteins | sample Mad1_60_16metaG_FD_104924 | JGI IMG/M metagenome (GOLD analysis project Ga0137360, IMG submission 104924) | Vadose zone soil microbial communities from Angelo Coast Range Reserve, California, USA - Mad1_60_16 metaG | ecosystem: Environmental > Terrestrial > Soil > Vadose zone | place: USA... | reverse complement strand
TCCTCCCCGATCCAGAATGGTTCTGAGTCATTGACCTGCCAGGTGGTGACGCCTTCCCCGGCGCGAATGGTTCGCGCTGGCGCGTAGGCCGTCACAATTCTCCTGGTGCGCAGAAACGGGTCGCGTGCATGCAGCATGGCACCTTTGAGTGCATCATTGCCGTTATCGATGGAAACGAGGACCGCCTGGGTGAGCATTTTCCCGCCAGTCTGCTCATTCCAGACCTGGTAGGGAACAGTGCGAACCAGCTCCTTGCCTGCGGAAGTGATGAGCGGTTGGTGGGTAGAGAGACGTCCCAGGAACGAACGCGGATGAATGGTTGGCGTGGGTGTCATAACTCCTCCTTCTAACAGAGAGTAGGTAGTCAAATTGACGACAAACGATGACGATATGGTTACCAGAGGCGTACTGGACAGCCTGTTGATGCGAAGCAGGTAATCACTTTGCCTACACATGCCGACCAATGACGACATCTCTGGCACGACGGCCCTCTGCATTGCTTCCTTCTCCAACAGGCATGGTGGCACTGTCCACCACCATGCCGCCGGGTCCTCCTGTCAGCGCATCGCATGCGACGAGCAAGCGACGGGCCAGGGCTTTGACCTGGGCCAGGCGCGCCCAGTCATCGGCTTCAAAGGCCTGCGTGTCCACTGGGGACGGCCACTCGGCTAACAGGGAACGGAGACTGGCCTGGAAGGTGTTGGTCAGGCGAAACCAGTGCAGGCGAATGCGCCGGTCCTGCTCTTCCTCACCGCGTTTCAACGCGGCAGCCCTGGCTTCCTCTCCGAGCTGCCTCACCTGCTGCGTGAGTACGTCTCGCTGTTGGGTCAAGTGCTGTACCTGCTGGCGCAGCGATTCCAACGGTGTTGTGATCTCTGGTGAAGCTCCAGGCTGCTCTCCTTCCGTGATGTGCGCTGCCTGGATAGAGAGGTCAGCAATACGCTCCTGCAGGGCGTCGATGTCGCTCGTCAGTTGCGCAATGGTTTCCTGCTGGGCTTGCGTTTCCTCTCGCAGCGAGAATAGTGCTTGCTGGGTACGCTGCACTTCTGCACGGACCTGCTGCTCTGCCTCTCTGGCCTGCCGTTCCGCTTCCTTGGCCGCTCTGATTGCCTCAAGCGTGGGTGAGATCTGCTTGCTCTCCACCTGGTCAATCACCGCCTGAGAGGTGGAGGGCGGGGCCAGTGCATAGATGATGGTGAGCGACAAATCGGCAAGGATTTCCGGTTTGGTGCCAAAGCGGGTGGCCACATGCATAAAATTCCTGGCCTGCCGCTCGCTCATGGCGAACTCAGCCTGTAGCCAGGCCAGAAACTGCCCATGCGGTAATCGCTCCTTGACCTCGTGCAGGTTTCGTCCAATGGCAAGGATATGCTGGGCCGTCCGTTTGAGCAGGCCACGTGTCTCATCCGCTTTGCGCGACACAAACGCACGTGTCATCTCATCCGGCAGTTCATATGAGCATGAGCCTGGTTGAGCCTCGTCATCCATCCTGGTCTCCTTGCACTTTCTTTCTCTGCGCTTCCCGCTTGGTGTTGGACAGCTCAACGGGGAGCGAGTGGGCAAGGTCCGAACTGGAAAGCTGCAGGTCGGTGCCATCAGGCAGGTCCCATGACCTCTGGGTGAGCGTAGAGACATAACGATAGCGGCGGTGTCGCTCATAGACCAGCCGCCCATCGGTAATCGTGTAGCGCCTGGTCCCAACGGAAGGCTCTATGGCCCTGTTTAGGGCCTGTTCTATCGCTTTTGTCGGATCTTTGCGCGGATGGAATGATTTCAACATGGTGCTCCTCATTTTTTGCTCGAAATAGGCGATGGTTTTTTACCCCCGAATAGGACAGGAGCAGGGCGGGGGGAAGAACGGCTAAACCACTCCCCCCTCGCCTTGCCTCAACATGGTATCCTCTTTTTTGATGGCCTCATCTCTTGCTTAGGTGCTGGCTTGCAGCTCGAGCCTGAGCAAGATCCTCCTTACGCTCCTCCTTTCCTTAGACTAGATGCAAGCCCTCTCGACGGAAAGGCCGATTGCCTTAAGAGAAAGTACACCGGAGGCCATGAAACGACCCTGAAACAGTCATGAAACGACCCTGAAATTGTAGGCTTAGGTTCGCCTGCTGATCCGAATGAGATGCATGGCCAGCATCCAAAAAGATTTTCCCTCCAGGGGCTGTGATAAGTATGCCAGAAAAGGGGCGCGTGATGAGAGAACAGGATGTAACAGTTTTTGTAACAGTTTCCTAAGCATTCCATCGTATCTGCGAAATGACCCGAGTTGCCATCATAACCACGAATCTTTACGCTTTCTACGACTCGTTACTCGCCATCGCCAAACAAAGCAGTAGCGGGGAGAAACCCCTGACGAGAGGCTTCCTCCACCACGCTCACCAGAATATGCTCCATCCCGCTCCCGCGCTGCAGATCGCGCAGGTAATTCAGATTGGCAACGATCATCAGTTTGTGCCTGGCCCGCGAGAGAGCCACGTTGACCAAGCGCATCGCCTCTGACCCCCACGCACCCGCGGTAAAGTTCGGAGTCAATCCGAGCGGCGGCGATTCCACCGTATCATAGATGACGACATCGAACTCCAAGCCTTGGTAGGCATGCACCGTTCCCACCTGGACCAGCATCTCCAGGTGCTCCTCCCGCAGTCGCCGCCGCAACTCATAGACTTGGGGCGCATAAGGTGTGACAATGCCGACGCGGGGCGAGATTCCTGCTGCTGGCGGCAACGATGCCAACGCCTGACGCGCCAGGGCTATTACCACCTCCACATGGTACGTGTTGTAGCGGGACTTTCCTGATTCCGGGCGCTGTGTGCGCGGTTTGGCGCTACCTGTATCACAGAGCAGCAGCGCCTGCTTGGGAAAGGGAGCAACCTGGAGCCAGTCTTCCGCAGGCCGAGGCCGGTCTCGCAAGTATCCTTTATAGAAGATGTTGTTGACCAGGGCCGAAATGTGGGGATGCATGCGCGCCTGGTGTGTGAGCAGCACACTGTGATGCGCTCCTGACGCCGCTTCGTCCACCGTCACCCCGACGAGCGTATAGACATCAGTGCCGACCCACTTCCTGGCACCGGCTTCTGTGGACTGACAGATCGGAGCGAGCTGCAGCGGATCGCCGATCACTACCACCCCCTGTCGGGCGCAAGTTGCGGCAAAACAGACCGCGCCGGGGGCAGCCATGGAGGTTTCGTCCACGATCACCAGGTCAAACGCATGCTCTGAGAAGTACGGATGCAGATACAAGGTCGTCAATGTGGCTCCTACCACCCCCGCAAACTTGAGGCTTTGCGATTCGATGTATCTGATCTCCGCCCGCAACTGAGTAATCTGCTGACAGCAGTGCGTGTAGTCGTGCTGTTGCTGTTCGAGGTGCGCGACAGCTTGCGCCTGCACTCTGTTCCCCTGCGCGATCTGCGCCCGGACCTGCTGCATCTCTGCCTGGAGACTCAAGATCTGGCGAGTCTCGACTGATGGAGTCGAGGAGGCTTGAGCTGCTTGCTGCGCTTGCCTGGTCAGCGCAGCAAGCTCGTCTGCACATTGCTCCTGCTGGCGGCGAGCCTCCTGTTGTGCTGTGGCGAGGCCACTCAGAGACTGCTGGTTGGTCGTCCAATCTGATCTGAGATCCTCTAGTGCTCGCTCCAGTGCCACAACATCGTGACCGTGCCAGGCAACATAGAGCCAGCGCCAGTAGGCCTTGTTAATGCGTTCCAGCGTGCCAGCCATCTCTGCCCCACGTGTGCTGATTCTCTGCTGCGCTTTGAGCAGGTCCCTTTCCTCCTGGCGGAGACTGGCCAACCGGTCCTTGACCTCTTTGGCACGCTGCTGCTTGGACTGGATCTCACGGTGCAAGCGTTGCGACTCCTGATCCAACCTGGCGAGTCGTTGGCGTTCCTGTGTTTCCAGCGGCGAGAGCTGCTGTTGATAGCGCTCCAGCTGTGTCTGATACCGCTGTTGGGTCGCTTCCCAGCGGCGAGTCTGCTGTGCCACCGTCCGCTCTTCGCGCTCGTGGCTTTCGGCCAGCTCGACTCGTTCGACTTCCAGATGTTCCAAGCGTTCCGCCAGGTCTCTGGTACGCCCACGAATCGTCACCTGACGGTAGGGATCACTGGCAAAGTCTGCCAGGCGCGATGTGCCCTGTCGGATGATTTGCCCTTCCTTCATGCGCCAGGCCTCATTGCAGGCACCCACCAGGTCCACCAGGCGCACCATAGCATTGTCCAGGGCGATATTGGTATGGGCGGCCAGCAGCACACTTTGTCCCCGCTGCAGTGCAAGCAATGCGATGGCGGCCAGCGTCACGGTCTTGCCGGTCCCTGGAGGGCCAATGAGGTAGAGCACCTCATTGGCCAGAGCGCGTGCAATGGCCCGGCGTTGGGCATCATCCGGGACAAAGCTGCCTATACGTGCAGGGATATCTACGTGTCCGTCGGTCGCCTCCATCAGGCCAAAGAGCTTAGAGGCCAGGTGAAACGCGCCTTCCTGCCTGCCATCAAGCGCTTGCTCTAACTGCTGAAGCAACTGGGATGTATTTTCTGAGAGCCGCACCTTCGCCAGTGCATGAGACGGTAATGGTTCCTCGGTCACAAGAGTGATCGTGGCCTGCATCTGCTGGAAGTTCTCGATCCGGCCCTGCAGTTCGCCTGATTCCCCAGCAACGGCATTGAACTCTATCAGGAGCGGGGTATCGATGCGCGGTTCCCAGCGTGCGTCGAGTTGGAACTGGTAGCGAAACAGGCCCGATGCCGAGAGGTCCTTGCCAGAGTGGGCGCGGTAGCGCCGCTTTTCTTGCTGATTTGCCTTGATCTCTTCTTGGAGCGCCTGGCGCATCTCAGAGAGCATGGCAGGAAAGGTTTGCGGATGATCCATAGGTAATTTCTTTCTCCTTGCCTGCAGCGTCTGCAGGAGTGTTGTATCACACGGTATCCTCAATTTTGATGGCCTATAGACGGCCTCACCTCTTGCTCAGGCTCGAGCCTGAGCAAGATCCTCCTTACGCTCCTCCTTTCCATAGACTAGAAGCCCTCTCGACCTAAGGGCCAATGCTTTTAAGAAAAAAGTACAGGCGATAGATGACGACTCGTGGTATCATGGATGTGTACCTCCGAACAGGGTGTATCGGGGAGCCTGGCCGCGTGGTGGGGGACCGCAACATCTACCGCCCATCGGCCAAAGCTCCTCGCAATGCTCTTCATGTTGTTGACTGTAGCATGAGCCACGGCCTTTTACAACAACACTTGTACATACAAAATTGACAAGTGTTAGTCGGCCTCTGAAATTTTCACATGCATGAGTACGATCCTGGTAGCAGTCCCATGCACTTTCGCGATGAGCCCATTGCCAGGATGCAGGCCCTCAGCCTGCCGATGCACTGGTCCCCAACCTGGGGTGCGCATTTTCTCTACACCAGCAGTGTACACAACGCGGGCGGGAGGAACCTGGGAGGCGAGCGGGAGGCAAGCGGGAGGCAAGCGGGAGGTCAGGAGCAACTGTGCCAGGCCGATCTTCTTTTTGCAACAAGGCAGGGCCAGGCGCACCAAGAGTGGACATGCTGAAAAGCGCAACACGGCTGGTGTTTCACTCCTTACCAGCTGCGGGACGAACCCCTGTCCTGGTGGCTGGTACTCTTCGATTTTCCAGGTGCACTTTTGTCATTTTCCGTAAATATCTGGCCCTATACCAGAAATATCTGGCTATTCCGCAAATATCTGGCGGGTTCGTAGGATCATACAGATAAATGTTGGGACTTTGTTAAAAGTCCCTATTGACAGGAGACGTCTATAGGTATTATCTATTTCCTCTGGCGATGCTACTATACCCAGCAATTAAGTTTAATACTACAAGTTACCGCTTAACAAGAGGAAATACCAATATGACACTCAACATTAGCCTTCTCTCTCGGTATGTGATGGCGCAGTCATCAGACCTACGACTGACTGATCCACATATAGGTGCTTTGGTAGAGGACGCATCACCGAAACAAGTCCAGATAGGCTATCTCACTTGGCAAGCTGTCATTGGATACTCTGGAGTGGCACAGTTGGGGGGCTACCGCACCCATAAATGGTTAGTAGACTTGATAGCACACCCGACGCAAGAGAAGGTGCCACAACTGGCTGATGTTGTCGAGCTTATTCGGCAAAAAGCTTCTAAAGCGCTAGCGACAGTTCCACTTAAAAACCGCCGACATACCTTTGTAATCCTCGCCTTCGTCGGCAGGAAACCAATTGCGTACATGATCTCGAACTATCAAAGATTCGACGGTCGAGACAAGGATATCCCTGCAACGGAGCTATTCGTCACCAAGTATAGGCCTAGTCGAGCCGCGGTCAGGTTGGCTGGGGGTGGCTCCTCCGCTGTGACAAGGACAGACAAGAGACTGCTCAAATCGCTCCTACGCAATAGTGAGGGGGATGATGCCATTGGCAAAACCTTAGCCTCCGTGAATCGCAAGGTGTACGAACGCCTCGGTCGTGAGGGTCCTGTTAGCGAGGGGTGTGTAACCCACGTTCTTCGCGCCGAAGGTACAAGTGGAAATGTGACTCGAGCAGAGATTCAAGAAGAATTCTTGCCCCAGTCCTTGATGCTTGGTCTCAACACGACTCAGCTGATTGCCAACTTGATTGCTCAAGGTCGTATACCAATACTGACACCTACTGACCGAGTTGAGCGATCAACCGAGGATGGTAACTGGACGACTGATACTCACCTGACTACGCCCAGAATGGATCACACTGCAACACTGCTAACGAACAGCAAAATTCTCATAGTCGGTGGTAGAAATGGGTTTATGATTCATTCCGGTGCAGAGGTGTACTCCCCGGAGTCGCGAGCCTGGACCCAGGTGAGCAGTATGGCAAACAAACGGCATGGGCACCGAGCAACTACCCTACTCGATGGTAGGGTATTAGTTACTGGAGGAAAAGGGACCGACTTAGGAAGTTGTGAGATCTTTGATCCGACTACGTACCAATGGTCAGCGGCAAACCGCTTGCAGATGGGCCGATACAATCACATCAGCATTCTCTTGCGGACTGGACATGTGTTGGTGGCTGGAGGGCTTGGGGAGAGAAATGTGATAGCCGACGTGGAGTTATATGATCCAGCCAGCGACACCTGGATCAAAGTGGACACTCTGAAGGTAGCTCGGCATGCTCATACCGCTACATTGCTGCCGGACGGTACGGTACTGGTAGCTGGTGGTACGGATAGCGATTACGCCCAGCTCAGAGAAGTAGAAGTATTTGATCCCAGAACCAGCGGCTGGTCACTGATAGCAAGCATGAATCACCCTCATTCGGGTCACACAGCGACACTGCTCAGAAATAGCCAAGTTCTCATTGTAGGAACTCACGGCTACCAGACTGCCGAGCTCTACGATCCAAGCAGAAGGATCTGGAAGGAGACTTGCCCACTCAGCATCGAGCGGCATAGCGGACATGCAGCCACGCGCCTTGAGGATGGGAGCGTTCTGATATCAGGCGGTCGAGGACCAGGAGATGCCTTCTTAGCGACGACCGAGCGTTACATTTATGAGCAGGACAAATGGGAGTTCTTCGGCACATTGGCAATAGATAGGACCACGCACACAGCGACTCTTCTTAAGGATGGTGCAGTTCTGGTCGTAGGCGGAGGAACTGTTTATGGCGCTTGACCACAAACATGTCCAGAAGCAGCGAGATTGCGCATGAGTGGGGATATGATTCAAATCTCAATGAGCCACTTGACAAGAAGCCGCCAGCGAACCCTCACGATCAAGCAGCTACCTTCCCTAAAGCAACGAAGGGTGAGGTACAAGTTCGAGCGAGCGGAGGCTCAGCAAGCCAAGTTGCTATCCTCACTGTATTGAGAGCGGTAACAATCAGAAGATGCCCAAATATTTATGGTAATAAATATTGTCAACCCGAACATTTGTGGAATAGTTGGCCAGATGTATTCGGAATTAAGAATGAGTGTTAAGGGCTTTGAACATAAAGTCCGCTTAAACAGGTACTTTGTGTGCAGAAATGCCACTTGCACACAAAGTCGGTTCTACTTTTACTTGACCCTGCTCTGCCCAAAAGGTGGGTTCAATACCCGACTCATAGATGGATTGTATCACCACACAGATGTTATGGCATAGGACTACAATAGCCTATTGACAAATCTGTTGCAACATACTATTTTTGGGATACTTCGAATAGATTTTACTTTTTCATTCGAAGATTGGGTTGTAATATATTATGGTAGAGTTTTTCAAAGGTTAGCTCATGACAATTACTGTTGAGCTGTTAGATGTGAATCAAGCGGCTAAAATAATTGCAACTGAAGAAAGTCAGTTCGGTGACGTTAAAGATTTGCAAGTTAGTCCTGCTCAATTAAGCAAGGCAATATCTGCTTTCGCAAACACGGATGGGGGAGACCTCTATATAGGTATCTCAGAAAATGGAGCGGCTAAGACTAGAGCATGGAACGGGTTTATAGATCAGGAAGCCGCTAATGGGCACCTTCAACTTTTTGAAAGATTATTTCCTCTTGGTACGGATTTTCAATACGAGTTTTTACGTGCAGATGGTTTGCAAGGTCTTGTTTTGCATGTGCAGATAAACAGGACACGTGCAATAATGTATGCTTCTAACGGCCTTCCTTATATTAGACGTGGAGCACAATCACTGCCGGTCGATACGCCAGAAGCTCGCAAACGCCTAGAATATGCAAAAGGTCTAACGTCTTTCGAAGATGAGGCGACGAATACTCCAATCGAGCTTATTATCGAATCGGAAATAACACAGGAATTTATAAATCGCGTAGTTCCTAGCGCCCAACCTGAGACATGGTTAAAAAAACAGTCTTTAGTAAGGAATGGTAAACCTACTGTTGCAGGTGTATTACTGTTCACTGATGAACCACAAGCTCAATTACCGAAGCGGTGTGGGATAAAGCTGTATCGCTATAATACAAGTAGACCTGAAGGATTCCGCGAAGTATTAGCATTTACGCCAAAAACAATTGAGGGATGTCTTTACGAGCAAATAGGGCGGGCTGTTAGATACACAATAGAACATGTAGAGAGTATACAAAAAATGGGGGAGAGTGGCCTTGAACCAATTAAGTATCCGCCGGAGACATTACACGAAATAATCACAAATGCTGTCTTGCACCGTGACTATAGTATCGCAGATGACGTGCATATTCGAATATTTGATAACAGAATCGAAGTGCAAAGTCCTGGGCGTCTTCCGGCACATGTGACTGTTAAGAATATTTTGGATGAGCGATTTGCGCGTAACGGTGCTATTGTTCGAATACTGAATAAGTTTCCTGATCCACCCAATAAAGATGTTGGGGAAGGTCTTAATACAGCCTTCAATGCAATGCATCAACTTGGTTTAAAAGCACCGATAATTGAAGAGAAAGATAATAATGTATTAGTACTCATCCGCCATGAAAAGCTTGCTTCTCCAGAAGAAACAATCATGGATTACCTGGAAAATAGCGATGCCATTAATAACAGTAAAGCGAGAGAAATCACGCATATTCATGCAGATTATCAGATCAAGAGTATATTTGGTCGTATGGTGAAAGCTGGCATGATTGAACAAGTACCAGGAACTAGGACTAGCAATACCAAATACAGAAAAAACAGGGAATCATAGGCAGTAAACAACAATCAAACTTAAAAAGTAGTTGACAATGCGCGGATTCCTCATTCACCTCTTTAATGACTTTTGGGACAACCTTGTCACGCTTATCCGAGATTACACAAATACTCTACATTATGTGCAGACCCCTGACTTTGTGTGCAAACGGGACTTTATGTGCAAAGCCAGTGTTAAGCTTATTTACATATTTGAGCTAATACCAGATATTTGCGGAAAATGACACCTTTGGCATTGCTCCCGCTCGAACGAAGCGGTGCTTGCTACTGCTTGTGGCAATTCCCCACTCGCCTCGTTCCTCTCGAAGAGCATGGTGGAAGGCAGGATGAGAAATACATATGTTTCAAGGATAAGCAAGGAGATTCTCCCCTTTTACCCTTGAAACGTGCTGGACAAGTGGTACCAGGAGCGTTCACCGATCAAGAGCCTACTTTCAGTCAGCCAGCTTGCGCCAGGACTCAGCGCAAATAATGCCGGATAACCACATCAATACGATTATGTCCAAGCGCCCAGCTCACCCGCTGGGCCGTGTCACGATCATAGTCTCTCGGTTTGAGCCTGCCCTGCGCAGGTGGCAGGCCTCGGCCTGGCGCATAGTGCTGATAAAGTGCCTGGGCATACTCACGGCGGTAGTTGTGTACATCCAAATGCTTCGGAATCCGCGAGAAGACCAATGCCTCCGGATCGCTGCCAGAAAGGACAGCTCGCACGTCAGCTTCACGGCCTGGCAGCACTGGCACTGTTCGCGCCTTCCCGCCCTTGCCATTGCGCACCTTCACCACAATCTCATCCAGATATTCCAGGTCATCCCTGATAATGTCTTGATCGCGCAGGGCGCGCAGCTCATTGCGACGTAACCCCGTCGCCTGAAGAAATCGGATTAAGGGCTGCCAGTTGGCAAGCTGGATATGCCGATCGTGTGCAGCAGGACCACGCGAGCGAGTGATATGTTCCCTGGTCCGGCGAGGGATAGCTACATCCTGCGCAAGTGTACGATTCCCAAAGAACAGGCGCAGCGCTGCACGTTCGGCCTGGAGCGTGTAGGGGCTTTTGCCCTCGGCGAGCTGCGCCTGCACCCATTCAGTAGCGAGGGCCTCGGCGCGTGGATCCAGTTGTGCCAGGTTCTTGACCTGGTGGATGGATCTGGCCCAGCGCACAAAACGCACAACATGGGCTTGATACACCGTCCTGGTCTTGAACGAGTGGATCATCCCGGTAGAAAATGCCCAGGTGGATTCGCCAGCAGCCTCCGCGATCTCTTTTGCTTCGCCGCGACTGTGCTTAATCGCCATCATCCCCTCCAGGCGATCAACGGCTTCTTTGACAATGCTCTTCTGGTGTGCTGACGTGTTGTTTGCTCCTGCTCACAGCTATGCGATCACACTACGAGGACGGCGATCCTGGTTCAAACTTGTACGTGATGCAGTGCCAGGTGGAACTGGCGCGGCGCATACGGGACCACACTCGCCTCTTCATGCTTGCTTTTCAGCACACCTGCTGTTTAGAACTCCATTTTTTGGATTTCTAACCGCAGGTTTCACCTCGACTACATGAAGAGGCACCAACCTACAAGGGGATGCTACAAGGCTGCACGAAGAGGACGCGCTACCGGGACGCTTTCCGCTCCTGCCAGTCGGACTCTCACCGCTGGCAGGCATGCACTCCAATTGCGTACTTACAAGAACGGCTGCCCAATCGTACCAACATCCCAATACCGCTGAGACTCCGGGTGCCGCCAGGTGCGACACGAACCAGTCGGTTCAGGTGGACCTGACCACGCTCGTCGGTGAGCCATTCCCCTCATTGCCAGCCCGTGCCAGCAGTGACTAGAGGCGAGCCCATTCATTGTGGAGAGTTCTTCGGAGACGAAGCCCTTCTTGATCCCTACCTACGTAGGGAGAGTTCTGCTTGCGCAGCCCTTCTTCATCCACGAGGCGAACGACACCTCTGCTGGATAGTTCAGATCCGGCGAGTAGCTCAGCACAGCGATCAAGGTCTCCAACATACCTCGCTCGATTCCAGGGGTTGCCCACTCTGGCGTAGAGAGCGAACCTACAACTCGATAGTGGACGAGTCACACCATAAAACACTCGTAGCTTAACATGGCTTGTCAGGCGGCGTCAAAGATGCTTGGAAATCCTAGAAGACCCAACATACTCCGATTCCTGCCAGGGATATACAGGAGTAATGCAGAGCATCTGTGTGTATTCTGGAAGAGCGAAGAGAGCGCAGGAATTTCCACGATTTCCAAGAATCAAACAGGCAAGCGCAACTTATCAAGCAAACCAACGTATTACCATCAGAATCTTGCATATCCAAGCATTATTCAGGGACTTCGATGGTTATAGAGGTCAATCTAGCATGAATGAAAGAGAGCGATGAGCCGCCGATTCACGTTTACCCAGTGCATCACGCTGTTGCACACCAACTCCAAAACCTTTCTCAAATGGCTCGCGGAGGATGGGATTGACGCATCGAAGCAAATTGACCCCGCCGATCCGCGCCGGAAGTATGTCACGGAAGAGCAGCTCATCTCGATTGCGAAAAAGCGCGAGATCGATTTGCATCTGCCAGACCCGGACCGGAAACCAGAATCGACTTCGGCCAGAATCCTTGCGGGAGTGGATGAACGCTTCGCCAAACTCGAGCAGCAGATGGTCGAGCGCTTCGATCAGCTCGCAGCAGAGATTCCCACGATGATCACCGATCTCCGGCACCATCTGGAGCAGCAGTTGACCCACCATTTCGACCAGCTGGATGCACATCTTGCACAGATGCTCGCCGAACCGCAACGAGCGCACGCATCGGCCCCGCCGCAGGAACGCCCACCCACCCCGGCCCCCCGGGCGAGGATTGCCACCCCTGCCGCTTCCGCCCCCTCCTCCCCCACCACCGCCCCACCCAAGCCTACGGCCAAAAAGCGCGGGAAACGCAAGACGAAAGCCAGAAAGCCGCTTCCAGCCTCCCATGTGCCACTCGCCACCTTCAGGCAGCTCCACAAGATCTCAGATAAAGCGGTCGAATATGCCATGGAAAAGCAAAAGCTCACTGTGAAGCGCGGAAAATGGCGGTACGACGGAAGAACAATCATGATCGCCCTGGATGCGCAGGGGCGACAGCAGTTCTACGAGTTGTTCTATGAACGGCAAGGATTCCAGCGCTGCGACGACTGTCCCCATGCGCTAAGCAGGGACAAAGTAGCATACTTGCAATCTGCTGAAAAATGAAACAAAGCGGTTGAAATAACCAGAGGAAGTACCAAATTTCTAGAGAATCAGATAGAATTTGTATAAGACCATAAATAACAACTGCTAGGAGTGAAGCCGACAGTGATAAACGTCAACTTACCGCAACTATTTCCAACCATGACCCAGAAAGATGGCTTAACGATAGAGAAATGGTACGTACACGAAGGCGATGTTATTCAACCAGGCGATCTCCTCGTGTCGATAGAGGGCCCTCCCGGCTTTTTTGACATTCCCACACCTCCCACAATGGCAACGCCCTGTCGCGTGATACGTATTGTCACGCGACAGGGCGAATCAGTTCATCTGAACGATCTACTGCTTATTCTGCAACCTGAGGAACAGACGGCAGAACAGTGAAGTGCCTGCTATGCCGCGCTCTTCTCAGTTACAGTTCAAGAGAAGTTCCCCCACAGTACATACCGTGGGGGAACTCATGCTCATTCATTCATGGCCTTCGCCATCTGGTGGCTCTGACGGCATTACAATACCTCCTTGCCGGACAGTATTCATCAAAATAAGAACAACACACGCTCTTAAAGAGAGCATACCATATTTTCTGCGTCGTTTCTACTGAAACGAGAGAATATACTCGTCCAGATCAGCGCGATGAGCCAGCCACTGAGGGCGAGTAGCAGGGAGTTCCATTCCGAGTTCCGCCAGGTGAGGCAGTTGATCTTTTGCAATCACCCCGATCATCAGTCTCTCATGAATAGTGCTGTCTTCCTCTATTGCCCGGCTGATCTGGCGAAAACCGGTGAGATACACCACATCCTTGGTGTAACAAACCCCCCGGCTCTCCTCGCTGGCTAAATCGGGGACTCCGCGATAAGTGCGGAGGCACCGGTTGATGGCCATGCGATGGGCAGACTTCTGGGCAATCGTCAGCTCCTCGCGGTTATCAGCAGTCAGCAGGCGTGTCAAGAGGTACAGCAAGTCAAAAAATAGAAGCAGCTCAGAAAATGTATGCGCGGGGGTCAGGACGCCACTTGCAAGCCCGACCGCCAGTGTCCCTATCCAAACTGCCGGTGACGCCTCGCCGACTTCGAATCGTTGAGCCTGAAGCTGAGCAGTTTTGTTATCGTGGTAGAGCGCGAGGCCTTCCTCCGTGTACAGATACCCCTGCGTTCCCAGGGAGAGGAGCCCAAGCTTAGAGCGCTTCCCCGCCTCTGACCGAAATACATGGCACTCGATCTCGTGGGAGAGTAACTCGCGCACGCGGGCGACAGACATGCTCCCCTGCGGGAGGATAATCGTGTTGATATTGTTCTCGATGCGCAGGTTATTGGCGGCCTGATCGATGAGGACGTCCCAATCGAATTGATATTCTCGCAGGATAGCTTCGAAAAATTTCTTCACCGTAGCAGAGGAAACCCGCCGTTGATCGACATGCGTGGTGGAGAGCGTCGAGAGCCGAGGCTTTTCTGGCCCATGTCTCCCCTCGGTTTCACTATCCGTGTGTTCCAGCCAGTTCTGAGAACGGTACAACCGCCACTGCTGCAGATAGCCGATGAGCTGGGTGCTAATGGCGTGCGTCTTCTGGTATTGTAGCCCCTGGTGGAGCAGGGCTTTCAAGTGGTGGAGAGCAATCTGCATCTCCTCTTCAGTCGGCGGTGCAAAAAGACGCTGATTATAGTTCCAGAATGCCTGGTTGTCGCCAGAGTAGCAGGATGCAATTAAGTGGAGCCAGTTCGTCTGCTCTTCAATGGCATCGCTGTACAGCCTCCTTACAACGGCATTTGGTTCGTACTCCTCGATGGCTCTATCACGTGGTTCACAGTCCTCAATTTCCCTTTTGAGCTGTGTAAGGGCTTGGATGCGTTGTGTGACGTCATCGATCGGAATAGCCGGGTAGCGCAGACGTGGCTCGCGTTGTTCTCTGCTGGCTGATTCAATCTCACGATCCAGCGACTTCCTGATGAGTCCCATCATGGCTTCTCTTTCGCTATGCTCGGCCAACCGATCCCACTCTCCCTGTTCCTCCTTAGTAAACGGTCCGGCATGCGAGAGCCAGTTGAACGCATCATAGGCAATCGCCTCACGGTAGCGTGGATACCACCGCCAATCCAGATAGATTCGCCCGAAGTGGCTCGCTGATGCGCGGTACTGCGCGATTTCATGCTGCGCTTCTTTGGCGTATACCCGGTATTCCCGCCGCACCTCTCGAATCCCGGAATCGAGCGCCTGCTGCAGGAGCGATTCGGCTTCATCCAGGCGTAACTGGCGGATCAAGAGACGTGCGTGGTCAATCTGGTATACTGGTACCTCTCCGCGGGCGATGGTGTTACCGGTAGCGGCAAGCGCCAGGATGTCATCGAGCGCTGCCACACTGGAGGCAAGCGCCTCACGAAAACTCCCCAGGCCAGCGCTGGCCTGGGCAAGTTCTCCCAAGGATGCTGCGAGCGAGCCCGGTAATGCGCGCCCCTGCCGTTTCAAGTCGATGCTTTGTCGCAGGGCAGAGATAGCTGTCTCGCTCTGGCCCGAACATACCAGCTGGTGTGCCATGTCATTCAACAAGCGGGCCAGGCGGAAGCTCATCTCTCCATGCTCGACAGAAAACGCGGGCTCTCCCCCGAAAGCCTCGTCCCCTCCGGTCATACGCAACAGCTCGATCCCCTGCTGATACATTGCGATGGCGCGCTCGCGGCGCAGCCGTTCCGCCTCACTCTCCTTCATTTCCTTTGCATGATCTGCCCACAATCCCCACAACATGCCACTATCGCCCAGCAGTGACGCGTAGACGGCTGGCAATGTATACTGGTGTGCTTCCATCTGGTCCATAGCTTGACCAAGCAACTCCTGTACCTCGGCGAAGCGCGATTGCTGTAAAAGATAGAGCACCTTGTGGTGGAGCAGCTGCATCTGTGTGGCCGGTTGGAGCACGATATTGGCGGCACGCGCCAGCTCGGAAACTGCCTGGTAATCTTCAGCGCGCATGTGTGCGTCATTTTTCCTTCCCAAGTATTGTCCAAGGTAGTGATAGAGCAAGAGACCTCCACACACCTGTTCGCTCCCCTCTTGACGCCAGGAAAAGCTGGCCAGGACCTCTTGCGCAAGTCGCGCAAGGCGAGGGCCGTTGCCGAGAGCGAAACAGAGCCACCCATGGCGCACAAGGAGCTGGGCGGCGTCAAGGAGCCGCCGCTGCTGTAACAGCAACACAGCCAGTTCGGTCACCATCGCCGCCTTCTCCTGTTCATCATGGAACCCGTTGCTCAACCAGGCGCTATAGATATGTGTGACTTGCTGCTCAACTTCCGCTAGACGACCCTCGGCGAGCAGGTTTTGTACCGCTGCCTCAGTGACGAATGTCAGAAGACGAGCACGATCGGCGTAAAGCATGGCATCACGATCCACCAACGAAGCGTGAAGCAACTCATCAAATGCTTCCTCCGCCTGAGAGCCGACCTGCTCAAGGAGAGCAAACGGGAGCGCAACTGGGGAAACAGCGAGTAGCTCCAGCAAATGCAGGGCGGTGTGCGAAAGACGCTTGCTAATTACCTGTTCGAGTGCTAGACGCGCTTCACGGTCTGTCTTGAGATCGAGGGCGCGCTTTTCGGCAAGTAACTGCTCGATCTGAAACTGGTGTTCACTTTTCTGCGCCAGGTGCGAAGTCGATCTCCCGTTGTTTTGCCAGAAATGCGTAAAGCGCCGTCGCTGGAGATTCCTGGCACAGAGTTCGACATACCAGGCATTACCGCCAAGCCTGGCTGTCGCCTGCTCTAACAGTGCGTGGGGAACATCCACAAATCCGAGACGCTGCCATACCTTCACGCCATCTTGCGGGGATAACGCTGCCAGTTCCGTTTCCGCAACAGACGTCTTCACACGTCCCGGGAGCAACACTCTTTCACGTGTGGCGAGATAGATAGCCGCCTTGTGCTCACGGCGCACAAATTCGACAAGGAACTGTTGCCATGCATCCGGAAGTCGACCATCCTTTCCAAGAACCAGATGTACGTCATCGAGTAACAGAATCGTCGGCTGGTCCGACGCCGCCAGTCCAGTCAGCACCATCTCTACCTGTTGTTCCCGCGCCAGCATTTTCCCTTCTGGCAAGACTTCTAGCTCAGATAATACCCGTGCGAGGAGTCGATCCAGATGTTCCACAGCGGTCATGGTTGCCGCAGTAGCAAAGGGAAAGAAGATGACGTGGTAAGACTCCGTATCCAGCAGATGCCGAAACAGCAAGTTCAACGCGGAAGTTTTTCCCATCCCTGTAAGCGCCTGAACGATGATAATCTTTTTCGGCACCTCTGCCTGCAGATAGGAGAGCATCTCCTCTAACCACTTCTCCCGGCCAACGAGGTGTCGGACGTCATCCGGTACGAAAGATGCCATTGCCTCGCCTGCTAGCGTGAGCGTACCGGGGAGTATACCCGTTTGCACTTCCGGACCCTCAGACAAATCCTGGTCCAACTGGACCAGGTCGTTCAAGAGTTGATCCCATTCGCTCTGCGCTCTCAACATCGGACGGCGACGCTGCATCGTTTTGATCTTGATGCGAGCAAGGTTGACAAAGGCCTGACGCTCCTCTGGTGAGAAGATGATGCCACATCCTACGCGCAAAGCATCGTACAACGGGCGGAGTTCCTCGAATTGAGGAGCACGAATGCCGCTTTCGAGCTTACGGTACATGTCCGGCGTGAGAGGAGCAATGCCGTAGCGTTCAAATGCCACTGGGATTGCGTCAGTTACATCTGCTTTCTCTTTCTTCCCGCGCATGCGCACCAGCAGTGCACCAAAGGAAGGAGGGAGGTGCTCCTGTTGAGAATGCAATGGAATCACATTGGTTTCCTGGAAGTGGGAGTCACGAGATGGTTGAGTTTGTTGCAGTGCCATACGCATGTAATCCCTCTCGTCAGCAAGCGCTCCTTCCTTTTCAGACCATGAGCGTTGCACCTGCTTTCGTCTGTATTCAGGAATACCACAAAACAGGAGAAAAGGCAAGCCTGCAGGACAATGTAGCACGTCAGGTTCAAATGGCCATTCAAATGGCCGCTCAAATGGCCGCTAGAGGCGCTGATCTGGCCCTATTCGTATGCTACACTCATACACAGGAGAAACAGAACTACTTCTTACTTGTGAGAAGTTCTGATGCACCTTACCAGCTGAATATTTACATGTGAGTGCGGAAACCATCCGTAATTTGTGCCGTCGTGGTGAAATCCCAGGCGCGAGGCAAGTAGGGCGGCAATGGCGGATACCCAGGGAATATTTACTAGCTCATCCAGATATTTCTGACGAGAAAGACGACCAGCAGAGGCGATAATTCAAAATTCTTCTTGTAGACCCGCTTTGAGGTTTGCACTCTTTTTACGCTGTCATTCGCGCCTTGAAAGGAGATGATACCGTTGGACAAGTAAGAAACGTTTAGCATGAGATTGCTAAACGTTCCCGTTGACCCGTTCGGCTGTGTTGTACTGTGCTACTCTCTCCAAAGATTTTCACAGTACCAACAGAAACCCCCTATAGTCCATATGGCAGCAAGCGGTATGTTAGGCCGTTTTGCTGCCGGGGCTAGGAAAAGGTCTACTCCTAGTATGCTATACATAGCCCCAATCGTCAATCTAAGCGAGGTTACACATGCAAGGAAGCACACCATTTCGCCTGCCACTGACGGAGTACCCGCTCCTATCAC
>Ga0137360_10000775_pt1 | contig 18595 bp, 15 predicted proteins | sample Mad1_60_16metaG_FD_104924 | JGI IMG/M metagenome (GOLD analysis project Ga0137360, IMG submission 104924) | Vadose zone soil microbial communities from Angelo Coast Range Reserve, California, USA - Mad1_60_16 metaG | ecosystem: Environmental > Terrestrial > Soil > Vadose zone | place: USA... | reverse complement strand
CCTGAACGCTAATAAGCTGGCATTGGCTCTGCACGTTCCTGCTCCAAGCATCTACGATATCGTCAAGGAGGAGCGCGGTATCTCGCCTGAGATGGCTCTTCGGCTTGGATATGTGTTCGGAACGACTCCCGATTTTTGGCTCAATCTTCAATCGGAGTTTGATTTGCGAGTCGTGCGGAATCAAAAGGAAGCTACGGTCAAGAATCAGGTTCGTCGTCTTGAAGTCCACGCATAGGTTCTTCAAAAGCGAAGCCACCATCGGCGGTGAATACCGTCTGCAAAATATCGGCCTGCGCCAGTGGCAGAAACTCGCTACGGAAGTGCACCTTGATCCGCAAGAAGTCATCCGCCAGGTTGCAGCCATGGCTGATGCGATTCCCGCTCACGTCTCTGAAGTCGCCGGGCGACTTAAAAAGGGGGGCCTCACTCACCCCATCCTTACCCGCATCGAGAAAAAGCTAGCCGCGCTAGCCGCGCATTGCGCAAGCTTCTTGCCGCCAGCCGCGCTTAGGCGTTTTCACCGATCGTCGTGCTTTGATTGATCGCCAGGCGTTTTTCTTTACCTCCCAACCGAAGACTATTTGTAACCTAAGCTCGCGGTAACCAGTAGGTAGGTATAGAGAGTCCCGATGGAACTGCTGGAACGTTTCGCGGCGGGCGACCTGGAAGCCTTCGAGGTGCTGTTCCGGCAGCACCAGAAGGAAGTCTATGCCTGGATTGTCCGCATCGTCCGCGACGCCGGCATCGCTGAGGATCTGACTGTGGAAACCTTTTGGCGCATCTATAAACATCGATCCCAATTCAGACCCGATGGCAATTTCCGCGCTTGGGCGCGCCGAATCGCCACCAACGCGTCCCTCGATCATCTCAGGCACGCCCGCCAGGAAGTTACGCTTCCAGAGAATCTCGCTTGCGCGAAAAGCCCGGATAGCGCCGTCGGCCGAGAGACTCGCGACGACATCAACAAAGCTTTCCGTGAGCTCCCCGCAAAATACAGGCTCGTAGCCACGCTAGCTCTGGTGGAAGAAGAAAGTTACAACAACATCGCCCAAGCCGTGGGCATCTCCGAATCGCTGGTAAAAGTCAGAGTGTTCCGCGCCGTTCGAATGTTGCGAAAAAAACTCGATTCGCTTCGCCCGGAGGTCGCTACGAAATGAACAACGAAGAAATCAACAAAGAAATGAAAGAACTCCTCAAGCAAGCCGTTACTCCCGTGCAGGACACCGAGCTCCGCGGCGACCTCTGGCCACAAATGCTCCGAAAACTCGACGAGCAGCCGGCGCCTATTAGCCATGTCCCTTGGTTCGATTGGGCGCTCGCGGCCATCTTGGCCGCTGTTCTCATTTTCTTTCCAAGTTCCATCCCGGCCCTGCTGTATCACCTGTGAAGCTGGAGGCTTTATGAATCAGCATCCCTATCTCCGCGCGTATATGGCAGGCATCGTTGTTCCAACGATTTTTCTCCTGATCATCGCCACCGTCTTTACTATTGCGCGATACGTCTACAACTTCCCCGTCTCTGTCGAGCGCGTCATCATCTTCCCTATGGCCGTCGTGCCTAACATCTGGGGCCTCTGGAATGTTCTCTACGTGGCGTGGCGCTCTCGCCTCCAACTTCCTATCGGCCTCCACGGCGCCTTGTTGCCTCTCTTGCTCGGGCCGTTCGGCATGGTTCTTACGAGTCTCTTGAATTTTTCAATCCCCGGCTTTGCCAGGCACGCCTTCCCGATCCTTGCGCCGCTGGCGCTGATCCTCTACTACCTCGTGTGGAAATACCTGGTCGGTTTTCTCAACCGAGTTGTCAACCTCGCCTGAACGTAGGACAATTTCACCTGTTCCGCTGGGCAGGTTCTCGAATGCGCAATGGAGCGTAATTTTGCATTGCTTCCCTCCGCCGCATCCGTCTAGAGTACGTGCACATCGCTCCATCCCAGCCGGGGCCAAATCTGCTTTTTATGGACCGATAAGGGAGGAACTATGTGGAACAAGCAGCAAACGCAACCTCAGGCCCCGGCCGCTCCGCCACCGCAAGCGCAGGCATCTCCAGCGGCACCCCCGGCAGCATCTCCAGCATCCGTCATCGCCTTCGGCGCACCTTCGGCACCGAAGCCTGCCACCTCTACTAGCACTCGCAGTTCAGCTCGCCTGGGTTCAGGCCTGCATATCAAGGGTCAGCTCACCGGCACGGAAGATTTGCAGATTGACGGCAAAGTGGACGGCCCCATCTCACTGAATGGCCATCAACTCACTGTCGGCCCCACCGCCGTGCTCAACTCCGAAATTCACGCCGGCGAGGTGGTCGTGTTTGGCAAAGTCATCGGCAACCTCTACGCCAAAGATCGAGTAGACGTCAAAACCGACGGCTCGGTCATCGGCGACATTTCCACCGCCCGCATCAGCATCGAAGATGGCGCCCACTTCAAGGGCCGCATCGAAATCGACCCGGGCAAATCCCAAGCCGCCGCCGGTTAACTCGGTCTGGCTATCTGATCCTCAGTGCGCTGTGCCTGCTTTCAATCCGGCGCAAAGGATGATTTTTTATCTTTTTAATGGGTCGCCATCACCGACCCAGCGGACTTAGCTAGGCCGTGGCTTGCCTGGGATGCGTTTAACGTCGTCGCCCGGGACGATCGCTTCCGCAATTTCTTTCATCAATCTACCGGGGCTCATGACACTGGTTGCGTTCTCAGAAGTCGAGCCTGTTGGGTTATTCACTTCTCAGCGCAACGATTGGATCCACGCGCATTGCGCGCCGCGCAGGCACGGCACAGGCGGCGAGCGCAACCATCGCTAACAATGCCATGACGCTCGCTAACACCAGCGGATCGAGCGCCCGGACGCCATATATTTCGGTAGCCACAACTTTCTGTAACGATACTGCGCCGACAATGCCCAAAACCAAACCGATCAAAACAAGCTCGAATCCTTCCCGCAAAACAAGCCTGAGAATACTCGCTCGCGTGCTGCCAAGCGCCACGCGAATCCCGATTTCACGAGTGCGTTGCGCCACTAAGTACGCCAGCACTCCGTAAATTCCGAGCGTCGCCAGAAACAACGCCACTGCGCCGAAGGCGTTCGCCAGCAGCATGGAAGTCCGCCGCGACGCCAACGAGAGATCTATCCGCTCGGACATCGAGTGCACGTTGAACACCGCCAAATCTGGATCGAGCCTCGAAATTTCCGTCCTTAGCCCGCGCACCGCGGAATCTTCATCACCACGCGTCTTCAGCGCGAAAGTGAAGTTGTTATCTGGATTCTGCGAAATGGGGAGATAGAACGCTCCGACAGTCGCACCCGTATCCTCCACGTGTTCGTAGCGCAACGTCCGTGCGACCCCGACAACGGTCAACCAGACCGTGTGCTCGTCAATCTTCATCAGGTCTTTCGCGTCATTCGGCAAATACATGCGCCGGTCAATCGGGTCTCTGTTCGGCCAAAAGTGCGCAGCCAGGCGTTCATCCACAATCACCACGCGGGCAGCGGTCTCATTGTCGCGCTCATCAAAACTGCGTCCCCGCAGCATCGGAATTCCCATGGCTTCGAAATAGCCCGGCGACACGGCCATGTTCAGCGGCGAAATAATGGATTCGCCCGGCTTCATCTGATAACCCTCAGCTAGAATCACTTCGTCATCATGATCTCCGCTTAACGGAATGACAGTAGTCGCCCCGCCGAGCAAAACTCCAGGGATGGCTCGCACGTCGGGCAATGCGCGATTCATAAATTGACGCCAGTCTTCCGGCTTCGCATATTTCGATCGCGGCAAGGCTACCGACGCGGTCACTACGCCATCCGGCCTGAATCCCGGATTGACCTGCAGCAACCGCCGAAAGCTGGTCAAAAACAACGCCGCGCCCATCAGCAACGCGAACGCAAATCCAATCTGCGCCGCCACCAACAATCGACGCACGCTTCGCGTCTTTTTGCCCGTCGTGCCCGTCCGGCTGTCCTCATGCAACGCATCGTTGATTCCGAGTTTTGAGATGCTTACCACCGGAAACAATCCGACAAACACGCCAGCGGCCACGGACAGCCCCAGAGCGACGATCACGACCGGCGCATCTACGCGAACCTCCCCTGCTCGTGGAAAGTGCTCCAATCCAATCGCGCTCAGAGTCCGCAGCAGTCCCGCCCCAAGAGCCAGACCAGCCACTCCTCCCACCAAAGCCAATCCCACATTCTCCAAGAGCAGCTGCCGTACCAACTGCGCTCGGCCCGCCCCCAGTGCAATACGCGTCGCCATTTCCTTCCGCCGCAACGCAAGCCGAGTCAGCGCCAGGTTCGCAATGTTCAGCCCGCCGATCAGCAGAACGAGCACCGCTCCACCCCACAGCAAATACAGCGTCCTCTTAACTCCCGCCGTCAGCAGGTCCTGCAGCGGTGTCACCACCGTATGAAATCCAGCGTTGATCAGCAGTTCTTTGAGCTCCGGAAAACGCTCGAGGTTTTCATTGTTCAAGGCGTTAACCTGTGCCTGCGCTTGCCTCAGCGTAGCGCCGGGCTTCAAACGCCCGATGTGATACCAGTTGTTGCTGTGGTGAACAGTCTTTTCCTCTGCAGTGAATGCGATCGGCATCCACAGGCGTACCTCCGGGTCAATAAAATCAAAGCCTTCCGGCATCACGCCGACAATCCTGAAGGGCTGGCCGCTAATTCGCAGGTCTCGTCCAAGCGCCGATTTGTCACCGCCATACAACTGTTCCCAGAGCCCGTGGCTGAGGATCACTTCGTGTTCCTGCCCCACTTCGCCTTCCTCGTCCGAGAATGGCCGTCCTAGCGCAGGCGACAATCGCAGCAGCTTGAACCATGACGGCGTCACTACCATCCCGCGAATCCGCTGCGGCAATCCATTCAGCTCCACGGTTTGATCTCGTTCTTTGAAGACCGCTTGGCTCTCAAAAACCGTCATTTCGCGGATCCGGTCGAAGTAATCGCCCGAACTGCTGTTGTTTATGCCGATGACTCCGGCCTTCGGATATTCGTTCGACATCAACAGAATGGAATTAGCCTCCGGTACCGGCAGCGGCCGCAACACTACAGAATGCACGATCGCGAAGAGAGCCGTGTTCGCCGCAATGCAAACAGAAAAAGTCAGAAAAACGGTTAAAGCAAACCCTTTTGCTCGCCACAAAGTGCGGGCTGAGTATTTCAGCTCAAACAGAAATGGTTCCATGATTTGCGATTCCTTCTTCCAGAGACTCCATATCCGCCAACCTCAACACCCGGCCGCGGACGCCTAGAATTCACTACGTATAGACGCCAGAAAAGTTCAGATGATGCTCATACCATCCACGGTTCTCACAATGAGAACAACCAATCGACCTGCGGCGGCGTTCGTTTTTTTCTGGGGCCGCCCCTTTCCTCTGGGTTAAACTCTCACCTCGCTTATTATCCGGCCGTCTCAGCACGGCTCCAAATAATTTCAAAGCACGCGAAGTTAAACCGATGAGTTTTCCTCCCACTGCTCCTGCGCCGCCAGCAACAGAAGAAATCCGTAGCGTCGCGGAAACCTCCTGCTGCATTGTCGGCGGCGGACCCGCAGGCATCATGCTGTCTCTCCTTCTCGTCCGCCGCGGCGTTCCTATCACTCTTCTCGAAATGCACAAGGACTTCGACCGCGAGTTCCGCGGCGACACCATTCATCCCTCAATCATGGAAGTCCTCGATCAGATTGGGCTGGCGGATAAGCTCCTCGAGATTCCACACACGCGGATTTCCAGCCTTACGATTCAGTTTGCTGACGGCCCTTTTCGGCCTGTCGATCTCACACGCCTCAAAACACGCTTTCCCTACATCCTTCTGACTCCTCAAGTGCGCTTCCTCGAGTTCATCGCAGCCGAAGCCTCCAAGTTTTCGCAGTTCAACTTGGTGATGCACGCGAACGTGAATCAATTGGTGCAAGAGAATGGCGTTGTGAAGGGTATTCGTTACGTAGCCCCGGATGGCGTCCACGAAGTTCGCGCTCCGTTGACCGTCGGTGCGGATGGCCGCTTCTCGCAACTACGTCGTCTCGCAGGGTTCGAACCCATCAAAACTTCTCCGCCGATGGATGTGCTCTGGTTCCGTTTCCCGAGGCTTCCCGGCGAGCCGGATAGTACGGGTGGCGCCTTCGGCCGTCTCGGGCAAGGACGCATTTTCATTCTACTTGCGCGCACAGACCACTGGCAGGGTGGGCTTGTCTTCCCCAAGGGGCACTACCAAGAGCTGCGCGCGCAAGGAGTCGAGGCCGTGCGGAAAACCATCATCGAAATCGAGCCGCGCTTTGCTAAACACACCGAAACCTTGACGGACTGGCATCAGTTGACACTTCTCTCCGTCGAGTCCAGCCGCTGCCCGCTTTGGCACAAACCAGGCCTCCTTGTAATCGGTGACGCGGCCCACGTGATGTCGCCGGTTGGCGGCGTCGGAATTAACTACGCGATTCAGGATGCGGTAGTCGCGGCAAATATTCTCTTGGATCGGCTCAAGTCTGGCCAAATCACGGACACTGATCTAGCCGAAGTGCAGCGCCAGCGCGAATGGCCCACGCGCGTGATTCAGCGCTGGCAGTCCATCATGCAAAAACTCGTGCTTGCCAGTGCCTTCAAAGGCCAGCAAGTAACAAAGGTTCCGTGGCTTCTTCGTCTGTTTTCAAGTATTCCTGTTCTGAGGGATTTTCCCGCCAAGCTGGTAGCCTTCGGCATCCGCCGCGTCCACCTCGATAATCCTTAGCAATTTTAGTCTTGCTTCGTGCCATTTGGTCGCGATGTTAGGCGCGCGGGAGTCCTGGATCACCGCTGTAGGAATGAAAGCTGCCAGGAATTGAGTCCGTCATTATCTAAAGCCGTGGAAGCCGATCGAGGCACCGTTTAGCAGAAATGGTCTAATTGCCCAAGGGCGGGTGTATCTCCGCCCGCCCCGGGCCACCAACACAACTTTCTTCGCTTTAGCTTTTAACGATCACCATCGGGCCCATGATCGAAATCAAACAAATCGAACAAGTCGCCAATCGCGGGCATGTTCTTTGGCACGTAGGAATGGTCGTTTTGAACGGGATTGGCCAGGTTATCGCGGCTGCGGTCGCTCAGCTTCGTGTCGAGCATCCAGTTCCGTTCAATAAATTTCACGAAAGAGGAATGCTCGGCATACGCGTGGCTGATGTGGCCGCCTGTCGAGAAAGGCGAAACCGCAATCATCGGAATGCGTGGGCCCGTCCCGAAGAAGTCCACCGGCTGGATAAAGCCCGAGTCGTAGAAACCGCCGCCCTCGTCCACGGTGACGAAGATCGCCGTCTCAGCCCAGAGCTTCGGGTTGCTTTGCGCCAGTTCGATGATGTTCTTCGCGAAGGACTCGAAGAGTCCCCACTTCGACGAAGCGGGGTGGCCGTCCATAACGCCGTCCGGCTTCACATACGAGACCGCCGGGAGCGTGCCGTTCACCAGATCGGTGAAGAGATCGGTGACGTCCCGCATGTGATCCGCAACCATGCTCGGATAGACCGACTCATACTCGAACGGGTTGCAGATATTGCAGTAGAGCCCGTCCAATGGGCCGCCCGTTCCACTGGCATTGAAGCCGCCGCCATAATATTTCCAGGAAATATTATTGGCGGTCAGCACATCGCCGATGCTCTGCTGCATCGTCTGCGGAACGACGAGGCCGGACTGCGGCGTTCCCTTCGGCGTGAAGGCAGGATTGACGTTGACGGCCTGCCAATACTCGCCGGGGCCGCACTTTGTCTCCACGGCATAGGGGAGCGCGTTCAGATAATCCGTGATCGCGGCGATGCCGGGCTGGGTCGGGTCGGAGCAATTGAACCATTGCGCCCGCTGGGTGTAGAGGTTGAGCGTTCCAGCCACTGGATCGGGATTATAGATGTTCTTCGCCGCCGGCGTTGCGGGATTCCCTTTACCGTCGCTGAAGAACACTTGATCGGCAAAGCCGAGCGGCTGGCTGTCTGGGCCGGTGCCGCCCATCACGGGCTGGTGATAGTTGTCGCTCATCGTGTAGTTGTCAGCGAGGGATTTAAAGACTGGCGCGTCGCCGTTCTGCATGTTGAAGAACTCCATGGTCTGCCCGGTGTCGTGCGGCGTGCCGCCCACGGGCGTGCTGTAGGTGGTGTCGATCGCCGACTGGAGATCATGGAGACAACCCGTCGGGTTGTCCTTTGATACGTGCTCCGCGTCGATGGCGCAATCCACCTGCTGGACCATTTGGAAGTACTGATGGACGGTGTCGCCAGCGTACGCGTCGAACGCCAAATTCGGGCCGGTCAATTGGAAGGGACCCGGTAGGAGGCTCTTGACGTTGGGTATGCGGGTATCCGGACCCTTGCTGACGGCCAGACCGGTGCCCCCGGTTCCCATGAGGAACTGATCCTGGGGGGCCAAACCCGGATCGCCGCCCAAGGTCAGGAGGGCGGCAGCCGGCGGGTTTTGCACCCCGTTCAAATCGGGTGCCGGCAAAGCTGAGTAGAGATCCTTGTTCGCCATATCTGCGCTGCTAAAGAACTTACCGCCATTGGGGGCGGACACGATCTTAAACTGATGTGCTTTGGCGAAATTGGGGCCTGGAGTGCCATCGGCATTGATGATGCCTTCCGACAACAGGTTCAACACCCTCTCGTTTTTCCTTTTTGGCACGTAGGTGGCGTATAGGTGGTCGAAGCTGCGATTTTCACCGACAATGATAATGACGTGTTTGATCGGGCTGGCGGTGCCGGAGTGCGGACCATCCCCATCGTGATCTTGGTTGCTGTAGCCGGCTGGAACATAAGCGAGCATCGAAAATGCCAGCGCGGTTGCACAAAGCGTTTTGCTCAACTGCGGTTTCCTTCTATTCAGCTTGCTTTGGGACATATTTTCATTTGCTCCTTGGAATAGGCATAGGTGGGCCACAAGCTAGATAGCCTTCGCGCATTACATCTTTGTGTCAGCGTTGTTGAATGCCCGTGAAAACTTTGTAACCCCGAGGAAACGAGCTTCCCTCGAGTCAGCGCTCGATGGGCACCTGTTCGCGGAATAGTCCCGTAACGCGGCTGCCCCACCCTCGTTTTTTTGACGGTGGGCGCATAGGCTCACGATCCGTTCTATTTGCGCGCATCACTTCTTGACCACCGTCACCACCACCTGCGACGGATACTGCTTCGAATGATGCACCGCGTTGTGCGCCACAACGCCTTTCTCCTCGTCATAATTGTTCCCGCCGGTATTCAAGTTGCGGTCGAATCGCGGAAAATTGCTGCTCGAAATCTCTATGCGCAGTTGATGCCCGGCCTCAAAGTAATTGCTGGTGTTCAGAGGCTGCAGCGTCACCTTGTACACCTTCCCCGTCTCCATCCACGCCAGCGGCTTATCGTACCCATCGCGATAGCGCAGCCGCTGGATTGATTCGTCGAGGTTGTAAGCTCGCCCATCCGGATACACGTCGAGCACTTTCACCGTAAAGTCCGTGTCCTTCGCGTCCGAAGAGACATAGAGCGTCGGCTCGATCGGCCCGCTCAGCTCTGTCCCTTCCTTGAATGGTTCGGCTGTGTACACCAGGATATCGTTACGCGCTTCCATTTTTCGCTGGTCGAACGCGCCCGCTTGCACCGCCGTTCCCGTGCAACACACATTGCCCCCATACGACGGCACCGGATTCATCGGATCGTAAGTAAACGAATCCGGCTTATCCGCCGCAGGAGCCGACGCAACCAGCGCCCCATCTCCGGTCAAAGAGTTCGCGCGGCCCGCGCTTGATAAATACATCGTCATCGTCCGCGCGCCGGCCGGTGGCCACCTCTCCGATGTCTGCCATTTGTTCATCCCCATCGTGAAGTACGTCACCTTCGGCATCGAATCGATCCTCGCGCTCTTCTCTCCCTTCAAGAAGCGATCGAAAAAACTGTACGTAATCTCCTGATAGTCGAGCCGCGCATCGCCCATGCTTCGCTCGCCGACCACCGTATCCTCCGTCGCTCGCGTGTACGCACAGTGCGTCACCGGCGCAATGATGACCCACTGCTCATCCGCAATCTCGGGCTTCGCCGTTTTTCGTACGTGATTGTAAAGCGCGAGGTTCGGCCCCACCGAAACGTCGTACCACGTCATGAACCACAGCCCGGGAAGATTCAGCGGCATGTCATCGTGATAGAGCCCGCCCTTGTACCAGGCCGGATCATTGGGCGCGCGTTGAATCATCCGCCCGCCAGTCGGCACCGGCATGGCGTCCGCATAAATTCCGTGCGGCGCATCCACCGCCTTCAGAATGTCCTGCTCCGGCAAATGCCACAGCGTCTTGGACCAGTCCACTGGAGGAAGTTGCTGCGCCAGGTCAAAGGCCTTCGACCCACGAATCAAATCCTCCTGCGAGGTATTGGCAGGAAACATCGGCCGCACCTGGTTCTGCTCTCCATAAATCCAGGTAATAAACAGCATCTGCACGGCCCCGCCGCGATACCAGTTCCCCTGCTCGTAATACGGGGCAACTCGTCCGACTCCCGCCCCAAAACTCTGAATATTCATTGCCGCATACGCCGGATGGCCCGTCGCGGCAATCCCCATCTGGTATTCCGCGGTCGAAGAGCATCCCGTCGTGCCCACTTTACCGTTTGTCCAGGATTGCGATTTGAGCCAATCCAGCATGTCGGTTCCATCGCTCCGCGGCGCGCCGAGAATGTCGTAGTTCCCTTCCGAGAAGTAATGCCCCCGCTCGTTCTGCACCACATACGCATAGCCGCGCTTCACCGCCGTCAGCGCCGACTTCATATCCGCCGGCAATCCGTTGCGCACATCCCAGAAATTAAAATTGTAGGGTGTTCGCACCCAAATAATCGGCACTGGCCCGCTGGCATTCCTCGGCCGGTAAATATCCGTCGCCAGTCGCACGCCGTCCCGCATCGGTACCATCACTTTGCGCTCGATAATGGCCACCGATTCGAGTTCCTTCTCCGTCTGCACTCGTTGATCTTTTTGCTCTTGCGTAAGCGGCGTCCCCTGCTGCGCTCTCACTGCCCCAAAGGAAACCGCACCAGCAACCGCAATCGCCAAGCCCATCCGTCCGATAGAATTCCTCATCGCTTCGCTGTCCTCTCCACAACGGCAGCGAGATTATCACTCATGCCCTCCATCGGGTGAAGGCTTTATGCGATTCAAATTATGGGGAGGCTGTCCGATTCGAAGGTTGCATGCCTTCGTCCTTGACGCGATACTTGGTCCATGACGGAAAGCTCAAGCCGCCCAGCTCTTCGTGTCACAGGCCTTCGCAAGGCTTATCAAGACGTGGTAGCCGTCAAGGGCTTGGACCTTGAAGTTCGCGCAGGCGAATGCTTCGGCCTTCTCGGACCAAATGGCGCAGGCAAAACCACAACGGTGGAAATCTGCGAAGGCTTGACCATTCCCGATTCTGGCGAAGTGGAATTGCTTGGAATGCATTGGAACTCGAGTGCGAAGCAACTCCGCCAGCGCCTCGGCATTCAGTTGCAGGACACGCAGCTTTCGGAAAAATTGACGGTCGTCGAAACGCTTCGCTTGTTCCGAAGCTTTTTTGAGCAAGGCCCGGGCGCGGCTGAAGCCATCGCTCTCGTGCAGCTGGAAGAAAAAAAGAATTCCCGTGTAGGCAATCTCTCCGGCGGCCAGAAGCAGCGCCTGGCCCTTGCCTGCGCGCTCGTTGGCGATCCCGATTTTCTTTTCCTCGATGAGCCCACCACCGGCCTTGACCCACAAGCCCGCCGCCAGCTTTGGGAATTGATCGAGCAGTTCAAATCGTCCGGCCGCACCATCCTGCTAACCACTCACTACATGGACGAAGCCGAGCGCCTCTGCGAGCGCGTCGCCATCATGGACAACGGCAAACAAATCGCCCTAGGCAGTCCCCGCGAATTGATCGCCTCCACCTGCGCGGAACACATGGTCGGGTTTTCTGCCGGCGCCAATTCGCAGGCGCTCGATATTCCCGCGCTGCGACGTATCGAAGGCGTCCGCGACGTTCGCTCCGAAAATGGCACCGTAGAGATGCAAGTCACCGAGTTGCACCTTGCCGTGCCAGCGCTGCTCGCCGAACTAACACGCCAAAATATTCCGCTCACCGAACTGAGTACCCATTCCGCAACGCTGGAGGATGTGTTCGTCTCCCTGACAGGGCGCCACCTCCGCGATGAATGAGCAAACTACATGAGTGAAACCACTACCATTTCCGATGTTCGCGCCCGCGCAGCGGGGCGAAAAGCTCCGTCTGGCAAGACTTTCGCCGACCACCCGCTTGTGCAATTGACCATCGTGCGCTTCCGCGAAACGCTCCGCGAACCCGAAGCGCTCTTCTGGATTTTCGCGTTTCCCATCCTCCTCGCCGCAGGACTTGGAATTGCCTTCCGCAACCGTCCGGCGGAAGTGCTGAAGGTAGCGACGGTCACGCCCGCACTGACGCAATCTCTGCAGCGCGAAAAACTTCTCTCCGTGCAGCAGCTCGGTTCAAACGCCGCCGAAGAAGCGCTGCGCACCGGCAAAGTCGCTCTGCTCGCAGTGCCGGGCGCGAACGGCGCAGTCGTCTATCGCTACGACGATACCAATCCGGAAGGCCGCGCCGCGCGCATGCTCGCGGATCGCGCGGTGCAGCAAGCCGCTGGCCGCGTTGATCCTATGGCCTCGAGCGATGTGCTGATGCGCGAACCGGGCTCGCGCTACATCGACTTCCTTATTCCCGGCTTGCTTGGAATGAATTTGATGGGCAGCGCGATTTGGGGAATGGGCTTTACTGTCGTTGATGCGCGGCGCAAAAAACTTTTGAAACGGCTGGTTGCGACGCCCATGCCGAAGCAATATTTTTTGCTATCGTATGTACTCTCGCGCATCTTGATGCTCGTGGCGGAAGTGGGCATCGTTCTCGGATTCGGCGCATGGATCTTTCACGTGCCGGTGCGCGGCTCGTTGCTCGATCTCGCGGTAGTATGTCTGCTCGGTTCGCTAGCGTTCAGCGCGCTCGGCTTGCTGCTCGCATCGCGCGCCAAGACAATCGAAGCGGCTTCTGGCTTGATGAACGCCGTGATGCTGCCGATGTGGATCGCTTCCGGAGTATTCTTTTCCGCGCAGCGATTTCCCGATGTCGTGCAGCCGATCATCAAGGCTCTTCCATTGACTGCCGCGATCGACGCGTTGCGTGCTAACATGTTGCAGGGCGCGAACCTTGTTCAGTTAGGGCCACAGTTGGGCGTGCTAGGCGCTTGGCTGCTTGTTTGCTTCCTCCTCGCACTGAAACTTTTTCGCTGGCGCTAAACTGTTTTTCGCGCTCGCTAAATTTTCTGCAACTCTCCCTAGCTGACGGCCTTTTTGTGGAACTGTCGCAGGCCCACGGTAAGAAATAGGGCGTTGAATCCGAACAGAGCAACGAATACGGCCAGCAACGACAGATGCGGGAATTGAGGCACGAGAGTTGCCCGCAAACCTTCGCTGGCGTAGACCAACGGATTCACCAGCACAGCTTTTTGCATGATCGGGAAATTATTTAGCGCGCTCCATGGATAGTAGGTGCAGCCAAAAAAGATCATCGGCGCAACGACAAGAGAAAACATGAGGCCGATATGCGTTTGCTCGACGCTGCATCCGAGCGCCAGCCCGCCGCAGGCGGAAAAAACGGCTACGAGCAACGCCACAATCGCAAAAAGAATCGGCCGGTGAAGACTCAAATCCACACCCGGCCTGAGCAGCAGCCACGCGAACGGAATAACCATGATTCCAGCGGCGAGAGCCTGCAAAGTGCCCGCAACAACTTTCTCAATCGCTACCCACGAAATATCCATGGGGGCGAGCAAGCGATCTTCGATTTCGCGCGTGAACTGAAACTCACCGATGAGCGGCATGGCCACGGCCCAAATTCCAGTACCGACCATGCTGAGCGCCATGATGCCGGGAAGCAGCAGGCTCTTGTAGGAAGGCGGCATGTAGCCGCTGCCAACCATCACGCGGCCGAAAATAAAGACGAACATCAGCGGCTGCAAAAACGTCTGGAACAGCAGGGCCACGATATTGCGGCGTGCCACGCGCACGTCGCGAGCCAGCATCGCCATGAAAGCTTTGTAGTTCATTCGCGCAAACTCCTGCCGGTATGGTGCAGAAAGAGATTTTCAAGGCTGGGCTCGGAGATATGTACGTCGCACAGCTCGATATTCGCCGCGAGCGCGAGATTCGCGACCTCGGAAACGAGCGAGCCGCCGCGGTCGGCGTAAAGATCGGCGCCATTGTTTTCCGTCGCGCGCACCTCGCGAACACCCGCCAGAGACTGGAGACGCTGCAACAATTCCGGCGAGTTTTGGCCGAAGCGGACGCGCACCAGGTATCCGCCGGGAACGGAAGACTTCAGTTCCTGCGGTGTGCCCAGCGCGATGATACGACCGTGATCGACGATAGCGAGGCGCTGGCAGAGGGCGTCAGCTTCCTCCATGTTGTGAGTCGTGAGCAGAACGGTTTTGCCGCTGCGGTTGTACTCGCGAATGATCTCCCAGAGAAGCAAGCGCGTCTGCGGATCCAATCCCGCGCTAGGCTCATCAAGGAAAAGCACCAGCGGATCGTGCATCATGGCGCGTGCGATGGAGAGTCGCTGCATCATGCCGCCGGAAAATCCGCGGACGATTTGGTCGGCGCGATCGGTGAGCTTGAACCGCTCGAGCAGAGAGGCAGCGCGATTGTTGCGTTCGTGGGAACTGAGGCCAAAATAGGCGCCGTGAAAAGCAAGAATTTCGCGAGCCGTTAAAGAAAAATCAAGATTGGGACGCTGGGCCACCACGCCGATCAGTCGCTTGACGGCGGACTGTTCTTTCCAAACGTCATGTTCTCCGATCCAGGCCTGGCCAGCGGTCGGTTTGACGCGCGTGGTGAGCACGCCGACGGTCGTGGATTTTCCCGCTCCGTTTGGTCCGAGCAAGCAGAAAATTTCGCCAGAATGAATATCGAGAGAAATTCCATTGAGGGCGACGATTTCCGGTTTCGGCTGCTTGCCTTTACTGCGCTTCTCAGCAAAAGAGAATCCGCCCGCGCCGGCCGCGAGCGGCGGCGATGTGTTATACACCTTGCGCAATTCGTTTGTGCGGATGCCGGCCGCCATGTCTCGATTCCCCTGATCTCTGCCTTACGGAAATGGAACCGCAAAACTTACTTCGCTCAGCGACGTGGATCGGAAGGCCTCCGCCAATCGCAAAATACAGGGCAACGGTCTTGGGATGATTCCAGAGTGGCAGGACCCATGTCAATCCAGCCGCAAGATCTGTCCGCGTTTCCAGGCCGTCGAGGCTATCGAAATTTTCATGGTTAGTTTTGTTCTCATTCAACGCCCTGAGTAGCGCTGCTCTTTCCACGGGTCGCCGTAGGCGTGATAGCCGTTGCGCTCCCAGAAACCGAGGCGATCGTGGTCGAGAAGCACAAAGCCGCGGACCCACTTGACACTTTTCCAGGCATAGAGATGTGGAACGATGAGGCGGAGCGGACCGCCATGCTCGGCGGTCAGAGGCTCGCCATCGTGCTCGAACGCGAAGAGCACGCTGGGCTTCAACAAATCTTCGAGCGGGACGTTGGCCGTATAGCCTTCCTCAGCGAGGATAGAAGCAAAATGAGCGTTGGGCTTCGGCCTAATCAGCTTCATCACGTCCGCGAACAGCACGCCTTTCCAGCGATTGTCGAGGCGGCTCCAGCGCGTGACGCAATGCAAGTCCGACATAGTTTCTGTTTGCGGCAGCGCGCGAAAGTCGCTCCAAGTGATGCGTTTCGGCTCCTGGACTTCGCCAGAAATCTGGAAGTCCCACTTGGCCGGATCGAAATGCGGGATGCTGCCGTAGTGGAGAACAGGCCACTTTAGAGTGAGCGACTGCCCCGGCGGCAAACGCCCTTCCGCCTTAGCTTTGTTCTCAAGCTCTTTCCTTGTTCCTAGTTCTCCGAAAAGGCTCATGTCCCCGTTCCCTTCTTTGCCTCTGCGCTCACCTTACTAGCGCGCATTGGCGCTTGCTCTCGCAGCTCTTGCATTTCCGTTTGTGCTCCAGCTTTGGAAATAACGAGTGGGTGTTGCGCCGAGCTGTTTTTTGAACATGGAGATGAAGGCGCTTGGGCTGCAATAGCCAGCGTCCAGGGCCGCGCCTGTCACTTTTTCCCCGGAAGCAAGCAACCGCAGAGCGTGAAGCAGGCGGAGTTGCTGGCGCCATTTGCCGAAGGTCATTTTGGTTTCGGCGAGGAAGACGCGCTCGATCGTTCTTTTGCTGGCGCCGCAGTCCTTGCAGAGCGCTTGCAGTGTTTTCGGTTCGCCTGGATTGGCGAGCAAAGATTGTACAATTCGCATGGCTCGCGCGTCTGCCGGATGCGGAAGTTGCAGAGGGATGGAATCAACGGCCTGCAATTGGTCGACAAGGATTTCGAGAATTCGCTTTTGAACCGGGGCTGTTCTGTTCAGCCGCTTAAATGTGCAGGCATGGAGAATCAACTCTCGCAAAAGCGGCGTGACATTCATGACAAAACACTTTTGGGGGAGGCCTTTGACGAACCCGGGAAGAAAATAGAGAGTTCGCATGGCGACGAGCCCCGATATGGTTACCGAGTGCGGCGTTTTCGCCGGTATCCAGACGGCGCGCATCGGCGGGACCACCCAGATGCCCTGATCGGTGCGAAGAGTCATGACACCTTGCGAGGCGAAGATGAGCTGATCTTCGGGATGGCAATGCAACGGGATCATGTGTCCATCGGGAAGGTCGGCGGAGACGCTGGCGACTTGCGCGAGCGGGCGACCGCGCCGGTCAAAGAGGATGCTGTGGCATTTTTCCGACACTTGTTGTCACAATAGCGAAAGAAAACTCCCCCAACAAGTGCTATTCCTCGAAGCCGAAACGCCGCAGTCAGGAGAGAAAAATGCTGGCAGACATGAACATGATGGGCTTCGTGCTTACCAAGGACTACGACAAAGCGCGGGCCTTTTACGAAGGCAACCTGGGATTCGAGTTTGTGAGTCTGGACAAGTTTGCGCTGGTGATGAAAGCGGGCAAGAGCATGATCCGGATTGTGAAGGTTCCGACTTTTAGTCCGCTGCAGAGCACGGTGCTGGGCTGGGAAGTGGACGACATCGTAGCCATGGTGGACTGGCTGACGAAACGCGGCGTTGTGTTTGAGAAATATCCGTTCGTTCAAGACAAGGAGCGGGGGATTTGGTCCACGCCGGACGGCAACAAAGTGGCGTGGTTCAAGGATCCCGACGGAAATGTCTTGAGCGTCTCGCAACACGCTTGACGCGGTTGGTTGTGATTGTGCGGTCATGAGGGCCTGTCCAAATAGCAGATTGCTACTTATTGTCAATAAATTGCTTATAATTACTTTGTTTTTTTGGGGATGAGGGGTGCCAATTTGAATTGGCACCCCTCGAGATTTTGCAGAAATTAAGTAGCGGGCCAGTTTCCGGTAAGGCGACTTGCACTTGGCCGCGCGGTCCCGATGGTAAGTTCCGACTAGTCAAGCGGGACCAGGATATTGGCTCAATGTCGGCGCGCCTGGCGGCACTGTTCAAGGTCGGGAACCAGAACACCTTTCGTTCTCATCGAGACAAACTGCGAAGTCTGCGCAACAACGCGACGAAGCGCGGGCGATCTCCATCACTCACCGCCGTGAATTTCAGGCCCAGTCCACAACCAGGCTCTACACGCCGCACGACAGCTTCGGCTCTGATTTGTCCTTCCTGGACAAGAAAATCAACTTTGGCCGTCGAGCCCACAGTTCTCGGCTTAGCGGTTTCGACAAACATACCGCCCAGGCTCATGTCCCGAACCCGTGCAGTCTCCTCGCCTTCGTTGCACTGCCAGTAGACCCACACGCACCCAGATGTGTCGATTCGCGAGTTGTACCGCCTTGAAGGGGAAGCTTCTTGCTGCAACACAGGGCACCTGCGCCGGGCGAGCCTTCGAGTGGCCTTCGCAACTTTCCATCTCTGTTTCTTGTGTCACGGACGCAAACCCGCGAGTTTTGCCACTCCGGGCCGCAAGTTCAGGATTTTCAAACGGTGGGAATTGCCGATTGAACTGTCACTCTTGACAGTCGAAGCGGCTTACTCTTTAGCGCCGGATAGACCCCCTAAATTGACCAATGCCTGATAAACGGAGCCGCAACCGGAAACTGATTCGCTATAGAGGCGAGGGGCAGGATTTGGCGATGATTAGGGTGATGTCGTCGTGTTGTTCGTGGGGGGAGAATTGGCGGACGTCTGCGACTATGTTTTGGAGGATGGATTGGGAGGGTTGGGCGCGGTGGCGGCGGAGGGATTCGATCAGGCGGTCTTCGCCGAATTCGTCGCGAGCTTCGTTGAAGGATTCGGTGATGCCGTCGGTGTAGAGGACGAGGGTGTCGCCGGGGTGGATGGTTAGGTCGCCCAGTTCGCAGTCCCATTTTTTGAAGATGCCCAGGACGGTGGCAGTGGGGTCGAGGCGGTCGATCGAATCGTCGCGGCGGAGGATGAGTGCGGGCGGATGGCCGCAATTGACATAGCGGAGGCGGCCGGAGGGGACGTGGTAATCGGCGAGGAAGAGAGTGGCGAAGGCGCCATCGGGAGTGTTTTGCGAGAAGAGTTGATTGACGGCGCGGAGGAGGCGCTGGGGCTGGTCGAGCGAGATGGCGCACTGGCTG
>Ga0137360_10000766_pt1 | contig 18728 bp, 25 predicted proteins | sample Mad1_60_16metaG_FD_104924 | JGI IMG/M metagenome (GOLD analysis project Ga0137360, IMG submission 104924) | Vadose zone soil microbial communities from Angelo Coast Range Reserve, California, USA - Mad1_60_16 metaG | ecosystem: Environmental > Terrestrial > Soil > Vadose zone | place: USA... | reverse complement strand
TTCATCGATCGGCCGATCTGACGATCCTCAATGTGGTCTGGGGGCCGCGGATGACGGTTATGCCGCACAATCACGAAATGTGGGCGGTCATCGGCATTTATTCAGGGCGCGAGGACAACATCCTCTGGCGTCGGCTCCCGGGCGAAGCCACTAACCGAATCGAGGCCGCAGGCGCCAAAGCCCTGAGCGAACGCGACGCCTTTCCTCTGGGCCGCGACATCATCCATTCCGTCACCAATCCGATCTGGCGGCTGACCGGAGCGATTCACGTCTATGGTGGTGACTTCTTCGGTGTGCCACGCAGCGAGTGGGATCCGGAGCGACTCACGGAGCAGCCATACGACGTACAGAAAGCGCTGCAGTTGTTTGAAGAGAGCAATCGCTTCTACACGGCACGTTAGTGATCGGCATAAAGTTGAGCGTTCGTCGAGACGGGCCGCATAACCTCACGGTGCAGAGGACCGAGGGCTCACGCCTCGGCCGCTGACCGCACCGTTAGCTGACTGGAGGAGCCGCAAATGTCCAGGGCAGGAATGCGGGCGGCCGCGGACCATGGGAGGGCTCTCCCGCGCTACGGGAGTCAAGAGGAAGCAGAGCGGGCGCTCTTCGCCCAGCGAGACGTCCTTCTTGACCGACTCCGCGCCGTCGCACCGAACTCGGCGTCGTTCCGTGTTGATCTTACCCCGGAGAGCCTCAAGAGCCTAGAGCGGTGGTACTTCGAGCTTCACGAGCTGTCGGCCTTCGGCGAGATTGGCCTAAGTCGGGAGACGTTCGAGCGCTGTCTTGCGATGTACTTCGGAGAGGTCGTCGTCAAGAACCACGCGGAGTTCAAATGGGCAGTTCGAGAGTTCGCGTTCGAGCCGGGCACGTACGAGATCGGCGTCATTCGAGGAACCGTCGCCGTGATGCTGACCCGATTCAGTGACGTGCATGCGCGACCGAACAACAAGAAGCGCGAGAGCATATGGCGGGAGTATCGTCGATGGGTCAGCTAACCACGCAGTGCAGCGGACGTTATACGGACTGAGAGATGACCATGGACTACGATGCCACCAAACTGGACGAAGTCGTTCTGGCACTGCCTCACTTCAACTCGCAGACTGATCACGGCGTTACGAGGGCGTGGAAGGGGTTCGACTGGGACTCGCTGGATCGGCTGCACGCGCAGGGCTTCATTTCGAATCCAAAGTCGAAAGCGAAGTCTGTGGTGCTGACGGAGGAAGGGGCTCGCGTCGCAGAGGAGTTATTCAGGAGGCACTTTGGCAAGGCCGGATAACAGGCCGCTTCAAGCGCCGGCGTTCGCGGGTCACGGACCAGCAATCGCTGACGCCGCCGCGGTTGAGCGCCAGATCCGTTAGCCTCCTTCTGGCAGTGTGTCATCGCGGAGATTTACATGCTCTTGATCTCAGCAACGGATGAATGGCGTATCGCGCACCCCAGAGCAATGATCGGCCTACTGGAATTCTCGGGTGTAGAGAACACGCAGTCGTCTCCAAAGTTGGATGAGCGAAAACTGGAGACGGAAGCGCATTTGAGAGAACGTTACAAAGGCTTTTCTCGGCAAGAGTTCTTGGCGCTGCCCGTGATGTCAGCTTACGAACAGTACTACAAGCGCTTCAACAAGACGTATCACGTCCAACTTCAAGTCGAGTCAGTCGTACAGAAAGGAAAGAGCTTGCCAAATGTGTCTCCGCTGGTCGATGCCAACTTTGTTGCGGAAGTAGAGACGTTCGTGCTAACTGCTGGGCATGACGCGGCGAAGTTGCAGGGCTCGATTTCCATAGACGTGTCACGGGAAGGAGACCAGATCATTCAGATGAACGGCAGCACCAAAGCCATTCGTGCGGGCGACATGGTTATGCGAGACGCGAAGGGTGTGTGTTGTTCCATTCTTTATGGACAAGATAATCGGTCTCCGATTTCCTCAGAGACCTCTCGCGCCCTGTATGTGGCTTATGCGCCTGTGGGTGTTCCAGCCGAGACGGTAGAGGCTCAGCTGGGGAAAATAGAAGAGAATATTCGTCTCTACTCTCCAAAGGCGATTGTGGAGCAGCATCGGTTGCTCTCTGCGTAGAGTACAAAGGAGGCTAACGCGGCATGCAGCCGACCGCCTCGCTGTGCTCGCGGCCGCTGATGCCCACGTTGGGCGGTTCTCGTCTGTACAGCGGGGTCGGCGAATGATGTATAGTGGGCCGCACGAGTCGTCAGGGAATCCCAAGGCGGTCAAATGCCAATCACCGTCGCAGACGCGCGCCCTGATTCTGCCGAGGCCGTGCAACTCCTCACTGAACTTGACGTGCACCTGGCTGGGCAACCGTATCCGCAAGAAAGTCGCCACGCGTTTAGCATCGACAGGCTCATACGGGAGGGCGTCGCTTTCTTTGTAACGCGGTATGAGGGCCAACTCGCCGGGTGTGGCGGCCTAAAGCTATTTGGCCGAGAATATGGCGAAGTCAAGCGGATGTACGTACGTCCCGACTGTCGCGGATTCGGGTTGGGTAAAGCAATGCTCAACCACTTGGCTGAGCATGCCCGAGAACGGCAAGTGCCCGTGTTGCGCCTGGAGACGGGGATCTATCAAACGGAAGCGATGGGACTATACGAAGGCTTTGGATTTCAGCGCCGGCCGCCATTTGGGGAATACAAAGACGACCCGCTGAGTGCCTACTACGAGAAGACCATCGCGTGAGCGCGCCTGGACCTTGCAGAAACCGCGATGTCAGGCTTCCGTGCGAGGGGAATGAGCTGACCGACGGGATCGACCGGCGGTGACCTCAGTGCACATCGGGAATCGGATCCCAAGCGAAGGAGGATCATCATGCCCTACAGAATTTCCCGCCTGGGACTGGTAGAGATCCGCAGTCTCGACCTGGATCGCGATCTCGACTACTACCTGAATGTACTGGGGCTGCAGCTCACGGCGCGGGAGGGCAAGACAGCCTACCTGAAAGGCTGGGATGAGCGGCACGCGTACTCCTTCGCGCTCACAGAGTCCGATCGCGCGGGGATGGTCCGGATGGCATTTCGCACGGTGGACCCGGAGGATCTCGACTACTACGAGAAGCGGTTGAAGGACTTCGGAATCAAGTACGACATCATCCCTGAGGACTACCGCCGCGGACGGGCCCTCCGGTTCACGGCGCCGTCTGGCCACACGGTGGAGCTGTACAACGAGATGGACTATACGGGCAACGTTCTGCCCACCGTGAATCCCGGCCCATGGCCGGAGGGGCTGCGGGGCATCGCGCCGCCCAGGCTCGACCACACCCTGGTGACTGCTCCCGAGCCAGGGAAGGCAATCGAGTTCTTTCAGACCGTGCTCGAGTTTCGCTTGAGCGAGATGCTCGTTGCCCCCGATGGCACGATCGTCGCGGCCTGGCTATGGCAGCGGCCCGCGCCGCATGACATTGCCATTGTGCCGGGCAAGGCCGGGGGCTTTCACCACGCGGCATTCGTCGTGGACTCCGCGGACGCACTGTTCAGGGCGGCAGACATCTTGGCCATGCACAAAGCTCGGATCGACTACGGACCAGGACGCCACGGGATCACGCGCGGAACGACGATTTATTTCTTCGACCCCTCCGGCAACCGCCTCGAGACGTTCGGAGGGTACACGGCGTATCAGATGGATCCGGACTCCCGGGCCATCCGGTGGACCCAGGACCAGATCGGGCCAGCCGTCTTCTACTATTCACAGGAACTGAACGAGACGTTCTTGAGCGTCTACACGTAGGCCGTCGCCTGTGATGGCTGACCTGGGAGCTGGTGAGGCGGGCTTGTACACGATCACACTGAGGCCGGTTGGCGGCACCGTCGCATGCGGCCCCGAGGAGACCGTACTGGCCGCTATCCTCAGAGCAGGGGCGAGCGTCATGTTCGGCTGCCGAGGTGGCGGCTGTGGCACGTGCAAGATGCGTGTGACCTCCGGCCAGATCGAACACGGGCGCTGTTCCGCCGCCGTTCTCCTCGAGGAGGAGAAGAAGTGCGGGTGGTTCCTGTCGTGTCAGGCTCGTGCCCTCAGTGATCTCACGATCGAGCTGTCGGCGGCGAACAAATATCGTGTGCTGCGCTCGTGGTGGAGGCTGAGCTTGCTCGACTCCTGATTCTCACCCATCGCTTTGGGTTCTGCGGCAGCAAGGAGGCGCAGTCTCCCCTCCGGCATATCGAGTCGTTCATTTTCATAAGCTGGCGCTCTGCGACGGCTCGACTCGCTAGAGTAGGGAGCTCTGCTGCGACAGCAGATGCCGTTTAACAAACGGCTGAGGAGGAGCCATGCTAACTCGACGCGAATTCCTCGTCGTCAGTGCAGCGGTGACGGCCTGTACGCCGTATGACGCCAGCGCTCAGCAGCCGGCCTCGAGCGCCAAGCCCAACATCCTCTTCATCCTCGCGGATGATCTGGGCTGGGGTGACCTCAGCTGCTACGGGCGACCTGACTACAAGACGCCGGCCCTCGACGATCTCGCAGCACGCGGGATCAGGCTGACGCAGGCGTACGCCAACTCATCGACATGCAGCCCGACGCGAGTCGCGCTCATCACCGGGCGATATCAAACTCGCCTGCCCGTCGGCTTGTACGATCCACTGCCAGGTGGTGCGCCAGCCGGCCTTCCCCCCCAGCACCCGACGCTCCCCAGCCTGCTCAGGGCGGCGGGATATCGAACGGCGCTTGTCGGCAAGTGGCACCTGGGATTTCTCCCCGCGTTCGGTCCACTGAAGAGCGGGTATGACGAATTCTTCGGCTTCATGGGGGGTGGGATGACGTACTTCACCCACAAGTCGGGCCCGTTTGTCGGTGTGTCGGCGATACCTGCTCTCTACGAAGGAGAGGCGCGCGTCGAGCGGGACGGATACGCGACCGATCTCTTCGCCGACCGCGCGACCGAGGTCATCAGGCGCGCAGATCCGAAGCCGTTCTTCCTGAGCCTCCACTTCAACGCTCCCCACTGGCCGTGGGAGGGGCCGCAGGACCAGGCGCAGGCCGCGAGCGTCCGCGAGATGGCGCACTACGAGGGTGGATCACCGAGAGTCTTTCGCGCGATGGTCGAGAGCATGGACGCGGCGGTGGGGCGCGTCCTGAAAGCCCTCGACGCCGCCGGACGGGCCGGCGACACCATCATCGTCTTCACGAGCGACAACGGCGGCGAGCGCTACTCGTATCACTGGCCGTTCCGCGGGGAGAAGGGTTTCCTGTGGGAAGGCGGCATTCGGGTCCCGGCCATCGTCGTGTGGCGAGGCACGCTGCCCGCGGGCAAGGTCGTCAGCCAGCTGGCGATGAGCATGGACTGGCTTCCGACGTTGCTCTCGGCCGCCAGCGCCAAGCCTGATCCCGCCTATCCGGCGGATGGCGTCGAACTTCAAGCTGAAGAATGCGGCGATGTTCGAACAACTCAAGCGCGCCTACGAGGACTGGGACAAGCAGATGCTGCCGATCCCAGCCGAGGCCCGACGCGGCCCGTGGGAGAATCAGAAGAACCGCGCGCGCGACCTCGAACCCGTGCGACGTTAAGTGTTCGCCCTGAACGGAACAGCGGCTTCCTGACCCGTGGGCTCGCAATGACGCACTAAGAAGTGAATGACCGGCTCGCAGAACGCGTGCTCTCCGCAGGGCCGCTGGCGCAGTGGCACGAGGCGATCCGCCGGACCTTCGAGGATCTCGATCTGGCTTTCAAGCGGGCGCCGAACAAACGCATGTAGCCGGCGGCGCACAGGGCGCGCCGAGGCTGATACGTAACGTCAGGCATCGGGCCTCAGCCCAAGGAGAGGACACCATTCTTAAGACATCCAAGGTCACGGCCTTCTTGCTGATGCTCCTCGTTGCCGCCTGCGCAAGCCCGCAACCACCAAGGCCTATGGTCAAGGTACCGGATAAACTCAACCCCGGCGCGAACGAATCCTTGGTGATGATCGTTCCTGCAAAGGGCGTGCAGATCTACGAATGCCGTGCCAGAAAGGACCAAGTCGGGGAATATGAATGGGCGTTCGTGGCTCCCGAAGCCGATCTTTTCGACGCGCATGGAAACAGGATCGGACGACACTATGCTGGCCCACATTGGGAATCGATCGATGGCAGCAAGATCTTGGGTACGGTGAAGGAACGGGCCGACGCGCCAGTGGTCGACGCCATCCCTTGGCTGCTGCTTGCCGCGAAGTCCGTCGGCTCGGAAGGCTCGTTCAGCAAGGTCACAAGCATACAGCGAGTAAATACCGTGGGCGGCGTGGCGCCCAAGACCGGTTGCTCGCAAGCCGCGGCCGGGACGCCGGCTCGCATCAACTACACGGCGGACTACTACTTCTTCGCCGCTAAGTAGCTGGCGGGTCGCCTGGTGCACGCGAAGGCGTTGGAGCACCAGCGCCGCGGGTGGCCTTTGAGGCGACAAGAGACGCTCGAGGTCAAGTACATCACATGACCGTATTGCAGGAGGTCCTGGCGGAGCGAGTTGTCCGCAGTCTGGGTCAACGACTCCTCGCTTGGCGGCCTGTGACTCGCGGATACACCACCGCGTCACGGCTGATTGTGACGTGTGCCGATGGGACGTCAGTGTTCGTGAAAGGAGCCACAGACACCCGCACCACCGCATGGCTCCGCACGGAGTATGGCGTGTACTCGCAAGTGCACGCGAGCTTCCTTCCTACCATGCGCGCGTGGGCAGACGACGGCTCCGATCCGTTCTTGGTGTTGGAGGACCTGACCGGGGCCGCGTGGCAGGCACCCTGGACGATGGCCCGGATCAGTCATGTGCTCGACACCTTACGCCAGGTCGCCGCCACACGCGCGTTCACGGGCCTGTCCAGGCTAGAAGAGCGGCGGTCCAGCCTGTCCGGGTGGGCGCGGGTCGAGCGCGAGCCCCAGATATTCCTGCGGGTGGACCTGTGCTCGGCCGCCTGGCTGGGTCACTCCATTAAGGCCCTCATGGCGGCAGAAGCCTCCGCAGAGTTGGCTGGTGACGACTTGGTGCACGGTGATGTCCGAAGCGACAATCTCTGCTTCGTCGGCAAGCGAGTCGTGCTCGTCGATTGGAACTGGGCCTGTCGCGGTAACGGCATCATCGATGTTGCAGGATGGCTGCCGAGCCTCCACTTGGAAGGCGGACCCCTGCCAGGAACCGACGCCGTGAACGGCCCTCTGAGCGTGGGCGATAGGTCATAGCGCGAATGACCGATGTCCGCAAAGCTGATCCCGCTGTCCGACGGCGCGCTATACTCTTCCTCCTCGTCGGCACGTGCGTCGGAGCTCTGCTGATCGCGGGCTTCGAGCGCTATCACATCCCGTTGCGCGATTGGATACTAGCCGAGCCAGGAGCATCGGCGCAGCGAGTCAAGTTGGCTCTTCTGCTTCTGGCCGCGCTCCTGCTAGCGCCCCTGCTCGTGTTCGCGGCCTATGTGTGGTCGCTCGGCGAAAGAGTTCTCCGAGCGCGAGAATTTCCGCCCCCGGGACTTCGTGTTATTCGTGATACTCCGGTGATTCGCGGCGAGCGGGCCGTAACCCGAGGACGTCTGCTCAAACTGCTCGCGCTTGGCAGCGGTATCGCTTCTGTCGGACTGGGTCTTCTATTCTGGCGGCTTGCGTCGTTGTTTGGTAGCCACGCGGACTGACGGGAGGAATGATTCGGTGAAGACTCACGAGTGTCTGCGGCAGCCCGGTGCTGGCGTGGCAGCGAGTATGGTGGTCACCCTGCTTATCCTTGCGGCCGCCGGCTCCGCTTCCGCGCAATGCAGACCGGTTGCGGAGCGAACCCGGGAGGTTGGATGCTGGATCGTCGCGCAGACGCCGCTGGACGACTCTCGGAGCCGGCAATCTTCTGGCATCTCGACAGCTATCCGACTCGTGCCGAAGTGGAAGCGGGCAAGGGGCCCCGGGGGTCATCCACGAGAGCTCGCAGCCTTGGAGGCTTCCGTCATCAGATTGGACGCCCGCGGGACTGTGCAGGTAGCGAGATGCTCCTGAGGGGATCACGTCATCCAGTGAGGTCAAAGGGGGACGCATGGCTGACCTGTTTGGAAATGCCCTCGCCTACGAGGAGTTGATGGGGCGGTGGAGCGTACGCTTGGCTCCCCTGTTCGCGAACTTTGCGAGGATTACCGACGGGGGCAGAGTGCTCGACGTGGGATGCGGTACGGGATCTCTGGTCAGAACTGTGGCCGGCATGGCGCGTCAATCAGCAATCGTCGGCATAGATCCAGCCCAGCCATTCATCGAGTACGCCCGTACGCGTTGTGCCGATTCACGTATCACGTTCGACCGTGGCAATGCCTTGGACCTGCCCTATCCGGCAGCTTCGTTCGGGCACACTCTTTCGCTCCTCGTGCTCATGTTTGTCCCACAACCTGAAAAAGCGGCGCAGGAGATGCGTCGGGCGACGCGGCCCGGGGGAACCGTCGCCGCGTGCACCTGGGACCGTGACGGCATGGAAATGAGCGCCGTCTTCTGGGAGGAAGCTGTCAGATCGGATCCTGACGCCGAGGCGGGTTCGGAGAGGCCTCAGCGTCTAAATCAAGCGGGACAGCTCGCCGCCTTGTGGCACGCGACAGGCCTGCAGCAAGTCGAAGAGACGGTGCTCGAAATTGGCATGGACTTCACGTCCTTTGACGATTACTGGCAGCCGCATCTGAAGGGCGTTGGCCCGACAGGCGCCTACGTCGACAGGTTGCCACCCGAGCAGCGAGAAACACTACGGCGCGCGCTTCAGAAACGGCTCCAAGCCGACAGGCCGGCCGGACCATTTTCGTTGCGTGCGAAAGCCTTGGCCGTGCGCGGCGTCGTGCCGAAGACGCCTTGACAGCGTCCCTCCAACCAGAGGAGCACACGATGAGCAGTGAAGAGAAGACCCTTTACGAGCGCCTCGGTGGTTATGATGCGATCACGGCGGTGGCGAACGATCTGCTGCCCCGCCTTCAGACCGATCTGCAGCTCGGCCGGTTCTGGGCGCATCGCGGGGATGATGGTGTCGCGCGAGAGAAGCAGCTCCTGATTGACTTTCTCTGCGCGAGCGCGGGCGGACCGGTGTACTACCGGGGCAGGGATATGGCGCTTTGCCATCGGGGGATGCGCATCAGCGAGAGCGACTGGAGCGTGTTCCTCGGTCACGCAGCCGCGACCTTGGCGAAGTTCCGGGTGCCGGAGGCCGAACAGCGCGAGGTGGTCTCCTTTGTCCAGAGTCTCAAGAGGGATATCGTCGAATAGCCTCGCCCGCCGCGGCCGCTCGCCGCGAGTCCTAAGATAGCCAGGAGGATCTTGCATGTGCCGAAGCATTAAAACACTGCACAATTTCAAACCGCCGGCCACGGACGAGGAGATACGCGCATCTTCTCTACAGTTCGTCCGAAAATTGAGCGGCTTCTCAAGGCCGTCCAAAGCTAACGAAGCCGCGTTCAACCGGGGGGTGGACGAGGTAGCGCGGGCGGCACGGGCCCTCCTCCATGCTCTCGTTACGAACGCTCCGCCTCGCGATCGCGAAGTAGAAGCGTCGAAAGCCCGCGCGAAGGCGGTGGACCGTTTTCGCCCTCGCGATGCTAGACCAGCCACCTAGCGATCGGACGCCGGCCGCTCGAGGCTATCGCTGGGCTGCATGGGGACGCACATGACGACCTACAACATTGGACGGACACACGGAGGCCTCGCACGAAGCGAGAGATCTGAGGAGCCCGCCAGGCCGTTAGGCCGGCAGGGTCGGAGGTAACGATGCAGAAGCTTCTTGTGGTGATTCGTACGCGCGGCCCGGCCTGGCAGGATTCCCTGCCCCTGGAGAGCCAGGCTGACTGGACCCTCCATGCGTCGTTCATGAACTCCCTGGCGAAAGAGGGGCTCGTGATCCTCGGCGGTCCGCTGGAAGGTACCTCCGACGTGCTGCTTGTCGTAAGGGCCACCTCTCCCGACGAAGCTCGTTCACGTCTGGCAGAGGATCCATGGGCGGGAAACGGTCTGCTCCGTATCACCCGGATCGCGCCGTGGACGCTGCGGCTGGGATCTCTCGAATAAGCGATCAATCGTTTTTGCGCCGCGACGACGAGAGAACCGTGGACCGAAGGACTCTCCTGATTCAGGCGGCCGCGGCAGCGTTGCTGCCGGTAATAGGTTCATCGTGCGCTCGGTCGACGCCGCCCGTCAGCACCTCGGGGTGTACGGGATTTCAGCGCGTCCGCCCGTCGGATCGGGCATGGCCAGATTCGGCGAGTTGGAAGCGGCTGGATCAACAGGTCGGCGGACAGTTGATCAAGGTGGGGTCGCCCCTCGAGGAGTGCGTCAAAGCGCCTGACGGCCCGGTCTGCGCAGAGTTCATCCGGCACGCGAAGAATCCCTACTACCTCGGCGATGAAGTGGGATTGACGCAGAACCTCGGTTGGGTGGACGCCTGGACGTCTCGGCCGAGTGTCTACGCGGTGGCCGCGCGGACGACCGCGGATATCGTAGCCGCCGTCAATTTCGCCGGGGAGAACCGCTTGCGCCTGGTCGTCAAAGGCGGCGGGCACAGCTATCTCGGCACGTCGAACGCACCGGACTCTTTGCTGATCTGGACACGCAAGATGAGGGCGATCACCGTGCACGACGCGTTCGTAGCGAAGGGCTGTGCGGATCGCGAAGCGCAGCAGCCCGCCGTAACCGTCGAGGCCGGCGCGATCTGGATGCATGCCTACGATGAGGTGACGACGAAGGGCGGACGGTACGTTCAAGGCGGCGGATGCACGACGGTGGGCGTCGCCGGCCTGGTTCAAAGCGGCGGGTTCGGGAGCTTTTCCAAGCGATATGGACTTGCGGCCGCCGGGCTGCTCGAGGCCGAGATCGTTACCGCCGACGGTGTGGTGCGCATTGCCAATCACTGCACGAATCCCGACCTGTTCTGGGGCCTCAAAGGCGGGGGTGGCGGGAGCCTTGGCGTGGTGACCCGACTGACGCTCAGGACTCGCGAGCTTCCGGAATTCTTCGGAGCTGTCACCGCGACCGTCAAGGCCACCTCGGACGCGGCGTATCGTCAGCTTATCGGACAGGTGATCGCATTCTATGCCGAGAGTCTCCTCAATCCGCATTGGGGCGAGCAGATCGCTTTCCGGCGCGACAACACGGTGGCGATCCGAATGGTGTTTCAGGGGCTGAGCCGGCAGGAGGCGGAAGACGCGTGGCGTCCTTTTTTCGACCGCATCAGCGGCGCACCGCGGGATTTTGTCGTCGAGTCCGCGCCGCGCATCGTCGCCGTGCCGGCCCGGCGATTCTGGGACGCCGCCCTTCTCAAGCGCCTCCCGGGCGTAGCGACAGCCGACGATCGGCCGGGCGCCCCGGAAGGCAATGTGACCTGGGCGGGCGATGCCGGTCAGGCCGCACAATTCCTCCAAGCTTATCAATCCTGCTGGCTGCCCGCCGCGCTGCTTCGGCCGGCAGATCGGGAGCGGCTGTGCGATGCCTTCTTCGCGGCGACGAGACATTGGGGATTTGAGCTGCATTTCAACAAGGGGCTTGCCGGCGCCCCCGCTGCCGAACTTGCAGCAGCCAGAGACACGGCGACGAATCCGACGGTCCTCGATGCCTTCGCGCTGATGATCTGCGGCGCCGGGGGCCCGCCGGCGTATCCGGGCGTTGCGGGCCACGAGCCCGATGTGCCGGCGGCCCGGAGAAATGCCGCTGCCGTCGATCGTGCCATGAGGGAACTGCGGCAGCTGGTGCCCGCCGCCGGCTCCTACGTGTCGGAGAGCAATTTCTTCGGGGAGGACTGGGAGCGCTCCTACTGGGGATCGAACTATCCGAGGCTGCTCGCGATAAAGAACACCTACGACCCGGACGGCCTGTTCGTCGTCCACCATGGTGTCGGCAGCGAGCGATGGAGCGCGGATGGCTTTACGCGGCTGAGGTAAGGCTTCGCGTTGTGCTCAGCCGCCGCAGGTCGCCATCGGCCTTGGGCCCGACAAAGTGACGGAGCGAGCGAGTAGAGAGGAGACGCGGGAATGGTGACGGCCCCTTTCTTCGTAAAGGCCACTGCGGCCGGCATGCTGATCGCGCTGGCCTCGCCGATCGGGCAGACCTCGGCACAGACAACGCAGGGCGGTGTCGGCACACCGCCAGTCGTATCCATTGCTGACGCGCCACCCGGAACGGAAACACTTGCGGTGCAGTGGGTGAAAGTCACGGTTCCCGGGATGGGCGTCATGCTGGCGGCTGTGGCGCGGCCGGGCGGTGCGGGTCCGTTCCCAACCGTTGTTCTCTTGCATGGCAGTCACGGCTTCGCCCAGGAGTATGTGCGCTTGGCTCAGGATCTAGCGGGTGGTGGTGTGCTGGCCGTGGCCGCGTGCTGGTTTCGGGGTAGCGCCGGGAGCGGTGTCCGCTTCGTCACTCCGATCGGCTGTCCAGAGGCGCCTCCCCTGACGAATGCGTCGAGCCCTGAAGCCATGCAGACGTTGGATACGCTGGTGCGGGCGGCGCGGACTCTGCCAGGCGCACGCCCCGATCGGATCGGACTGTTCGGGCACTCGCGTGGTGGCGGACTCATCTTGAACTACGTTCTTCGAGCCGGGAACGCGCAGGCCGCCGTACTCAACTCCGCTGGCTATCCAGATAGCCTGTCTACTCAGGTCACGGCGCCGATCCTGATATTGCACGGCACGGCAGACAGTCCCGCTGACGGCGGAGTCGCGGTCACGAACGTCCAGATGGCACGCGACTTCGAGGCGAAGCTGCGATCGGCTGGTAAGCCGGTGGAAGCCACATACTACGAGGGAGGCCGGCACAATGACATCTTCAGTAGCTCGACGCAGTACCGCGACGAGGTACAGCGGATGTTGGCGTTCCTGTTGCGCAATCTTCGCGACTGACTCTTAACACCGCCAGCTGAAGCATCGCCTGCCCAAGCTGGTGTCGACCCGCGGCCTTCGCCGGACTCTTGGCAATAAAGACTTGACGCCGCTTCCAGCATGATGGACAGTGTGTCCATCATGGAAGATACAGTGTCGGACCTGAATCAGCGCATCGCCGAGCGCGTGAGCGAGCTGCGCTCCGCGCAAGGCCTCTCGCTCGACGCACTCGCCAGCAAGAGCGGCGTGAGCCGATCGATGATCTCGCTCATCGAGCGTGGTGAAAGCAGCCCCACCGCGGTGGTGCTGGAGAAGCTCGCCGCAGGTCTAGGGGTGATGCTCGCCTCGCTGTTCGATACGCCGGCCGCCGCGGCCCAAGCGCTCAGCGGCCCGGTGGCGCGGCGGGATGACCAGCCGCAGTGGCAAGATCCGGCCTCGGGCTACCTCCGGCGCAACGTCTCGCCGCCGGGCGTGCCGCAGCCGATGCAGATCGTCGAGGTGCACTTCCCGCCCCATGGGCGCGTGGCGTTCGAGACCGGAGCGCGTGACGCGCGCGTGCACCAGCAGGTGTGGGTGCTCGAAGGCGCGATCGATATCACGCTGGGCACGGAGCGCCACAAATTGCGCGAAGGCGATTGCCTGGCCATGCAGCTCGACCGCCCGACCATGTTCTACAATCCAACGCGAAGACCCGCGCGCTATGCCGTGGTGATCGCGACCGAGACCCCTTCGAGACGATGATCGCGCCCACCTGGTCCGTGCGACGCGTGCATGCGCTCGATGACGCGCAGGTCGACCAGCTCGCCGGCGTGTTGATCGACTGCGTCGAAGGCGGCGCCTCGGTGAGCTTCATGCACCCGCTGTCCCGCGAGCGAGCGGTGGCCTTCTGGCGCCGCGTAGCCCAAGGCGTGGCCGCGGGCGAGCGCGCGCTGCTCGTCGCCGAGGATGCGGGGGGCCTGTGCGGGACCGTGCAGTTGGTGCTCGATCAGCCCGAGAACCAGCCGCACCGCGCCGAGCTGTCGAAGATGCTGGTGCATCGCCGGGCCCGCCGGCAAGGACTGGGGGCGGCGCTGATGCGAGCCGTGGAAGCCACCGCGCGCGAATGCGGGAAGACACTGCTCGTGCTCGACACGGCCAACGACGAGGCCGAGCGCCTGTACGAGCGTCTGGGCTGGACGCGGGTGGGGGTGATCCCCGACTATGCCTTGCTGCCCCACGGCGAGCTCTGCGGCACGACGGTGTACTACCGCAACCTCCGCGGTTAGCTCGAGCGCAATGCCACATAGGGTGCGGGTTCCTCGGGAGGAGTTCCGGAAGCTCGACCTTGTAGTCCACGGCATCTTGAGGGATGTTCCCCTCCACGACGTCTCGGCTATCGATCTGCCGGGAGGGGGCGCCGGTCGCACGCTGTCGGACGTACGATCGCTCATGGCGGACGCGAACCTGAGAGCGGCCAACCCCGCTGTGCGAGTCCTTGTCGCGCTCCGTGTCCGAGCCGGCCGGTTGTTTGGCTGGGACTCCCACATTCACACCATTCACAAGCATCAAGAGGCGTCGTATATTCATCGACTCAGCGACGACGTGAGGCAGCGATCGGCTCTGGCCCCCGGTTCGCCGGACGGCCGGCTCCAGCTTCTGTACCTCCTCGAGAGGGAATCGCTTGGCGAGTTTCGCAACGCTACCGTGCACGCCTTGTTCGCCATCGCGCTCACCGAGGCTCCCGGCGGATACCGCCTGTACTGGGCCGTCTACGTGCACCGCGTGTCGCGATTCACCCCGCTGTACATGGCGCTGATCGATCCGTTCCGCCGGTTCATCGTCTATCCGGCGGTGCTGCGCAGGATCCGGAGAGCCTGGGAGGAGCGTTATCCACGCCCTCCCGATCCTCGCGAGTCGGCAGCCGTCTAACTGCGGCATGCGCTCGCCGGGGCGGTCAGCCGAAGTAGCGACCGGTAACACGCGACCGCTGCTCGAAATCGCTCGATTTCAGCCCCGCCACGTTCTTGGCCTTGAGCCTGTCAGGAGATCGCGCTATCTTCCCACCGTGACGACAGGGCGAACGGACGCAGCGGTCCATACCTGCCACTATGACCTCCATCGACATCCTCAGACTGGCGGTTGAACCCCACTCGCCGTCGGGAGAAACAGCGCCCTATGCTCGACCAAACTCGGCCCGGTCTTCGGTCGCTCATCGTCTGGCTCGCGTTCATTGCCTCGATAGCGCTCGGTATGCTCGTCGCTCCCTTCCCGGTCGCCTCCCAACTAGCCTCAAAGGTGTTTCGCGTCGGCCACCTGGCGGCGGGCGGACGGACGCCCGACGGTGGGCCGCCCCGTCCGCTCCGCGAGGGATTGAAGGCGTTCGGCTACGTCGAGGGCCAGAATATCGTGTACGAGGTTCGCTTTGCCGAGGGCAGGATGGAGCGGCTTCCCAGCTCGGTGGCGGAGCTCGTGCGTCTCAAGGTCGACGTGCTCGTGGCGCAAGGAGGGCTGGCGGCGGTGGCGGCAAAGGAGGCAACGTCGACCATTCCGATCGTCCTCGCGCCCGCCGCGGGAGACGCGGTGGCGGCCGGGCTGATCGCGAGCCTCGCGCGCCCCGGGGGAAACGTGACCGGGTTGACGGATGAGTCCGTCCAGCTCAGCGCCAAGCGCATGGAGCTTCTGAAAGAAGCGGTGCCCAAGGCGGCGCGGATCGCTGTCCTCTGGAACACGAGTGATCAGGGGATGACGTTACGGTACCGCGAGATCGAGAAGGCGGCGCGGATCCTCCACGTGGAGGTGCAGGCGCTCGGGGTGCGCGAGCCCGACGATTTCGAAGTCGCGTTCTCCACGATGGCGCGCCACCGGCCGGACGCCATGTTCCTGGTGGCGGACCCGCTCACCATCATGAATCGCAAGCGCTTCATCGACTTCGCGGCGACCCAGCGCATTCCCGCCATGTACGAATTCGACTTCATCGTCCACGACGGCGGGCTGATGTCGTACGGGCCCAGCCAGGAGGAGAGCTTTCGTCAGGCCGCGCTCTACATCGATCGTATCCTCAAGGGCGCGAAGCCGGCCGACCTGCCCGCGCAGCAGCCGACGAGGTACAACCTCGCCGTTAACCTCAAGACGGCGGCCACGCTGGGACTGACGATCCCGCCCTCGCTGCTGCTGCGGACGGACGACGTGGTCCAGTAGGGGAGAGGAACCGGGCAGGATTGGCCGTCGCGGTGGTGGCGGGGGCCTACCAGAAGATGAGACCAATCGATAGGGCGAGCAGGATGCCCATCGTGATGTTGAACGCCCGCAGTCGCCGGGTCGTCTGAAGAAGGCGCTGGGCGGTGGCTCCGAACGCGAGCCACACGAAGCAGCTCGGCAACGCGACGAGGAAGAACAGGCCCCCGAGGAAGGCAGACTGCAAAATGGGGCTGCCGGCCCCCGCATGAAGAAAGGCGCCCGCGGCGCTGGCCGTCACCAGCCACGATTTCGGGTTGACCCACTGAAAGGCGGCCGCGCCGATGAAACCGACCGGGTTGCTTTCCGGCATCGAGTCGGTGCTCCGGGAGGTGGCGATCTTCCACGAGAGCCAGAGGAGAAAAGCGGCGCCGGCCCAGTTGAGCGCTTTGAGCACGAGCGGATTCTTGAGGATCAGACTCCCCAGCCCGAACGGCACCACGAACATCATGAGGCCCATGCCGATGGCGACGCCCAAGAGGCATGGCAATCCTTTCACGACGCCCCCATTCGCTCCCGCTGCGGTCAGCATGACGTTGCTGGGACCCGGCGTGATCGCGGCCACCACCGCGAAGAGAAGAAAGGCCACGGTTTGCTCGGTGCTCATCGGTCACCCCCATCGAATGGGAAGGATGTAAGGCATGGGGCTCAAGGAAACCAGATCGGGCGGTCGAGGTCTTGAACGATCGTGCAGGCCGATGGCCGCCGACTGGATCGCGAGCGCAGGACCAGTCGGCGGCGTGGAGCTGTTCCGCGCGTGGTTCGCCGGCGAGGCGTACGCGAAGCATCGCCACGACACCTATGCCATCGGACTGACCGACTGCGGCGTGCAGGTGTTCGACTACGGAGGCTCGGTCTGGACCAGCACGCCGGGGCGGGTGGTCGTGCTCTATCCGGATGAGGTCCACGACGGGCGCGCGGGCACCGCCGCCGGCTTCGGCTATCGGATCATCTACGTGGAGCCGGCTCATCTGTCCGATGCTCTGCAGGCGCTTTGCGGACGATCATACCCGCTGCCCTTTCTTCGCGAGCCTGTATCGACGAATCCCAGATTGTCTCGAGCCGTTCAGGGAGCCTTTCGATTCCCGTTGGAGCCCATGGCCGTCGACAGCCTCGCGCTCGACCTGGCGGAAGGGCTGATGGCCGGAGAGCGTGGCGGCGGGCGACCATTGGCCTCTCCCCGCGTCGACACTCCGGTCGTCGAGCGCGCCCGGCAGTTTCTCGACGCGGAGCGAACCCGTGTCGTGCACTCGACAGAGCTGGAATCGATCACGGGCCTGACGCGCTATGACCTCGCCCGCCAGTTCAAGCTCATGTTCGGGACGAGTCCATACCGTTACCTGCTCATGCGCCGTCTGGAGCTCGCGCGGCAGTGGATTCACCTCGGGCGCCCGCTGGCCGACGTGGCCGGCGAGACGGGCTTCGCCGATCAGGCGCACTTCACTCGCGCGTTCAAAGCGGCATTCGGCCTCACGCCCGCGCGCTACCGTGCCTTGAGGGCGCACCCGGGAGCATCGCTCCGCGGCGAGCGTGCGCGCACGGCTCCGCCGCGCTCTTGAGCCCGTCACAGGATGGCGCTATCCTCCCGTCGTGACGCCCCGCCTTCTGCCCCTCCTCGTCTCAGGACTTCTCCTCCTCGGCCTGAGCGCCGCCGCGAGCGCCCAGGGCCGCGTGGACCGCAACGTGGTGTACGGGATGTACTCGGGCACGCCGCTCCTGCTGGACGTCCACTATCCGGTGAAGCCGAACGGCTTCGGCATCATCTTCATCCCGGCAGCGGCTGGTCCGCCCCGCTGGGCAGCGCCGCCGCTCAAGGAGTCAGACCAGGTAGTGGCGCGGGCCTAGGCGGGCCGCTTGGGCTCGACGACCTCGAACATCAGGGAGAAGTCGTCGAGCAGGCCGAGGAGCTCGCCCACCTTGTTGGCGTCGCCCTCGACGCGGACGGCGCCTGACTGTATCGCGTCGGCAAGCGGCAGCTCGCGCAGGATCAGGCGATCCAGCGTGGCGCGGTCGAGCGTCACCGTGACGTCGGCGCCTTCCTTCCGGCGGTCGGCCAGGTAGGTCAGGGCGCAGTTCTCGAGATTCAGCACGTAAGGCTTCGGCAAGTCCGGGAACACCCAGTTGATGACGATGCGCCGGCCCTCGGCCTTCTCGCCGTTGAGTCGCACGCCCAAAAGATCGAAGATCTGCTCGACGCTCATGGCGCGGACGACGTCGGGGCTGACCGGAGTCCGCGCGGCCGTATTGGGCAGACCCTGTCGGAGCTCGAAGGCGCCGAGGAGATAGGCGTTGCGCCACGTCGCCGACTCCGCCGCATAGCCCAACTGTTCGAGCGCGTCGGCCCCGAGCCGCCGCGCGTCCGTGTTCGACGGATCCGCGAAGACCACATGGCTCATGGCCTCGGCCACGAAGCGGTACTCGCCCCGCGCGAAGTCCGCCCGCGCCCGCCCGATGGCCGCCTCCGCGCCGCCCATGTACTCCACGTACTTGCGCCCCCGCTCCGCCGGCGGCAGGGGGTTGAGATTGGCGGGATTCGCGTCGTACCAGCCGAGATAGCGCTGATAGACGGCCTTGGAATTGTGGCTCATCGTGCCGTAGTACCCACGCACGTGCCACGTCTGCGAGAGACTTTTCGGCAGGGTGAGGCGCTCGGCGATCTCGGCTGCCTTCCAGCCGTGGTTCATGAGCCGCACCGTCTGGTCGTGCAGGTACTTGTAGAGGTCGCGCTGCTTGGTGAG
>Ga0137360_10000759_pt1 | contig 18845 bp, 26 predicted proteins | sample Mad1_60_16metaG_FD_104924 | JGI IMG/M metagenome (GOLD analysis project Ga0137360, IMG submission 104924) | Vadose zone soil microbial communities from Angelo Coast Range Reserve, California, USA - Mad1_60_16 metaG | ecosystem: Environmental > Terrestrial > Soil > Vadose zone | place: USA... | reverse complement strand
GTTACAGGAAAAGGGACCGCTCACAATCGAACAGGCGTAGGCAGGCTTCAAATACGGCGTATAAGGAACTGAGTCTGAAAGCTTGTGGAGGATTGCGATGAAAAATCGCATTTTAATCACTGTGCTTATGGTTGTCGTCTGTTACGGGATCGGCCAAGCCCAGCAGTGCCCGATCGGATGTCAGGACGAAGATCGACGCCTTGCAAAACCAAGTGGCTCCCCTGCAAAGAGCAATCTATCAAGTGCCATACCTTCAGAAATTCATCCTGACCCCAACCCCGCGAAACACTTCGCAGAGTCAGTTCGCGGAGCAGGAGCTTCCCAACCACATGAATGTTCTTCTGGTCCACGTCACGGTGGATCGCAAGATGGTCGCTGTGCTGCTCCCGAGTGCGACTCCGACCTCGAATTCGAGCGCGCAAACGCCCAACCAAGCTGTGTTTGCAGCCAGTTGTCGCACGACCGGCAATGTCCTTGCCCGGGCAACAGCGAACATCAGTGTGTTCCTAGGTCGACTACGCCAAGAGGCTTCTGGCAACGACGTGTACGGTATCAAGGTAGCTGTGGACGGCTGTAGCGCTGCGACTGGTCAAATACCTGTAGAGATTACGGTTCTCTCAAAACTGTGAGATGTTACCGTTGACTTGTCTTCCGGGACATCCATTTGCAACTGGAAGACTCAAAACGTTGAGACGAGCCCGGGCGTCGCACCCTCTCCGTGTGCATCGAGTTGGCAATGAGCTCAATCAGTTTACAATCCATCTCGTAGTGCGCCAGCGGGAGGAGGACCCGCTCAGGCACCAAACTGGGAGTGGTCTTGCCCAAAAGCTGACGGGTTAAGGCCAGCATTGATTCGCCACTGCTGGCCGAGAAAACGTGTGCCGATCCAGGCCCTCGGCGAAGGGCTGACGATGTCGAAAGGTTTGGCCCGTTTCAGTTCGTGGCGGAAAAGCGCGCCGCGGATTTTGCGTGAGTTTGAGGAGAAAGGCGCGCTCCTGCACTCAGAGACGAGCAAAGGAAAATGAACTCATTGGGAGGTTGTCATGCGGTGGCATCTGGGACATCCCAACCCAACGAAGTCTACTCGATCGAAATCCTCCGCAACAGTTTGAAGTCGCTGAGAATCTTGCCGGTGCCCAACACGACGCTGCACAAAGGGTCGTCAGCGACGCAGACCGGCAGCCCCGTTTCTTCCCGGATTCGCTTGTCCAAGTTCTTCAGTAAGGCACCGCCTCCGGCGAGCACGATGCCGCGGTCGCTGATATCGGCTGAAAGCTCCGGCGGCGTGCGCTCCAACGCCACCCGGAGGGCGCTCACGATGGTCGACACGCACTCGCTTAACGCTTCGCGAATCTCGCTGTCGTCCACCGTGATTGCCTTAGGTATACCCTCGATGAGACTCCGCCCTTTGATCTCCATAGTCCGCGGCTTGTCCAGCGTATACGCCGACCCAATCTCGGTCTTGATCAGCTCCGCCGTACGCTCCCCGATCAGCAGGTTATATTTTCGCTTTAAGTAATTCATGATGGCTTCATCCATGTGATTGCCGGCCATGCGCAGGGAGTGCGAATAGACGACGCCAGAGAGCGAGATGACGGCGACGTCGGTGGTGCCGCCGCCGATGTCCACTACCATGTTGCCGCCGGGTTCAGTGATCGGCAGACCGGCGCCGATGGCCGCCATCATGGCCTGTTCCACCAGGTGTACTTCGCTTGCCTTGGCTCGGTAGGCGGAATCTGTCACGGCGCGCTTCTCCACCTGTGTGATCTCGGAAGGTACGCTGATGACGATGCGCGGGTGCACGAGCGTCCTGCGCTGGTGTGCTTTTTGAATGAAGTAATTGAGCATTTTCTTGGTCACTTTGAAGTCGGCAATCACGCCGTCTTTCAAAGGCTTCACAACTCTGATGTTGCCGGGCGTGCGGCCCAACATCTCCTTGGCTTCCTTGCCGACCGCCTGCACTTCGCCGGTACTGTCGTCGACAGCAACGGCTGAGGGTTCGTTGACCACGATCCCTCTACTCTGGGCATAAACCCGAGTGTTAACCGTCCCCAAGTCGATCGCCAAGTCCTCAGAAAGCAAGCTCACCAATGGGCGCAGATTATCGAGGGAGAGTCGCGTTACCCAGTCGAAGCGCATAATCCCCACCGGCTTAAGCAAGCAGGTTGGCAAGCCGCCGGTCCGATCAAACGTTCGTTTCTGGTATCGCCGGTCGAGGGAAGTGTTCGGCGCATCGCGGAATGGCCCATTGTGCCAACGATGGGCTTGTGGTGCGCCCCTGGGCTTGATTGATCAGGTACCGATACCAAAACGCAAATCTTCTACTCTTAGCGCACCCACACGGCGCACAACCGTTTCTTCTTCTCGATAGACTCGGCTGCAAATCGTCATCACGATTGGTGTACGCGTCCTCGGATGGATGGCGACATTGTTATGTAGAAGCTCGGAAACTCTTAGGTTCTCGAAAACGCTTTCTGGGCACATGCCTGTTTCTTCGCCATCGGGTTCTTGTGGCCGGAAATAAACGGGACCTGAAGATGACCGCCTTGCACCGCAACTACATTGAGCAAGCGCCTGTGGGTCGCATTCGGAAGGCGTCTGTCGGTGTCCCTGACACAAATGACCGGCGATTTTAAACTGTGAGGAGTTCGCCAACATGTTCCGCCCGAGCGAGGCGGAACGACTGTGACACCCGCTCACTGCACCAAACTCCCCCTATAACCGAGTGGCTAGGCTGGAGGTTGCAAGCAGCAACGCGGCCTTTTCGGCCCCCTTGGGCACTGTGACATAAGCAGAGTCGATGTTGATGCCTTTGTTCGCCAGCTTCCCAGCAAATTCCGCAAGTGCGCCGGGTTTGTTTTCCACTTCAACCTGCTCTAGCGTACCCTCTGTGTACGAAAACCCCGCTTTGTCCAGAGCCTCCTTAGCCCTGTTGACGTTGTCCACGACAACCTGGGCCGACCCTTGCGTTCCTGCTGTGCTTCCCAGAAGAGCCACAACGTTCACCTTTGCGTCGGCGAGGACCTTCGCCCAGATGAGCTAGTGTTCCGGGTCGGCTCTCCAGCGAAACCGTGAGTTGCTTCACTTTGGCCATGATGAGCCCCGCTAATCTCACGCCCCAGGAATGGCCGCAACCACGGATACTGCGGAGAAGCGTTCAGGATTCACTTTACCCTCCGCAAAAGAGCCACTGGTAATCCAGACGGCAGAAAGTGCTGGCGAACCGAGCAGATCACTGCACCGACTTCTCCAGAAGGTGCGCGAGCCCAGCCTGACTGCGGTTCGGCATTCTCCCGCTACACGCGCCGCTTTGCTTTTGCGCCCATTCTCCTGGTGCCCCACAGGCGGCCGGAGGTTGCGAAAAAGAGGGGCCGGGGAGACTTTTTAACTCGGGGTGGGGGCGCGCGATGAGGGTGCGCGCCTTGGGGTGAGGGTTATAACCGAGTCAACACATCCCCGGTCCGTTAACTCAAACGATACTCCCCCGAGCAATAACGCGCAAGGGGTTGCTTCTCCAAAATCACGGAACAAGTTTCTGCTCCCGCAAACTTCCTACGGCAACCTCCCATCCCTGGCCCACACCCGGCCCACGACCTGAACCGACACCACCGCCGCTGCCAGAACCAATCCCGCTGTGAGGGGGCCGCAGTCCAGTTTCGGTTCCGCGTCGACCCGAGCCGCCTTCCTGCCAGCGACGGCAAGTAGCTCTGGACACACACTAGAATCGGTTTCTCGGAATTCGTTCCCGGCATGTCCCTGCGGGCCGCCCCAGCCCGGGGCCGGGTTCCGCACGGCCAGAGGCTGACGATCCAATTCGCGAATCCTTTCACAAGGAGAAGAACCCCTGAAGAGAATGCTGACGGAGTTCAATCGCTTGGACTGCCATTTCCGGCGGCTGGCGCGGGCTTGTTGCCCGCCATTTGACCCAGTAGAACGGCCGACGCTGCCATTGCTAGTACAGCACACACAGGGATGCGTTGTGCTTGCTCTCTCAACTTCGTCTCTTTGCATATTAGCCCGCGAACAGCCCACAATCAGGAAGTACCGATAAGGAGAAACGTCGTGAAAAACCTCTTTGTTGGAAATCTGGGCTCTGAGGTGACGCACGAGGAGCTTCGGAGGCTGTTCGAAGCCTACGGACAGGTGGTGCAGGTTCATATCATCGTGGATCGCGACACTGGGCTGCCGCGCGGGTTTGCATTCGTGGAGATGACAAATGATGCCGACGCCGAGAAGGCAATCAAAGCTCTGAATGGGAGCATTCTAAGAGACCGCACCCTGAATGTGAATTACGCTCGACCCAGACCAGAACGCCCCGCAGCCTAAGCAAGCGCGAACCGCGACGCCACGGACGTCGTGACTATGTGGCGAATGTTCGCCTGTGGTCATCTCTGTGTGAAGGAAGATTCTCTAAGCAACGCCATTGACAAGACTACGGCGCTGAGGACTACCATATAGGGGTATCCACACCTCGGGCCTTCTGCCCCCCGCTGCGGACAGCTTCTCTACTCGTCGACAATTCTCGCAACAAAAGCCAGGAGCGCCAGAGCTCCGTCACTTCCTATTTCCCCTTGGGCCAAGGAGGGAAGACCTTGAATTAGAAAAACCAATTTCAATCGAGGAGAGGAATATGAATCGAGCAGATCCCACAACCGCTGAAAGCAACTTCCTTAGCACTGCGGATCGCGAGCTCAGCGTGGAAGAAGTCGCTGAAATTCAGGCGCTCGACGCCACCCTGGCGGAAACCGGCTTTCCCGGAACCCCCGCAGAAACCCGGCAAGAGCAATCCACAACTGAAGTCGGCCCGCAACTACCCCAACCTTCCATTCCTAAGACTCCCAACATCCCGCACCTGCCGCGCCGCTCGGTGAGTGGGCGCTATCGCAGCGGAGGCATGGGCTTCCAGCTCGAACTCCGCATTGACGTGGACGGCAAACGCCCGATGATGAAGGTGAGCGGGGACATCTTTCAGGTCTCCGGCGCCACCATGGCGTACTTCGGATCATTCATCGTGGAGGCTCCCGTCCTGACCGTCCAGCCCAATCTGGTGATTGTCAGTGGAATTGGCAGATACACGTGGAATACGGGTGCACCCAAAATCCGCATTTCGATTCCGCGGACCTTCATTTTCGCACCACCCGCTCCCGCAACCGTTCAATTCTTCACGCTGACCAACCAGGCTGGCGCGCTGCATGTGTGCCAGTATGTCTCGGCGTACTTCCGTACGGTGCAGTATGAACTGGATAGGGTATCTGACGTTACCACTCCGGTTTTCGACCACTACAACACGGGAGCACTGCCCTCTGGCGGACCAGCTCGCAACCTCTCGGTCATCTCTGCCTATGCGGAGGCCGGCATCGAAGTCCAGGCCACCGGCGGAAGTGACGTAATCACGATCGACGAGGGAGAGTGGGATCGGAACGATAAAACGTTTGACAAGTGGGACAACAGCGAACTCCACCACTCCATGGAGAAGCATTTCAACTTGTGGCAAGACGTGCCCCAGTGGGCCGTATGGGAGGTTGCCTGCCAGGAGCACGTGCTGGGGCCCAACCTGTACGGCATCATGTTTGATCAGCAGGGAAAGCAGCGTCAGGGGTGCGCCGCCTTCCATGCGGGTATCGGCGGCGTTACCGCCGACAAGCTCCGGCTGCAGCTCTACACCTATGCGCATGAGCTCGGGCACTGTTTCAACTTGCTCCACTCCTGGCAGAAGTCTTTGGCTGTGCCGCCGCAAGCCGACCGTCCCGCTGCGCTGTCGTGGATGAATTACCCGTGGCTGTATCCCAGCGGTCCGGCAGCGTTTTGGAACAACTTCCCATTCCAATTCGATGATCCGGAAGTGATCCACCTGCGGCATGCCTTCCTCGATGACATCATCATTGGAAGCAATAACTTCGGCATCGGTGCCGCTCTGGAGCGCTCCCGCCCGTTCGATCAGAACCTGGAAGACAATTCCGGCCTGAAGATCGAACTTTCGGTCGAGAAGAAGGGCAACAGCTTCCTCTTTGGCGAACCGGTCATGATTAAGTTAACACTTACCGGCAGAGAAGGACGCGCCGTACATCCGTACCTGCATCCAAACTTCGGTATGGTTCAGCTCGGCATTTGCCGCCCAAACGGAGACGTCCGCACCTATCGTCCGCTGATGGATCACTGCGTTATGGCCCAGGCAGTCACGCTCGGACCCGAGAATCCCTCGCTCGAAGAAGTGGCCTACTGCGGCTTCGGCAAGGACGGCTTCTACTTCGATCGCACAGGCTTCTATCAGGTACGTGCCATCTACAACGCTCCCGACGGCTCGCGTGTGCTGTCTGACATCTTGCACCTGCGCGTACGTCATCCGGTCAGCCTCGCGGATGAAGAAGTTGCCGATCTCTTCTTCGGACAGGATCAAGGCGCATTGCTCTATCTGCAGGGCTCTGACTCCGAGTTCCTCAAGCACGGCAATGAATGCTTTGACACCGTTCTGGAGAAATACCCCACTCATCCGCTGGCTACCTACGTGCGATTGATGAAGGGTATCAATGCTGGCCGGGTATTCAAGACGATTGACACGAAAGAGCTCATCATCCACGCCCGCAAACCCAAACCAGATGAAAGCGTCAAGCTGCTCTCTGCCGTCGTCGAAGCGTCCGAGAAAGGCTTAGGCCTCGACTCCATCACGCTCGACACCGTCATCCAGTCTGTTGCAAGCGCTCAACTGCGTATGGGCGACAAGGCGGCCGCCGAAGCAACCCAAAAGCGCATCAAAACTCATGGCACGAAGGCTTTGGCTGGAACCAAGGCTGCATGACTGCGTCAACTTTGCAGGGCGGGTGCTTGCCCCGCCCTGCTTTTCCATTCCGCGATAGCGCGTCGTTCTTCTCGGAGGGCGCATCGCCTAGTGCTGTGGTTTTTCCAGGGAGTCTCCCATGCCCACGCTCCAGATCGATCTTCGCGACGGCTTCGACCACGATGATGTTGTTCTCCATGTGAACAACCGGGAAGCCGCCCGCCGTTCCGACGTGACCACCGATCTCGCCATCTCTCATGCTGCCTCGTTCGATGTCCCCGTGCCCGAAGGGCGATGCGCCCTGCGTATCGAAATCCCCGCGCAGAACATTTCCTCTTCCGTCGATCTCGACCCCGCTCACACGCCCTACGTGGCGATCTTCGTTCGCAAAGGCAGAGTGGAGTTTCACAAGCTGAAGGAAGCGATTGCCATGCTCTGATACCCCGAAATTGTTAGGCCGTCGCAGCGCGGAAAAAGGAGATTCCGTTTGGCTCTTGACGACATTGCGAAACTCTTTGGTGCAGGAAAGCCAGAGGGCTATCTCATCCTCAACGGGGTGAATGAGCTGATTCCGCACGGCGTCCATTCCCCGGAGGCCCTGGACGAACTCCTCTGCGACATCGGCACACATGGCATTGACGTGCTTGAGGGCCAGCCCAAGCCATCTCAGTTGGCTCTCGAAAAAAGGTTGCGAAGGAAGTAGAGACCAGCGACGAAGTCGAGCTCGACCTGACGCCAGTTGCTCTTGAAGAGACCAATGACCTGGTGCGTATCTACCTGCGCAGAATGGGTATGGTGCCGTTGCTCACTCGCGAAGGGGAAGTGGACATTGCTAAGCGCATCGAGCGCGGACAGGGGCGTGCGCTGAAGGCGCTTTCACGCTCGCCCATGGTGATTCGCCAAATCATCACCATGGGCGGAGATCTGAGGCGCGGGGTACGCTCGCTCAAGGGAATTGTCGTCTTTGATGAGGAAGAGATCGCCGAAGAGATCCTGCAGAACCGCGTCAAGGACATCACGCGCCGGATCAACGAATTGCAGTTTGCCGCATTGAACGGTGCCCGAGATCTTCTGTGCCGGAGCCACTGCCGCGAGTCCTAGCACCGCGAGCAATGCCGAGATTGTTGTGAACTGCATAGACACCTCCTGGCAGGGAATTCGGGCTACAGCATAGCGTGGTGGTGGGGGTGCTCGCTCCAGCGCTCAACAGGTCACGTGGATGATCGCGTTGGTGTCTCTTGGGTCCTCTTGCAATATCTTGATGGCTTTAATTGTCGGAAGAATCAGCAATTTGACCTTGTGACGCTTTGCCTCGCGCTCTACTTCTTTCATCACCGGCAATCTGCCGTATGCACCGGTCCCGATTACGAGTTGGCGGCATTTCCAGGGTATGTCCTCCGCGATGGACAGTGGTGTGCCCAAAGTCGTCACGGAATTTCTTGGACGACCTTTTCTTGCGGTCACGGATCTCCCCGCGGTCGATGACCACATCGTGTTCGTAGGTGCTGTCGTCGATGCAGAGGGAGCCAAAGGAGAAATTATCAAAGCGAATTTCTGCCTCCATGCGATTAAGGATGGTGTAACGAATTCTAGTCCTCATGTTGCGGGGTTCAACCGAGGCGGCAGCCGAATTAACATTCGAGCGTTAGGTCGTGCGTGCGACCATGTTGTCAGTTAATACGATTACAGCCTCAGTCAGGATGCCTATACCGGATCGGAAACCACACTTGCGCGGTCCACGGCACTGGGGTAAAAAACAGCACATCGGGGCTTGTGGGTTGAGGATGGCCATTGGACCGTGGCCCGCACCCAGCACGCCTTTCGGCGAGACTCGCACTGCGATCGGCGGGCTCGCGTTTGCTTTTGCCGTGTGAAGAGCTGCAGCAGCTTGGAGACTCTGGCGCGTCCCAGGAGCATCCGAGTAATATGCTCCAATGCGCACGTAAGGAGTCGTCGGATGTTCGACGCTCTTCAATGGGTTGAACAGATTCGCTAGGATCTCAAGCCCCTCGAGACCTCGAGAAGCAGATCTTGGGTCACCGCTACCTTAAAGCACTCGAAGAGGGCCGCCTCCAACGCGACCAGCTAAAAGTCTTCGCCTTGCAGCAGCACCAGATCATCAGCAGCGATCTGCGCAGCATCGCGTTGATCGTCTCCCGCCAAGGGATGCTGCCCAGTCGTCGTTTCCTGATGAACGTGTTGCAAGGAGAAGCGGCCGCTCTGGATGCACTGCATGCGTTCGCCGATGCTCTGCGCCTGGACATCACCGATCTGGAGGTTCTTGAGCCCTTGCCGGGAGCGCACCTTTATTGTGGTTTCGTCGCCTGGCTGGCGCTATACGGCTGCGATGCGGAGCTTGCTGGCGGGTTCCTGATCAACTTCCCTGCTTGGGAAGCCAACTGCGGCCGGATGCGCAGGGCACTGCATGAGAAGTACGATGTTGCCTCAGCAGCGCTCGCCTTCTTCGACCTTTTCGCCAATGCCTTCATCGTCTGTTCCCGCAGGTGAACCGGGAAACAGTTTCACAAAACCTACTCGGTGAACCCAAGCACTTGAAAGTTGGGGCACAGACAAGGCGGATGACGAATCAGCAGGTTCAATTGTCCGGGAACTAGTGGTGCAGCCCTGCACGGCCCCCAAATCCACAATGGTAGGTGGGTAAACAATGCCCCTGTTTGGGGAGGCCAAAACGGAGTTCCTGGTTTAAAGCGCAGTTTCGCGTCAGAGAAACGGCATGAGCTGGTTACAGAACAAATTCGAAAAGAATTTCCTGATCACCACCGTCGACTACGTTTTCAACTGGGCGCGGAAGTCGTCGGTCCGGCCGATGACCTTCGGCTTGGCATGCTGCGCGATCGAGATGATTGCGTCCACCACCGTGCGTTTCGATATTGCCCGTTTTGGTTCGGAGGTGTTCCGTCCCAGTCCGCGGCAGAGTGATCTCATGATTGTAGCCGGCACGGTGACGCTGAAGATGGCGCCGGTGATAAAGCGCATTTACGACCAGATGCCGGATCCCAAGTGGGTGATCTCTATGGGCGCCTGCTCCTCGGTAGGGGGCCCCTTCAATACGTACGCGGTGCTGCAAGGGGTAGACAAGATCGTCCCTACGGATGTCTACGTGATCGGGTGCCCGCCTCGTCCGGAGAACCTGTTCTACGCGCTGTTGAAGCTGCAGGACAAAAATCGATCGCACGTCGCTGGCAAAGAAGCCCACGGAAGTGCGGCTGGACGAGAGCATGGCGGAGAATTTCAAGCGCCAGGTGATGATCGCGCAAGTGTTGCAACCAAAATAGTCGAGCGCCACGATGGTAGTCTCGAAGTGTGGAGCGAAGATGCCTCACTCACTGCCCACGCTCTGGCTTGCCCGTCCGCGCCGCTCGTGCTGTTCTTGAGCAGTTGACCCTGAAAGAGAAGAGGCGTACGTTCATGTACATTCCACACGGATGACGTGTACGTCGCGTTCATGGCGCGATGTTCCTTTCCCCTTCTTGCCAAAGAAAGGAGTGGCTCCCATGTATACAAGAATCGTTGAACTAACCACCAAACCGGAAGACGGACTCCTCCATTCCCTTCTCTTTCCGCATTGCGGTTGTGATTGCGCCCGACTTGGCCCGTAACTCCTTTTGTCGAGGTTGTAAAAGCATCGGGCTGTCCGTGGGCCATCTGTTCTGCGAGACTCACGGGTGAACATGCTAAACGCGACCAAGGTTATCTGTACTTCCTGCCCACAAGCCAGCGCGACGAGATCGGTTGCTTCCTCGAACTCGGCAGCTGCGGTATTCCATGCCCTTTGATGGGCCTATCGAACAGGCCAGAGCAAGCTCCGCCGCAAAGTCTTCAAAACATGAAGCCAGCTTCAAGGATACCACGCGGTTGGTTAACGTTTAGACCGGCGGGACCGAAAACGTCGCCCGGCGTGGAGTTGGTAGCGTGAACAATCGCGAAGTCTCCGCGAATGAAGAAGGAATCCTTGACATAAGTCGGGGTGACGGTGAATGCAAACGCGCCGCTACCCGGACCATACAGGAGGTTGATGGCGCCGTTTGCGACGCTTCCACTCGTCTTAAGATATTCCGGCCGGGCTGACAGCGATATCCCGTGTTTGAAATTGTACGTGAGTAGGAGCGCCCCTCCACTCGTGGACGCGCCCTGAGTTATTCCGATCTTCGCATTCGACGGTACGTTGGTGTACTGATAGTACGGATTGATCACCCAATGCCCGTGGGTGTAAGTGTAGAGGACGTTGTAGATCTCCTCGTTGTTTAGATATAGAGGTGTCGCGAGGGTGTTCTTCGCGTACGCCCCAGCATTTCCCCCGGCCACAAAGGCCAACGTATTTGAAGCATTGAAGGCGTAACTCACAGAACCCCACAGCCATGAGTAGCGGTTAGAGTAAAAACCATCATTCCAGCTGAACGATGTGCTAAGCTTCTTGTGGGTCCAATTGAGTTGTATACCCCGATTGACCGCGTTCTCCTGATTCCACAGAATGCCGCGCTCAATGTTCATATTTTCAAAGCTGAATGTATACTCGGCCCCAATTAGCGTAGGCAGCGCACCGACCTCTACGTTGAAATTGCCCTTAACCAGCTTGAGATAGCCTTGCGGAAAGGGCCCGTAGATGTTTTTCATCGTGTCTGCGGTCGAAAGGAAGGGCGTTCCCAACGCTGGCAGGTTGTAGGCGCCACCTTGGAGGTAGAATTGCCACCAGCCGGTGGTCTTTTGGATAAAGATCTGAGCATTGCTAACGTCCCAGTGCGTAGACGAATCGCCTGCAATGTGATTTCCTTCGGTCCAACCAATACCGCTCAGGATACCCGTAACCTCCACTTTTCCAGACGTCTCGCGGCCCACTGCGATCTCGTGAGGAATCGCCGTTGATAGCGGCCCTGACATTGAGGGACTAGGCAGAGGGGCCGGTGCTGCGGGTGCGGAAGTGGAACTCGGCGCACCCTGAGAGCCCGGGTCAGGACTCTGCTGTCCGAAACAAGGGAACCCCGCAAATGCCGCAAATAAAACGGCAAGAAAACACACCCCCCGTATGCGAAAAAGTGATCTCCTCTCGTGGTGAACCGGCGGCACGATTCCGAACCGTAGACCCACCATTGCGGTGGCTATTCGCAAGGCACCTCTCATGTTGTTCTTCAATGTGGCTCCTTTTTGAGTCCCTCAATTTTTCTGGCTCGTATCCTGAAAGGGAATCGAATAATTATTCGTGAGCGAAGTCAGCGGCCAGGTCAGAGCAGTCCGCAGGTCTTTGAGTTGCTCACAAAGTGATGGGACTTTATTTGGTTTGGCAGTGGGAGTCCAATTGATTATTTTGCTGCCGACGATTGGGAAAAGTTTGAAAAAGAAATCTTATGGCTGCGATATATGGTATTTCTACCTGATGAAAATAAAGGGCCAGCTCGGAACTGGTTGGCACACTGGACGACAAAATACCAATCGCATGGATTCAATTTGCTAATACCGATTCGGTGCGTGGGTTAGCCCAGCAGGGGGACTGCGGCAGATAATCTGGCAAACTTAAGGAGTTTTCGCTCCATCCACACGCTGGAGGGGCAAGCTTTTTATCTCGTTCTTTCCGTTGGAAACAATATCGCCCGTAATGGTTCACACTCTGCTTTATCGCTACACGAACGAAGGGCATCGTCGGCTTCAATAAGCCTGGGACTCATCGGTTGATTCAGTTGTCGCAATTTCCCTCACGACATTCAGATCTACTTTTCGCCAAGCTCGAAGTTCTTCAGCAAGGCGCTCTTGAAGAATTGTGGGATTGGCGGTGTTATCCTTCTCCAAATGAACCGTCTCGTGAACCAGACCAAGGGCGAAGTCGTTTCGTTGTCGCCGAGTGAAGGGCGGTGACGTCCGTCCACCTTCTACCAGGAAATCCAAGAACCTCGGCCCGGCCATCACAATCATCGGTTTCCCTTCGACAATCCCGGAAGCCATTAGGTCCTCAAAGTATAGGTTCGTGTTGTCGGCGCTTTGAGGAGGATAATGGATAGCTTGCTCGCCTTCCGCTGGGTGGTTATCCAAAGGAGCTTCTTTTGGCGAACTGAGGGAGATACTTATTATCGGGAAGTGACGGATTAATCGAGAAAAACAGCTGGTTCACGGCCGCCCTGAGATCGACATCAGTGTATCCTCCTTTGGACGGAGATTCGGTCGGCGGAAGAGAAGGACGCTCGGCCAAGCCCTCGGCGGGTTTCAATTGCTGCCGGACGATTGTCCAAGCGAATCCGGCGATGAGAGCGACCGCTGAGCCAACGCGCATACCTCTACTGAACCGGTTTGACGAGCGATCGCCTTCACGTTGTGAGGCGACGTTTTGTCGCCCCCGGTTTCTAGCCATCACCGCTCCTCAAGTGGACGAACCTGATGTTGCCCTACATCCCAGTGCCGTGAACTGCTGCGGAATCGTCTCGCTCTCCGGCGCGGGCCTCAGCCTGAATGGGTTATACAACGGGCTATCCCAAGATATTTCGCCGGGCGGGCTCGCAACCTCAAGGTGTAGCTATCGTCCCCCGGAAGGAGCCCGTTCACGCGCACTACTTTCACCGAGTTGTCGACGTCCGAGACTCTCAGATAACCAACCGCTCCGGGCGTGTTTGACACGAATCTCCTGACTTCTCCTGGAGTTGCTAGAGCCGTCGGATACGTAGAGAACTCGCCCTGATACTCACGGAGAAAGAAGTACTTGTCGAGGTCACTGTCATTCATCCGGTAAATTACCCGAAGCATAGTTCACCGCTCCGCAGATCCGCGTGGCAACTCGCTCGATCTGGCAGTCGCCAACCAGCTGCCTGACAGAAGTTGCTTCCGTTCGCCATCAGTAGAAGCTGGGGGCCTTCAACCATGTCGAGATGGCGATTGAAGGGGGCGTGGTAGCGCGCACTCCAGGCGAGTAGGAGCCCCGAGACCGACACAAACATTGTCAAGCGAAGATTGATCCTGCACGACTCTGAGGAACGCAGTCCGCGGAGCTCTCCCGCTTCGTCCGACAAGAGCTCCTGGATCAGATCGTTTGGGACGAAGTAATCCGACTGCTGGAAGAGCCGGCTCTGATACGGCAGGAACTCGATCGTCGGCTGGCAGCCGCGCGCTCGTCCGATCCAACCAGAAAACGTGAGCAGAGTCTGCAGAGGGAACTGATACATGTTGGCCAAGGTATCGAACGACTTCTCAACGCCTATCAGGAAGGACTCTTGTCGATCGAGCAGTTGCGCGAGCGCATGCCTGGGCTACGTCAGCGCCAACAGGCACCCCGTGCTGAGCTCCAGGCGGTCGCCGACCAGACCAACGATCAGGCTGCATTCCTGCGTCTCGCAGAGACCCTCACAGCATTCCTGGCTCGCTTGCGCAGTGCCTCTGAAACGCTGAGCGTCACTGAGCGCCAGCGAATCGTACGGCTTTTGGTTAAGGACGTTCTGGTGGCAGAAGATACCATCACCATTCGTCACAGCATTCCGATCCCTTCGGGTCCGCCTCAAAACGGCGGCTCGCAGTCGCCCGACGGCCAAAATTACCTTTTGTGTACGGGGCGTGGTGTCGCCGGCTCTTGGGAATGGCCTCTGCTGATCAAGCCACTCCGGCGACAGAACCCCCGAAGGACTACCGCGACCGCTACGAGCAACTGACCGGCGTTTCCCTCCGGCTGTGCCCGGTCTGCCGCCGAGGTCGGATGATTCGTATCGAACTGCTAACCGCGGTTTGCACATCTCCAGCCTTGGGGAACAGTTCATGAGAACGCCCGGCTCTCAACGACTAACTCTGCAAACTTGCCCAAGCCAACTCCACGGAGAAGTGTCCCCCGATGCTCCTCCAAGTGCGCCGTCATTCTTTCATTTCGACTCAGAGTCCTATGAATCCAGCTCTTCGGTCAGCAACGTCCCCAGAAACTGCTTCGGAACCTTCCCGCCCTCGTCCCAGCAGGAAGTCGAAGATCACCTCTCCCCCCGGTCGACTGTATTGCCACAGGTACGCTTGATGATTGCTCCCGCGCCCATCGTGCATTTGCACTTCCACCGGGGTCTCGTCCGCCTGGATATAATTTCCTCGTAGTAACTCGCGTCTCATGACCTGGACCATGGGTATCTGGAACTGGCCCACCTGCATCACCCAACCGTCCAGGGTTTCTCGGCTCAACTTCAGCCCCGCTTCTCGCTCCAGGATCACGCTCTGCCGGTACAGCGGGAGATGATCGCAATATTTGGTCACCACCGTGTCGACCACCACGCGATCGCTCACCAATCCCTTTTCGATGATCCGTGCCGGAGTCGGCGCTACCACCACCCTGTTTTTCCCACATCCGCACGCCCGCTTCTCGCGCTTGGTCACCAGCACGAAGTACTTCGCCGGCTCCACATCCAACTGCTCACCCATTTCGTTTCCGATCACCGAGGTCGGCTGCCCGCAGCGACCGCACACGCACTGTTCGGCCGCGCAGCCAAGCACTCGTTCTACGCGCGGCAGCTCCGCTGGCAAGGTCTGGCGTCCGGGATGCTTCCGCGTCTTCCGTCGCCGCACCAGCACGTCCGTGGCTTCGCCCGCCAGCACCGGACGTTCGCCGTCGGCTTGCACTTCCAGGTTGCTGAGGCCCGGCTCCTGCTCCAACAACTCCAACTGCAACGTCGATAGCTTCTCGCTGCCCGCCCCATACTTCTCGATCCGCCGCAACCGCAACTTCTCTTCCAGCACCAGCACCCGCAATTCGGTGTACTGCAGTCGCTGTTGTAGCTGCCCGATCAGAGCCTCCGCATCCGATATAGGGTCGCCGGTCGCGTCGTAGTATATGGTTTGGAGGGTGTGCTCACGTTGCGTTGTTAGTAGCAGAACAGGTTTGTGGAAAGCAACGATTTTGTGCAGAGATTATGCGGTCGCACTCACTTCGACAACCTCTTTCCGATACTAAAATGCTCTGCATTATGAAGGCAAAAAATTTATGGGGCCATAAGCAGACTTTTTTCTGAATCGTCGTGCGCAGGTCAAGAGTGCAGAGTTGAAATGCTGTTCCCACGTCAGAGTGAAAAACTTAAGCCTCCAAAGGAGGGCAAAGGGCTGCTGCAGATCTCACAGAAACAACAGTGGAAGAATGCTGAGCGGGCTACTGCGCTCACATACTTCATTGGCATGCTTATTTCCGGAAGTTATCGGCGCGATTGATTTTTTTTATGAGTGCACCTGTTGGCAACGCGACCATGACACGATATGCTCTCGGTCATCTTGCCGTATCGAAGACTGACGGTCGCGGTCGGCCACTTGAAGGAGACACATGCCCACAACACTGCGGGATTTTCTGGCGCTCTCGTATGACGAACTCGAGAAGTTGAACCTGAAAGCCAAAGAGCAACGCCAGAATCGCGTTGCCGCTCACAAGGTTCAGGAAGATCGTGTCAAGTACCTGTCTGATGAGAGGCGAATCAAGGCCGTGACGGTACTGTTCAGCGACCTAGTCTTATGTCTCACAAATGTCTTTACCTTTAGACAAGATGGCCTCATACTCTAGCGGCCATGCCTCGTGCTGCCGTTCCCCCTCTGCCGTTGACTGAGCGAGAACGTGAGGAGTTGCTTCAGATCAGCAAGTTGCGGAGCACTCCGCAGTCGGTTGCGCTCCGGGTCCGAATCGTTCTGAGTGCGTCCGAAGGTATCGCCAACAAGGTGCTGGCGCGCCAACTGTCGACCACGCTGCCGACGGTGTTGCTCTGGCGGGCTCGCTATCAGGCCGAGGGGCTTGCCGGCATTCTGCAAGATCGGCCGCGCTCTGGCCGCCCAAAGGAAATCTCGCCCGAACAAGAAGCCGCCCTGGTCGATGCCACCCTGCACAGTCGCCCGAAAGACGCGACCCATTGGAGCGTCCGTTCCATGGCGAAAACCCAGGGGGTCACTCCCGGCACCGTGCAACGCATCTGGAAGAGACATCACCTCCAGCCCCATCGGGTGGAGACCTTCAAATTCAGCACCGACCCGCATTTCGTCGCCAAAGTCCGTGACATCGTCGGTCTCTACCTGAATCCGCCCGACCAGGCGATCGTGCTCAGCGTGGATGAGAAGAGCCAGATCCAAGCCTTGGATCGCACCCAGCCGATTCTCCCTCTCCGGCCCGGCCTACCGGAACGGCAAACTCACGACTACGAACGGCACGGTACAACCACCTTGTTCGCTGCCCTCAACGTCGCCGCGGGTAAGATCATTGCCCAATGTCAACCGCGGCATCGGCATCAGGAGTTCCTGCGTTTCCTGAAGCAAATCGACACCGTGACCCATCCCACCTTAGATATCCACCTGATCCTGGACAACTACGCGACGCACAAGCATCCGGAGGTGAGGAAGTGGTTCAGCGCACACCCTCGCTATCACGTTCACTTTACCCCGACCAGCGCCTCTTGGCTGAACCAAGTCGAACGCTGGTTCGCCGAGATCACGCGCAAACGCATCCGCCGCGGAACATTCCGCTCCGTGCGAGACCTCGTCCAAGCGATCCAGGAGTACGTCCGCGAGAACAACAAGAACCCGCGACCATTCCAATGGGTCGCGAGCGCAAACACGATTGTTCGGAAGGTAAGAAAGTCTAAATGGACTTTAGAGACAGGAGACTAGACTAGCGAACTTCCGCAAAGCCGAGTGGACGACGACGCTTCTGGGTGATGACGTAAAGGGCCGTTATGCAGATTTGAAGCAGGCGGCTGCGGATCGGTGCCCGCGGCTACTGGGTACGTTTGTGAAAGCGCCCGAGGTACAGTATCACCACGACGTCTACAACCAGTTCCTCTGGAACCACTTCTATAATAGATGTCCAGGGGGTCGGTTCAAATCGGGCTGGGGCCTGGGCCCTTGTTCCTACAGGGCCAGGTGTAGTCCTTCCTGGACGGCCTCCGGACTTGGCATCACCGGCCGTGGGAGACGCTAAAGCAGAGAGGTTTTGTTAGAGCCTCTTAATGTGCTTATCACTACGGTACTTCGTATATTGCGTGTGATCCCGTCAACCGAGGTCTTAGGCGCGCAAAATCGCGACCTCCCACAGATGCTATGTTCCGAGCTTTTGGTCTGAATTCGAATCGAGCGGATTCCTTGCCTGCTGGGGTGAGGCTAGACCGCAAGCCCGGCAAGTGTCCAGTTTTGAGCAAAATGGGGTGTGGAAAATCGGCCGCCTTGGGCAGCAGTACATGGCCACTTTGCGGGATATCGTCTATGAAAACGTCCGCGAGGGCGAACTCTACGCCTGGATACGCAATAAGGTTTTGCTGAATCGGCCAGTGTACGTTTGCTACAATTTATGCTCGTAGGCTCAAGGAGAGACGTATGTCGACCACAACGACTGCGCCGACGACTCCGACAAAAGCGACACCCATTAGCCTGACCCCAAATGCCAACCGCCGAACCTCAGCTCGTGTCCGTCGTCTCCGTGCCCCTACCGGCTGTTCTCCGTTCATCCATCCGACTTAAACACAGACCCTACTTATCGAACAGGTGCGTTCCTCGGACGCTTACGTTGCACTTGGATTGGTATACGCCTTTAGCAGCGCGGATGCCAAGTAAGCGGGGACTGCGACCAAATGGATCCGAACTTGTTGTTCGGGCAGCTGTAGGAGGGGCTGCTCGTGAGGCCGGGCTTGTGATTTAGACTCACTCCCAGTCGCCTCCTGGTGCTAGTATCCTGGCATCACTAGGAATGCTGATGCTTTTTGCTTAGGAGTAAGCAACCCGCGCGGCGCGGGTCAAAAAGGTGAGGAACTAAGGTTCGTGCATGGCGGGATAGAATGAGCGGTCCATGCGGCGCCGACAAGTAGGCCGAAAAGATCAATGGTGCATCCTTCGGGAGCCCGCTTAGGAGTGTGGTCCCAGACTCTGCGCTCAATTCAGTGAAGACGGCGGCCCTTCACCGGGTACGTTGATCTCGTACAGGAGACTACTCCTTGTGCACCGTCTGGGCCGTCTCGCATGGAAAATCCAAATCCAGGGAGAGCCATGTCGAGAAAACGAAAGAGCAATAAGAAGACAGGAGCCCCAGTGTTGCTTTGCCTGAATCCGAATGCTGCGGGTATAGATATCGGGGCGACGGAAATCT
>Ga0137360_10000758_pt1 | contig 18866 bp, 15 predicted proteins | sample Mad1_60_16metaG_FD_104924 | JGI IMG/M metagenome (GOLD analysis project Ga0137360, IMG submission 104924) | Vadose zone soil microbial communities from Angelo Coast Range Reserve, California, USA - Mad1_60_16 metaG | ecosystem: Environmental > Terrestrial > Soil > Vadose zone | place: USA... | reverse complement strand
TCAGTCGCTTTCGTTGGCTCACCAAAGACGGACGAGAGGTTTGGGTAGATGCGTATTCAGTAGTTGTCTGTGATGAGAAAGGCGAAGCCGTTGGCATGCGAGGCGTAACCATGGATGTAACGCGGGCGATCAACTTAGAAAAGGAACGCAGTGAATTGCTACTCCGCGAGCGCCAAGCCCGAGCGCAAGCCGAAGAAGCCAACCGGCTCAAGGATGAATTTCTCGCCAACACTTCTCATGAGCTGCGAACTCCGCTGAATGCGATCGTTGGTTGGTCGCGCTTGCTGCGTTCGGGCCAGTTGGATCAAAACACCTCAGCGCATGCCTTTGAAGCCATTGAACGGAATGCCTGGTCACAAGCCCAGATTGTCAACGACCTGCTCGACGTTTCGCGAATCATCACCGGCAAGTTGCACCTAACCTACTTGCCAACCGATCTATTGAATGTTGTCAATGCTGCAATCGATGTCGTTCGTCCGGCGGCCGAGGCGAAAGAAATAAAAATAATTACAAATAACAAGTCAGCTGGGTTGATTGTTAATGGCGATGCCAACCGTTTGCAGCAAGTCGCCTGGAACCTGCTTTCCAACGCCGTAAAGTTTACTCCTGACGGAGGCGTAGTCGAGATCTCGTTGTTAAAAGAAAATTCGCTTGCAAAGTTGATGATTGCCGATACTGGCCCGGGGATAAAGCCGGAGTTTCTACCGCACGCGTTTGAGCGATTTACGCAGGCTGAAAGCGGCACCACAAGAAAGCACGGTGGACTTGGACTTGGCCTTGCGATCGTGAGGCACCTCGCCGAGCTGCACGGCGGACACGTCGAAGCCAAAAACCGCGAGGGCGGGAATGGTGCAGTTTTCACTGTCACGCTTCCCGCCCTAAAATAATTCCGCCAGTAGTGTTTCGCAGAACTTAACGATTTGCCAAATTGGCTGGTCCCTCATCCGCAAATTTTCTTTGCAGCACAGGCGCCGTTCTTTGCGCGGTATTGTCTACGGTGCCCGAAGGATTGAATATATAACTGTCGCGCGTGCGTACGGCCAGACTGGGTTGATTAACGCGCACTCTGATCTGTCGTCGCTCGCCTGCCTGCGCCTGCCGCGTCGGGTAGTAACCCAAACTGTACTGACGCCGCAATTCCTCGGCGACGTTGCCGAAAGCGCTACTCAAATTTTGCGTTGAGTCGGCCTGATAAGTCCGCGCTCCTGTCTTATCAGCCAGATCATGCAGGTAGCGATTGGCAACCTCATAGTCGTGCCTGCTTGTTCCCGGCCCACCGCCGCCGTTTATTGGGCCGCGGCCACCGCGATTGATGCCGCCAAGGATTTGAATTAGCACACCCACGGGCGAGCTCGGCATTCGGCCTGATCCGGGCCACCCGCCGCCGCCGTTTCCGCCGCTCATGTCCATGTAAGTGTCGAATTGCACCGGATAGATCAGCGCATCCAACTCTTCTGCGTCGCGGACGTTGCTGGCATAAGTGGCATGGCGACTGGTGGTGTCAACGCCGTCAGTGAAAAGCACAATCGCTTTGCGACCGGAAACACTGTTCAATTTCTGGTTCATGACCATGTCGACCGCCTCATAAAGCTTGGTGCCGTCGCCCGGGCGGGTGCGACGGATGGCATCGCGCAAGCGACCCCGGTCACTGGTAAATTCAGACAGCACGCGTATCTGATCATCAAACGAGACGATCATCACGCGATCGTCCGGCCGCAGTTGGTTTGTGAACGCGATCGCTGCATCCTGAATTTCCTCGAGACGAAAACGAGTCGAACCACTGGTGTCCAACATCAGCACAACGGAAAAAGGCTTATCAACAGACGAGAAAAACGCGACCTGCTGCTCCACACCATCTTCCCAAAGTCGAAAATCTTCTTTGCGCAGGTTTGGAACGTATCGTCCGTCGCGATCCATCACGCTGACGGGCAGTGTCACCAGCGTAGTATTCACCTTGATAACGTCGCCCGCCTCAACTTCTTCCGGTCCTTCGGCTGTTGAAGTCTGCGCAGACTGTTGCGAGTTATTAGTACGGTTTGCGCCCCCGAGGACCGGAGGGCGCGAAGTGGTCGGGGCGCTGCTACCCGTTGAGGTTGAGGTTGCGCCAACCCGGCGCGCTCGCGTTTGCGCAGTTAGACTTGCCGCAAAAACCGCAAAAACCGAGACAAAAAGTAAGGATAGCGAAATTCTCTTCATGCTGGACTCCTGATTCGATGCTAGCGCGTGGCCGTGCCACCTGACTTGGATGCGCAGTGACCGGATTAGATGCTTCGAATGTTGGCCCCGTGGATGCGGGCCGGAGGAGAGATTAGGACGACGCAAAGATAACGCTACTGATGCGGCCGAAGCAAGGCGGAGAGTCACTCATGGAAACCGCAATTATCTAGACGCAATCTTTAACTACCTTCGGTCGCCCGGAAAAAGCGAAAGTGTGCGATTATCTGCCGCTCGGAATCGATATCCGCTAGATGCCCATTCTTCGACGCCTACATTACTGGTGGTCACTATTCGTAGCGGCGGCGCTCCTGCTCATCTTTGCTCCGCCAGTGCTGTTAGTGGCCTGGTTGACGCGTAATCATGAACTCGTTTACCCCTGGGCGCTTTTTGGTGCGCGCAACTGGCTTCGTTTGAGTGGCATGAAGGTGCGCGTGACCGGAAGTGAATATGTTGATCCAAATCAAACTTACGTCTTCATCTCGAATCATCGTTCGTATTTGGATACCGCCACTCTTTTTGCTTACGCCGGGCCGCGCCTCGGAGTGCTGGCAAAAAAAGAATTACTGAAGGTGCCGATTCTTGGATATGGTATGGGTTATGTAAACGTCATGGCTATCGATCGCTCTAATCGCGAGCGCGCATTGCAGACCACTGAAGCGGCCACGGCGCGCATTCGTTCCGGCAGATCGTTCGGTGTTTTCGCGGAGGGTACTCGCGCTCGGCCAGGCGACTTTCTTCCCTTTAAGAAAGGCGCGTTCTACATGGCTGCGCAGGCAGGTGTGCCGATCGTGCCGATCGCAATGAAAAATACGGATTACTTGATGGGCAAGGGAACCGGTGAAGCGAGATCAGGAACGATCGAAATGGTAATACTGCCGCCAGTATCGACTGCCGGCGTTTCCAGCGATGACGAGGTCAAGCAGCTGCTTCAACGCGTGCACGCCATGATTGGCGCCGAATTGGGATTTTCCAGTTAAGCTGCCGCTACGCACTAGGGTTTGCGCGGCGGCGGCGGCGGCGGCGGCGGCGTAACAGGTTTAGTTTCTTTCGTGGGCGCGTCGGGATTCTCAATCTCAATTATTTTCACCTTGGCGCTCGCCTTTACAAAATCCGAATAGCGAACTCGCATGCGAACATGCAGCGATTCGCCGCTGTCGAAAATCAACTCTTCATCAGCATAAGAATAAGTCGGAAACCAATAACGTCCATCGATCTGTTCGCGGTAAGTTTCAACGGTAGGAAATTTATTGTTCTTTGTTTCCGGAACGCCTTTTCCCTTAGTCTTCACAATCTGAAAGTCGTGATCTTCGACCCAAACGCGACCCTTAAAAAATCGCTCCTTAGTCTTTTTCGCGTCAGGCATTACTTTCGGACTGACATCGAACACGTAGAGATTTAGTTCGTCAATCTTTTCTTTGCCCATATATTTAAAGTCATATTGGGGGATCTTCGAAGGCTCCAACGCAAAAGGTTGGATTCCACCAAGGTCCTCAAGATCTTCCTGAGTGACGGAGCCGCCGAACGATGGCATCGGAAAGTAGCTGATTTTTTCGAAACGGTTACCAGAATCGTCGAACGTGAAATAAGAAACGCGGTGATATTCACCGGTTATCTGACCGCCACTTCCCAGACTTTGCAACACGGCATCACGCTTGAATGCGTAATCGTTAAGGGCCTTACGAAAATGACTTTCCTTGGCCGTGAAGGTATTGATTATGCGGTCCACTTCTGCTGGCGGAAGATCGGCAGAGTTAGACAATGCCTGGCCGAACGTCGGCAATGCCAAAAGAAATAGGCCAGTTAGAACAGGAATAAGCTTAAGGGCGTTTACCTGGGATTTTCTATGCATTTTCTATAAATCCTTGAGTGAGAACCAAGACAGAGCAATCCAGAATTACCCTGCTCAGATGCCCTGGAATAAAGTCCTGTTGCCACCTGCTTCTAAGCGCTAGACGACCTCTTCGGACTTTGTTGGTTTTCTGTTGCAAAATTTCATGCAAGTGATGTAATGTGCTCCCGGCAGAATTAGTTAATCGATTTCTACCCAGCATCGCAGGCGAATTCAGGCGCTTTTTGAAGACTCCAGGCAGTTTGAAAAAGATTCGGTCCGGCGACTCATGATCGGACCTTCCGAGTGATTGGTAAAGTCCTCACGTCGGGACGTGGCAACGTCGAAATTTCCATGGACCTCAATAGCGCGAAGGCGCACAGGCAACGCTGAGCGGCCGCGTTGCTGCATGGGAGAAAGACGTTTAGGTCAAGCTTTGGGAGGAGCCTGATCGCCAGCCTTGAACCGATGATGTGCGCGGCGGGAGTCACCCCTTCTGGGCGGGGTGGCTACTCTCCGCCGCGCGCACCCCAGCTGCGGTTCCAGCTCAACTCGCGAATTCGATGTTCGGACGGTTCGGGATTATCCCCCGCTCAAATCCTTCAGTCAGAAACCTGCGCACCCCTTCGCGACCTCGTTCGGTGTAATCAAGAGTTAGATTGTTGACCCACATTGCAACGAAGCGATCAGCGAGCGAAGTATCCATGTCGCGGGCAAACTGCATTGCGTACTGAAGAGCGTCCTCACGATTGTCGAGCGCAAAGCTAATGCTCTTGCGCAAGCAATCGGAAACCTGGTGAATGATCTCAGGGCCCAACTCGCGGCGGATCGCATTGCCGCCCATAGGCAACGGCAAGCCCGTGCGTTCGTGCCACCACTCACCGAGATCCAATACTTTGTGAAGACCGAGTGATTCATAGAAGAGTTGTCCCTCGTGAATCAAAAGGCCCGCGTCGCAATCTCCACTTTTTACCGCGTTGATAATCTTATCGAACGGCACAACTTCGTATGGGAATTCCGGATTGAAAATTCTCAGCGCCAGGAAGGCGCTGGTTAATGTACCGGGCACCGCGATCCTTAGTTTCGAGATGTTTTCAGGTTTTGCCGGCCGGGCTGAAACCAGAACCGGACCATAGTTATCGCCGATCGATGCCCCGTGCGGCAGCAGCAAATATTTATCACTGATGTACGCGTAGGCATGAAAGCTGACGGCGGTGACATCGTATGTGCCGCGAAAGGCCTCTTCATTCAAGGTCTGAATGTCTTTCAGGACGTGTGTAAATTTCAGCTCGCCAGTATCCAGTTTGTCGGTAGCCAGACCATAAAACATGAAAGCGTCATCGGAGTCTGGTGAATGGGCGACAGTTATTGTTCGCGTTTCAATTAGCGTTGACATAATAGTAATTCGGTCTGGAAGTCCGATTAGACGAGGCTGACGTTGCGGCGCTCAACCGGGTTATAAACCGTATCACGCTCGACGGCCGTAAAGCCGGCGTCTTCGATCAGTGTAACGATTTCATCGCGCGACATCTTCACTTCATTGTTTGATTCAATCGAGTAGCTTTCGCTCAGTTCGCCACCTTCAGTAATGGTGCCATCGATATCATTGGCGCCAAAGTGCAGCGCCACTTGCGCCAGCCTTTTCCCAAGCATCACCCAGTAGGCCTTCAAGTGTTCAAAGTTGTCGAGCAGCAGGCGGGAAACTGCCATTGTCTTGAGCGAGTCAACACCCGAAGGCCCCGGCAAGTGCGCAAGTTGAGTGTTTTCCGGATAAAAAGCCAACGGTATCAGACACTGAAAACCGCCAGACTGGACTTGCTGCTGCCGCAAACGAATCAGGTGGTCCACGCGGTCTTCAACCGATTCAATGTGGCCGTAAAGCATCGTCGCGTTTGTCTTCAAGCCCGCCGCATGCACCTTACCTGCCAACTCCAACCAGCGGTTCGCGTCGCATTTATGGGCGCATATCATTGAGCGCGTCGGCTCGCGAAAGATTTCAGCACCGCCACCTGGGCAGGAATCCAGGCCTGCCTCGATCAATTTTTCGATTACCTCTTCGTCGCTCAGCTTGTAGAAATGCGCGAAGTGGTCAAGCTCGACCATTGTAAAAGCCTTTAGATGAAGTTGCGGGTAATGCTGCTTGAGCGCGGAAAGCAAATCGGTGAAATAACTGAACGGCAGCTTGGTGTTCAGTCCACCGGTAATATGCAGTTCAGTTGCGCCTTCCTTTACAGCTTCACCGGCGATGCGCAGGCTGTCATCAATATTATGTGTGTAGGCATCCGGCTGACGCGGCGTGCGATAAAACCCGCAAAACTTGCAATCGACGTAACAAACGTTTGTAGGATTAAAGTGGCGATTTACATTGAAGTAAGTCGTGCGACCGTGCTTGCGGCGACGAACGCCGTCAGCAAGTTTGCCCAGCCCCGGCAAGTCGTCAGTGGCAAACAAAGCGACGCCATCTGCGAAAGAGAGACGCTCGCCGGCTGCAACTTTTTGTGCGATCGCAACCAAGTTCTTGTCGTGCGAAAAGTTCATGAAAGGGCCCTCAGGAGAACAGCGCCTCCAAATGTTACGAACAAAATCACGCTTACAAATGCGTTAGTAGTAAAAAACGCCGCATTTAGTTTGCTTAGATCGTCGGCACGAATCAGACGATGCTGATAGACAAGCAAAGCGGCGGTGACAATAACACCGGCGAGAGCAAAAACCCCAAGCCGCGTTATCAAGTATAGAGCAACAATTGCTGCGAATGCGCCAACGTGAAACAAGCGCGCGATCAGCAACGACCGGCCAATGCCGAATCGTTTCGGAATCGAGTGCAGGCCCGCACGCAAGTCAAACTCATAATCCTGGCACGCATAAAGAACGTCGAAACCGCTGGTCCACAACAGCACTATCAGCGAGAGCAAGAGCGGTACTGGGCTATCCAAATGGCCGCGTACGGCTATCCAGGCGCCGGCCGGCGCAATCGACAGACACCAACCAAGAAACAAATGAGATAGCAGGGTCCAACGTTTCGAATACGAATAAAGCATAACGCTCGCCAGCGCGATTGGGGCCAGCAGCAACGCGAGCCGATTTAGCATCGCAGCCGCCAATAGGAAAAGCGCCGCGGAAACCAACGTAAACAGCCACACAAAGCCTACTGATAACAGTCCGGCGGGAATGGCGCGTGTTTGCGTGCGCGGATTTTGCGCGTCGTAGTCTCTGTCGGCGATGCGATTGAAGGCCATCGCCGTCGAGCGAGCGCCGACCATCGCGATAGTGATCCAAAAAACTTGTCTGATTGTCGGCAGTCCATTCGCGGCCAGCACTGCTCCCAAAAAAGCAAATGGAAGCGCAAACAGCGTGTGCTCGATCTTTATCATCTCGAGCGTAACGCGAACATTTCGGAGCAGAGCAGTCATGGCGAGTTCAGTCTTCGCTGACGTTCACTGTTTCTGAAGATTGTTGCGGCATCCCCTTCCACTGCGTGTCCTGCGAGTGCGGCACTCCTAGGTGATCGAGAATGCGAAAGACCAGATGATCGACCAGCGCTTCAATAGTTTGCGGTCGATGATAAAAGCCGGGACTGGCCGGAATGATGTGGGCCCCTGCGCGCGACAACCGCAACATATTTTTCAGATGAATAGCGTTGTAAGGAGTTTCGCGTGGCACCAGCACCAACCTGCGGCTTTCCTTAAGAGTAACGTCTGCCGCGCGATGGATCAGATTGGTTCCCGCGCCAGAAGCTATCGCGCCCAACGTACCCATCGAACACGGGACGATCACCATTCCTTCCTGCGGATGCGAACCGGAAGAAGGTCTCGCCGCCATGTTATTGAGGCGCTGCAGGTGAATCAGTTTTGAACCAGGTGCGAGCCCAATCCACTCGTTAATTCGCGCGTTGTCCGCGCCGCGCAAATCCCAACCCAATTCAACACGCGCAACGGTGGTCGCCGCTTCGGACATGATCAGATTAATACGCTCCACTACGCCACTTGCAGCCATGTGCACCAGCGTGCGTTGCGCGTAAATTGAGCCAGAAGCTCCTGTGATTGCTACGGTGAATTCCATCTTGATTTCGATGCTTGAATCTTACTTGGCGGTCAATTCCGGCGCAAGCGAGCGCATTTCGAATGCCTCGCGATCGAATGATAGAATGCGCCCCTAAATCAATCTTCAACAAGTCGAGCCTCCTGAATGAACCTGACAGCATTGGAACAACTATTGGCCGCGCATCGCGCGGGAGATCTGGAAACAAGCGAAGCTGTCAGCCATATTCAAAATCTTCACTATGAAGACATCGGATACGCGCGCATCGATCACGCGCGCTCGGCGCGCCAGGGTTTTCCGGAAGTAGTGTTCGGCGCGGGCAAAACGCGCAAACAAGTTATCGGCATAGTTGAGCGGCTGCTGCAACATGCGCCCAACGTGCTCGTGACCCACACAGACGAGGGCACGTTTGGAGAAGTGCGCAACATTGTCACGGAAGCGGAATGGCACGCGACAGCTCGCTTGATAAGAATCCAAAGAGATAAGACAGAACTCGGCGTTGGCGAGATAGTTATAGTGACTGCGGGAACCAGCGACATACCAGTCGCGGAAGAAGCGGCCTTAACCGCGGAAGCAATGGGAAATCGCGTGAAGCGCGTTTGGGACGTCGGTGTGGCCGGCATTCATCGCGTGCTGGCTGAACGTTCGTTGCTGCAAAGTGCGCGTGTGGCCGTTGTAGTTGCGGGAATGGAAGGCGCACTGCCTTCGGTGGTTGGCGGCTTGGTAGGCGTGCCCGTTATTGCTGTGCCGACAAGCATTGGCTATGGCGCATCGTTTGGCGGTATCGCCGCGCTGCTTGGCATGCTCAATTCATGCGCGTCGAATGTGACGGTAGTGAATATTGATAATGGATTTGGCGCGGGGTTTGTCGCGAGTTTGATCAATCGCAGGTGGGAACCGGCTAAGGGCGAGTCAGTTGTCAGTGGTCAGTAGTCCGTTGCATTTCTAACCAACTGACCACTGACAACGGACTACTAACAGCTATGGATTGATAAGATTATCCAACCTCTCAGCCCAGTCCGGATCGATGCTTTGCAGGACATTGTATTGCTCCAACGCCGCGTTGCGATTTCCTAAGACTAGATATGTTCTACCCAGATTGTAATAAGCTTTTCCAAAGTCAGGCTTCAGTTGAATTGCGCGTTTGAATGCTTCAAGAGCATCGGATGTCAAGCCAAGTTCCATGTAAGCCTCGCCCATATTGTTCGGGACGGTGGCATCGCCGGGTTTAAGCGCCAGGAGTTGCTTGTAGGCTTCAATCGCCTGCGGATATTTTCTGGAACGTACGTACGCTGAAGCAAGTCGCTCATGCGCGCTGGTGTAATCGGATTTCAAACGAATCGCCTGCTTGTAAGCCTGAATCTCTTCATCCGCTTTGCCCCAGTCTCGATAGACCAGTCCGAGCGCGTACCAGGCATCAGCGCCGTTGTAAGGATCGAGCCGAATCGATTGGCGGTAGTTGTTTTCTGCTTCGCGATACTGCTTCAGATAATAGTTTGCCAAACCGATATTGAAGTACGACTCAGCAGATGGCCTCAGCGCGACTGCTCGCCGCGATGCCTCAATCGCTTCACTGTGCCGGCCGAGTTTTTCGCGGCAAAAGCCCGCTTGGGCCCAGGCTTCCGCATAGTTGCTATCTGATTCAACGGCCTTCTCGAAATACGGCAATGCTTTTTCACAATCGTCCTGGGAAAGAAAACTAAGACCATCACGAAATGCCTGCACCGCCTTGGCGCGTTTGTTTCTACCGCTGGCCGCAACCAAATCAGATAGCGACATCAAGGCGCCGCCGGTTTGCAATTGTGAAATGCGTTCTGACGGAATCGCAAAATTAATGCTCTGCCCGCCGGTGATTTGCAGCGTGGCCACGCCAATCACCTGGCCGTGCATGTTTACGACAGGACTGCCGCTCGACCCCGGCGAGATGGGTGCCGTGATCTGAATGATTCTTCCGAAAGTGGGAATGTCGCGCACGGCTGAAACAATCCCATTCGTTACGCTGCCTTCAAGTCCGAACGGATTGCCGATGACAACGACACTTTCGCCTTCCTGAGGCGAGGTGCGATCAAGCGACAGTGATCGCACCTGGCCGGCAGGCGCTTCGATCCGCAGCACGGCGAGGTCGCCTTCAGCATCAACGGCCACCACGCCTTTAACCGGATATACATACCCGTTAAAGGAATGAACCTCGGCGCGGTAGGCGTTTTCGATGACGTGTCGGTTGGTGACCACGCGGTCCGAGTCGATGAAAAAGCCGCTGCCGCGCGAAAGCTGTTCGCCACGAGCATCAAACGTTTCGATCGCCACGGCTGAGGGTTTGATACGACGAACTAAATCCGGAAGAAGATCCTGCGCGGAAGTCTTTGGGACCACCATTGTGAGGATAAAAAATAAAAGCCAGAGGGATTTCATTTATTGAATATATCAACTTTTCTCTGTGCGTCCTCAGTGTGCTCTGTGTCTCGGTGGTTAGATGCTAACGAAACCATTCACCACAGAGACACAGAAAACACAGAGGACGCACGGAGCATTCATAACCCCGCAAGTGCCAATTTCTGAACCTGCGAAACCACGTCGGCGAGTTTCACATCATTGCTCGACTTTGCGCGGCGATCAAAAAGTTCGACCAAACCATCCGCAACTTTCTTACCGATGGTGATGCGGTAAGGAATGCCGATCAGATCGGCATCCTTAAATTTCACGCCCGCGCGCTCATCACGATCATCCAATAAAGTGTCCAGCCCGGCGCGCGTCAACTCTTTATAGAGTTTTTCTCCCGTCTCTCGCAGCTTCTCGTCCTTCATGTTGGTTACTGTCACGACCACGTCGAACGGCGCCATCATCTTGGGCCAAATGATGCCATCGGTGTCGTGATTCTGTTCTATGGCGGCGGTGATGATGCGCTCAACGCCGATGCCATAACTGCCCATTACAATCGGGACCGGCTTTCCTGCTTCAGTCAAAACCGTAGCGCCCATCGATTCTGAATACTTGGTGCCGAGCTTGAAGATGTGACCAATCTCCATGGCTTTGTAAACATCAAGCACACCGACATCGCAACGCGGACAAGCTTCACCGGAGTTAACTGATCGCAGGTTGGCCCACTGATCGATCTGAATGTCTCGTTCCACGTCGACGCCGCGAAGGTGATGGTCATCTTTGTTTGCGCCAGTTGTCATGTCACGGCGACCCTTGAGTGCGAGATCGGCGATCACGCGGACTTCGTTACCGTTCTGTAAAATATGACGTTTGGCGCCCACGCCTCCCAAACTGCCAGGACTCGCCCCAAGCAGTTCCGCGATCTCATCTGGCTGCGCGGCACGAATGAAACTGGCGCCCAGCGTGTCGGCAAGTTTTATGTCGTGTAATTGATGGTCGCCGCGCAAGAGCAACAGCGCCCACTTGAATTTCGCATCGGCAGACGCGTTGTCACCATAAACATAGACCAGCGTCTTGATCTGGTTGTTCGCCGGCGCGCCGCCAGGAAATGTCGTTAGGTCCTCAATAGTGCGCACTCCCGGCGTGGGAAATTCTTCCGGCGCTTCCGGGCCAACCAGATCTTTAACAAGCGCCAGGCGCGAAGTGGCCTTCTCGAGATTGGCCGCGTAACCACAGTTTGCGCAGCTTGCGATCAAGTCTTCGCCGGCGTCGGTTTTGGCGACAAATTCATTGGACTCAGAACCGCCCATCGAACCGGAAGAGGCCTCGACAATCGAATACTCAATGCCGCAGCGCGTGAAGATTCGCTTGTAAGCCTCCCGCTGGTCTGCAAACGATTTGTCCAGACCCGCCTTATCAAGATCAAACGAATACGCATCCTTCATGATGAACGTGCGCAGTCGCATTAAGCCCGACTTTGGCCGCGGCTCATCGCGAAACTTCACCTGAATCTGATACCAAACCTGCGGCAGTTGTTTGTAAGAGCGAAGCTCGTTGCGCGCGATGGTGGTAAAGATTTCTTCGTGCGTCATGCCCAGGCACATATCTGCGCCTTTGCGATCTTTCAGGCGAAACATGTCGTCGCCGATGGCGTCCCAACGACCCGATTCTTTCCACACTTCGGCCGGATGCAACGCCGGCAGATAAAACTCCTGGCCGCCGATGCGGTTCATTTCTTCGCGCAGGACGGCCATGATCTTCAGCGCAATGCGTTGGGCCATTGGCATGTAGGAATAGATGCCGGCGCCGAGTTGGCGAATCAGACCAGCACGCAGCAAAAGTCTATGGGAAACGACCTCGGCGTCTGCCGGGTCTTCGCGAAGTGTGGGAATGAAATATTGTGACCAGCGCATTCAGTTTTTAAGTGAAACTTTCCTGAGATGACTACGGCCAATCATTCTCGCTTAGCAAAAAGCTTAACGCAACGTAGGACAGGCATTCCTGCCGTCCGACAGACTTTAAGTTTGTCGGCGACCAACGACATGCTGAAGCTTATCGAACATCACGTTGCGAGCGCTCGTGGCCTGCTGTACCATCGATGCCTGCCGTAGTATTAATTCACCGGGGATTCACAAATGAAAATTGCACTTGCCAGCGACCATGCCGGTTTTGCCGAGAAGGAACGTTTGAAGCCTTTGCTGACTGATTTGGGTTTGCAGTTTGAAGACCTGGGAACAGTCTCGGAAGCTTCGGTTGATTATCCAGATTACGCGCGCAAGGTTGCAGAAGAAGTTGCCGGAGGACGCGTCGATCAGGGACTGCTTGTTTGTGGGTCGGGGACGGGAATGGCAATCACTGCGAACAAAGTACCGGGCGTTCGCGCCGCAGTTGCATGGTCGGAAGAAACAGCGCGGCTTGCGCGGCAACATAACGATGCGAATGTGCTGGCGATCGGCGCGCGCACCACGCCGCTAGAACAGATTCCAGCAATCGTCCGTGCCTGGTTTAGTTCCAATTTTGAAGGTGGCCGCCACGCTGAACGCGTGGCAAAGATAGAAGGCGGGAAGCAGTAGGCAGTAGGCATTATCAAAAATCAAATTCCAATTTCAGATTCCAAAGACCAAAGGCCAAAGACCAAAGACCAGAGTTCAAAGTTCAAAGGACCAGATTAAATGACAGATTTAAGGAACGCACCACTCGCGGAAGTTGATCCATTAATTTCTGAAGCGATCGACAATGAAGTCGCGAGGCAGGCGAATGGACTGGAGCTGATTGCTTCGGAAAACTTTGTTAGTGAAGCCGTGCTTGAAGCAGCGGGCTCTGTGTTTACTAACAAGTATGCTGAAGGTTATCCGAAGAAAAGATACTACGGTGGTTGTGAGTGGACCGACGTTGTCGAGCAGGCCGCAATCGATCGCGCCAAGCAACTATTCGGCGCGGACCACGCGAATGTGCAGCCACACAGCGGTGCGCAAGCAAACATGTCCGTTTATCTCGCGGCGATTCAGTATGGCGATCAGATTCTGGGAATGAACTTGTCCCACGGCGGCCACCTGACGCATGGTCACCCGATGAATTTTTCCGGCATCAGTTACAAAGTTGCTGACTATGGCGTGTCACGCGAAACCGAACAGATTGATTACGACGAGCTGCAACGCATCGCAGAAGAGCACAAACCAAAGCTGCTCGTCTGTGGAGCTTCAGCCTATCCGCGGATCATCGATTTCAAACGCATCGGCGAGATCGCAAAGAGTGTGGGCGCGCGCATGTTCGCTGACATTGCGCACATAGCCGGGCCGATTGCCGCTGATCTTCATCCGTCGCCAGTGCCGCATGCTGATTACGTGACGAGCACTACGCATAAAACTCTTCGTGGGCCGCGCGGCGGATTAATACTTTGCAAAGAAGAGCACGCGAAGGAGATTGATCGAAAGTTGTTTCCCGGCGTGCAGGGTGGCCCATTGGTGCACATCATCGCGGCCAAGGCGGTCGCGTTTGGCGAGGCGCTGCGCGACGATTTTAAAGAGTATCAGCGGCAGATTCTGGCCAATGCAAAAGCGCTGGCTAATGAACTGCAGTCGCATGGTCTGCGTTTGGTTTCCGGCGGCACTGACAATCATCTTATGCTGGTTGACGTTTGGATGGATGGGAAGGGAAGTACGGGCAAGGATGCGGAGAAGGCCCTCGAAGCCGCGAACATAACGGTTAACAAGAACACGATTCCTTTCGATCAAAACAAGCCGTTCGTAGCGTCTGGCCTGCGCATTGGAACCCCGGCTGTAACTACGCGCGGCATGAAGGAGCCGGAGATGCAGGAGATAGGACGATTGATCGCAGAAGTCATTCATGCGCCCGAATCAGAAGAAGTACGAACTAAAGTCCGTCAAAGTGTGACTGAACTCAGCGCGCGCTTTCCGCTTTATTCGAAGCGACTGGCAAAGCGCAAGTCCCGGGTGATTAGTGCTGACTGACATTGCGACCCGAGATCTCAACGCTTCACCGCTGCGCAAGCGGCCAGTCGTGCCAGAGGCATCTGTTCATCAAACAGCGGTTTTTTATTGTTTGCGAGACCCGGCAGCGAATGAAAGCGCGATTGCCAATAAACCGAGAACACTCAACGCTCCCGCGATATAAGTGCTGGTTGGCTCGACAAACTTGACGTTAACGATGGTCGCTGTTGGAGGAACACTGATGAGTAGAGCGCCATCATTCGCTGGCCTGGTTGCTAACTGCTTTCCCTCGGCCGTCGCTTTCCAATACGGATAGTAGAATGTTCTCAGACGTGCTTCGGTTAGGGCTCCTGCGCCTAATTTGAATTCTCTATGCTTCACCGACCATTCGGTGACCTGGAACTCGCGACCCGGAGCCTCGACTGGTTGTTCCATTGGCCGGGGCTTGCCTGAGACCCAAACAGGAAGAAGGCCTTCATTACTTTCAGACCCTTGAAGGGAAGTGACCATTTGATCAAAAGCGGCGTGGTTCCGAAATATTGCTGGTCTGATTATTTGCAGGATAGTAAAACTGAGAGCTATTACTGTGATTCCAATCAGCGTTAAAGACAACGGGCGCAAACGAGTGGACCACATTCGAACTAGCTCAGGAAAGCTGATAGCAACAAGTATCGAGAGGCAGGCTGAGGTGATGGTCAGCATACGCCAGGGGAATTGAGTCTCCTGTAGTGCCGGTACCGCGTCCCAGATTGGCTTACTAAGAGACGTAGCCATCAAAAAGGTCAGTAGAGCGACCAGAGCAGGAGCGAGAGCTTGACGCTTACGCTTTACCAGGAGAACGACCGCCGGCACCGCCATCAGCAAGGTAATAGTCGTAATAATTGGTATCCAATAATCTCCCATTTCGTTAGGCGAAGGCTGAAAAATAAAGTTGTTCTTGTAATCGAACCATTTGGCCAGTCCGACTCCGCTCGGACTCTTCCATTTCAACTCAATTAACATTGGCATTAGGTAACAAGAACTAAAAGCGAGGCCGCTTAGAGCGCCCGCAATAAGTTGATAAAGCGAGCGCCTGCTAAATGATTGTGCGAGTCTGACGAGGGCGTAGACACTGACTGCAACCGAACCGAGCACTGCCAAGGGAAGATTAGAGAGAACAACGATTCCGTAACTGAGGCCAAGTCCGCCCGCATCGCGCCAACGACCATTGGCAATGATTCGTTCGGTGAAAGCAAAAACAAACGGCAGCACACTGGCGCAGGTGTATTGAGCATATAAACCTGCCTGGTACATCTCGTTCGCATGGTAAGGCGACAACATATAGACCAACGCTGCCAGAACTGCATAACGCTGATCGGTCAATGCGCTCGCCCATAGATACATGCCCGTGCCGCCGATCACCGTCAGCAGTGATAAAGTCAACAAACTGGCAACGTACCAATTCCCAGTTATCAAGCGAAAGAAGGACAATATGTAATAGAGCGCCGGAGGGTAGAATCTAACGCTCGGATCGCCATAACCGCCGTTAGTGGAGGAAAGCCACGACGGGTAGAAATCGCCGCCCTTAATTGACTCAAAGAAGCCCAAAGCCATCCGATAGTGTTGAGGCAAATCTACTCCATAAGGAACGCCATACAGGTATAACGCAAAGGAACCTAATAAACCGATGGCAACGACCTGAAGCCAGTACTGCTTATATATCAAACGAGACATGCTGACTTTCTTGACCAGATTGTTTATCAAATCCTGAGCTGTTCTGATTTCATCTTTTGAATTAAGCTCAGTCGCGTGTGCGGGTGAAAATTCTTATCTGTCACAACGCCCTACTATAGCGGAGGTTCACACGTCGTCGTAATGAAGGTACGGGTTAAATAGTTAGAGGATAGTTATCAAGAAACATGAATGAAATCTTCGGCCCTGACGGCCTAATCGCCCAGGCTCTTCCTGATTATGAACATCGTCCCGGCCAGATTGATATGGCGCGGGCGGTGATGCGCGCGTTTGAAGAGCGTCGCCATCTGATCGTTGAAGCGGAAACTGGCACCGGCAAGACGCTCGCTTATCTTGTGCCTGCGATTGCTGCGGCGCTTGCCGGTCGCGGTCGGGTCATCATTTCCACCGGCACCAAGAATCTTCAGGAACAGCTAATGGAAAAGGACATTCCTTTTCTTCAGCGCGTGCTGCCGAAGAGTTTCGACGCCGCTTACATGAAAGGCAGGAACAACTACGTCTGCCTGCATCGCCTGGGACGTGCCGAAGGCTCGCCTGTACTTGATGGACTCGACGAAGTCGACTACTTCGATGAAGTAACTCATTGGTCCAAGTCTTCTGAAACGGGCGATCGCGCTGAGTTATCAAACCTGCCTGAGTCGCTTTCATTCTGGCGTCACATCGATGCGCGCTCGGAAACCTGTCTGGGCCAGAAGTGCGTCGACTTTAATCCCTGCTTCATCACGCGCATGCGCGAGCGCGCGCAGGATGCCGACATAGTTGTTGTCAATCACCACCTATTCTTTGCCGACCTGGCCCTCCGCAACAGCATGTACGGCAGCGTGCTGCCCGATTATTCTGCAGTGATCCTGGACGAAGCCCACCTGATCGAGGATGTAGCCTCGGAATACTTCGGTTCGCAAGTTTCAAACTATCAAATCGACGATCTCATTCGCGATGTTGGCAATGTCCCTTATGAAGAAGCGGAAGCTGATCGCGAGATTACCAAGACTTCCGCGCGCGTGATGCGCTTTGCCGACAACTTCTGGATGGGCTTTCGCGATGGCCGCGGCGACGAAGGGCGTTATCCGATTATTCCCGGGAGCTTTGCCAGACGCGATGAAGACGGCGACATGCAACCAACGCCGCTGGGCGATCTTTACGTTTCGCTTGAGGGCTCGCTGGCGCGGTTGGAAACGACGCTTGATGCGCTGAAAGAGAAACCTGCGGAAGTTGAAAATCTGGTGCGGCGCATTCGTCAAACGCGATTCGATTTGCAGTTTATCGTTACTGGCGCTGACAAAAAATTTGTTTACTGGATTGAGCGGCGCGGCCGTGGAATTTTCCTGCGCGCTTCGCCCATAGATGTTTCTGGCATACTCGAAGACAAACTGTTCGACAAGATTGATACCGTGGTGTTGACGTCGGCAACACTTTCAAGCGCCGGCAACTTTTCCTTTATCAAAGAGCGGCTCGGCCTTGATGCGGCCGATGATTTGATCGCCGAATCATCTTTTGATTATCAGAGCCAGGCGCTTCTATATCTGCCGCCGAAGATGCCCGACCCGCGTTCGCACGAGTGGGCCGGCGCTGCCGCCGAAGAAGTCATCAAGATTGTGAATGCGACAAAAGGCCGCGCCTTTGTGTTGTCGACTAGTTTGGCGGGCATGCAATCGCTTTACGATTTGGCGATGCCTGAACTCGACTATCCCTGCCTGTTGCAGGGCAGCGCCTCAAAAGGACGTTTGCTGGAAAGGTTTCGCCAGACTCCAAACGCCGTGCTGTTTGCGACGTCGAGTTTTTGGCAGGGCGTGGACGTGCGCGGTGAACAGTTGTCCTGCGTGATCATTGATAAACTGCCGTTCGCGGTCCCAACGGATCCGATAGTCGCTGCGCGCCAGCGTTACATTGAAGACGAAGGCGGGTCGAGTTTTTTTGAATACAGCGTGCCGCAGGCAATTATCAGTTTGAAGCAGGGACTGGGGCGGCTGATTCGCAGCACTACGGACCGCGGTGTGCTGGCCGTTCTCGACCCGCGTCTGAAGACAAAGAGCTACGGTCGATTGTTTTTAAAGAGCTTGCCGCAGTGTCGCGTGACCAGCAACATTGCTGACATCGCTAGCGTTTTTGAAAGGCATTCGAATGTCCAATGTCCAATGTCCAATGTCGCTGGTCTTTGATAATGCTTTTGGACTTTGGACATTGGACTTTGGACGTTAGACTTGGGTCATGCCGGGACTATTTGAAGTAATGATCGAGCGCAACTTCTCAAGCGCGCATCAACTGCGCGGCTATAAGGGGAAGTGTGAAAACCTGCACGGCCACAATTACAGGATTGAGATTTATGCGCGTGGTCGCGAGCTGGACAACATCGGTTTGCTGGTTGATTTTGTGGAACTAAAAGCGGCTGCCGACGAAGTGGTCCAATATCTGGACCATCGAAACATCAACGAGCTCGATCCGTTCGTCGAGCTGCAACCCTCGGCAGAAAATCTCGCCAAATATGTTTTAGAGCGAGTAGCGTCTAAAGTCGGCGACGAGCGCGTGCAGATTTATAAAGTGAGATGCTTTGAGACACCGACCAGCGTGGCGACTTACGAAATTCAGTAGGCAGAAGGCAGAAGGCAGTAGGCAGAAGGCAGTAGGCAGTAGGCAGTAGGCAGAAGGCAGTAGGCAGAAGGCAGAAGTCAGTAGGCAGAAAGCAGAAAGCAGTAGGCAGAAGGCAGCGAGCAACTTTGCTTTTC
>Ga0137360_10000733_pt1 | contig 19234 bp, 15 predicted proteins | sample Mad1_60_16metaG_FD_104924 | JGI IMG/M metagenome (GOLD analysis project Ga0137360, IMG submission 104924) | Vadose zone soil microbial communities from Angelo Coast Range Reserve, California, USA - Mad1_60_16 metaG | ecosystem: Environmental > Terrestrial > Soil > Vadose zone | place: USA... | reverse complement strand
GTGGCGTTTGATTCGACGACAGTGATTGGCGAATCGATCCGGGATGTGCTGATCACGCTCGTGGAAGCCATCATTCTCGTGATTGCAGTGATTTATTTGTTTCTGCAGGACTGGCGGAGCACGCTGATTCCCGCGGTGACGATTCCTGTTTCGCTGATTGGGACATTCGTTTTCATCAAGCTGCTTGGATTCTCGATCAATACGTTGACGCTTTTTGGTATCACTCTCGCGACGGGATTGGTGGTGGATGACGCGATCGTGGTGATCGAGAACGTCGAGCGGCACATCATGGAGGGTTTGACGGAGCCGCACAATGCGGCGTCGGTGGCGATGAAAGAAGTGGCGGGGGCGGGGATCGCTACTTCGCTCGTGCTGGTGGCGGGGTTTGTGCCCGTCGCGCTATTTCCGGGGACGACGGGAATTTTGTTTCGGCAATTCGCTTTGACCATCGCGTTCTCTGTTTCGATTTCGGCATTTAACGCGCTGACCTTAACACCGGCGCTTTCTGCCATTTTGCTGGGGCGGCATCGTGAGCGCGCGGAAGGAAGATTTTTTCACGCGTTCAACCGGATGGTGACTGGCGGAACAAATTTGTATCGCAGCGCGGTGCGGCATGCGATTGGATGGCGGTTTGCCGTGGTTCTGGTTTTTTTCGCCGCGCTGGGATTGACTTACTGGGTCTATAACAAAGTTCCGCGCGCGTTTATCCCAGAGGACGATCAGGGGTACATCATCATCGCGGTGCAGGCGCCGCAGGGTGCGTCACTGCAGTACACGCAGGAGATTTGCGGAAAAGTGGAAGAGGCGCTCTCTCACGTTCCGGAGATTGCCGGCGCGTTTTCGCTGCCGGGGTTCAGCCAGTTTGGCGGCGCGCCGAACAGGGCTGTGGTCTTCAGTAGCTTGAGGCCTTTCGCAGAGCGTAAAGGCCAAGATCATTCTGCGGCAGCAGTGATTCAGCGGCTGCGCGGGCAGTTGTTCGGAATTCAGGGAGCGCTGGTTATTCCTTTTAACCCACCAGCGGTGCAAGGCTTGGGACAATTCGGTGGATTTCAGTATGAATTGGAAGACCTCGGGCGCAATTCGCTGCAAACGATCGCGGATACGGCCAACAGTTTGGCGGCGCAAGGCAACTCGGGCAAGGACTTGGTGGGGCTGTTCAGCAGCTTTACGGCGAACGATCCGCAATACCTGGTGCAAATCGATCGCGAGAAGGCGAAAAGCCTTCAAGTGCCGCTGAACCAGGTGACGGACGCGCTGCAGGTGTACATGGGATCGGTGTACGTGAACGATTTTGATTTTAACAACCGGTCGTATCGCGTGTACGTCCAGGCGGACAGTAAGTATCGCTCGCAGCCGAAGGATATTCGTCAATATTATTTGCGTTCCGATCCGGGCAGGATGATTCCGCTGGACAATCTCGTGACCGTGACACCTACGGCGAATGCGCAAGTCATCAGCCACTACAATCTATTTCGCTCGGCGGAGATCGATGGGTCGGCGGCGCCGGGACACAGCTCTGGCGAAGGGATCGCGGCTATGGAGGTGTTGTCGAAGAAAGCGCTGCCGCAGGGAATGACGTTTGAGTGGAGCGGGTTGTCGCTGGAAGAGATTCAGTAGGGTGGCAAGGCGCTGATTTTGTTCGGGCTGGGATTGGTTTTGGTGTACCTGACTCTGGCGGCGCAGTACGAGAGCTTTGTGTTGCCGTTAATTGTTTTGATGGATGTGCCTGTGGCGATTTTGGGCGCGGTTGGGGCGCAGGCGCTGCGGGGATTGCAGAACGATGTGTATTGCCAAATCGGGCTGGTGATGTTGATCGGACTGGCGAGCAAAAACGCGATTTTGATTGTGGAGTTTGCGGAGCAGTTGCGCGAGCAGGGGATGTCGATTGTTGAAGCGGCGATTGAGGCGGCGCGAATCCGATTGCGGCCGATTCTGATGACGTCGTTCGCGTTTATTCTGGGTGTGGTGCCGCTGGTGCTGGCGCGTGGAGCGGGGCGTGCGGGAAGAATTTCGGTGGGAACGACGGTGTTCGGTGGGATGATTGCCGCGACGACACTGAATTTGCTATTTATTCCGGTGCTCTACGTGATTGTGAAGAGCATTTTTCCTGGCGGAAGAACGAAAACAGCTGCGGTAGAGCATTCCTCTCTTTCCCCGAATGAACAATTGATTCCTTGATTTTTACTTGAACAGTGGAATGACGCTCGACTTCAGTGCTTCTTGAGGAGACACATGCCGGACCAGGGGCGGTCGCGGCGGGATTTTTCCGTTTCCGGTAGAAGCGCGAAGAGCCTGAACAACAGCGAAAGACGTTTGAGCCGCGCGGCGCCTTTGAGAAAAGATCGCACGTCGACCGGTTTCCAGCCGTAGGGGAGGAAAAAGTTTGGTCCTTCGGAAGGAGCAAACTTGAAGGGCGCCGCTTCGTTGAGCTGCTTTGCCATTCTTTTTGCCAGGAGGCGGAGAAGGCCGGGCGAGGCGATGTCGAGAATCCAGGATTGAAAGCTGGAAGGGGCGGCGAGGTCTTTGGCTAGGCCGGCGACATTTTCGGAGGTCAAATAGATCAAGAGGCCCTCGGTGATGATGAGGGCATTGTTGGAGCGACGGCCGAGTTCGGTGAAGAGATCGCGGCGAGCAGCGGCGTTGGAGAGATCTAAGCGGACGCGTTCGAGGGAGCAGACGGGCTTTTCGTCGCGAAGAATCTCCTCTTTGTAAGAGAGAATCTCGGGGAGATCGACCTCGACCCACTTGAGCGTGGGCGGGAGTTGCATGCGGTAGGGGCGCGCGTCGAGGCCAGCTGCTAGGTTGATGACCATGTCGACGCCTTGCTGGACCTGCTCGTTGATGAGTTGGTCGCCGAGATAGGTGCGGGTGACCATGCTCCAGTCGTTATCGCGGCCGAGGGGCATGGAGTTGGCTATTTGTTCTCCGCGTTCGCCGGCAAGGCGGCGCGCGAAAGGATCGCGGAAATGCGCATCGGGGCGCTCGCTTTCGCGGGCGCGGTAGACGGCGACCCAGCGGGCCGTGTCGGAGACGTTGCGAATCAGTGGCTCTGTTGGAGACGACGGCGAAGACTTTGGTTCGCTCAAGTTTTTTCCTCGCAAAACTATATGGAATCAACTGAAGGCAGTTTAGCTTTTGGAGTGCGCCGTGTACAACATAGTCGTGGCAGAGTTTCGCTCAGCCGGTGAAACCGATGGATCTCTGCGACGTGTGTATGCGGCGGACAGTTCGTCAAGCGGATGTCGTATATAATCGCGACGGTTGTGCGGAATTACGAAAGGCTATATCACACAGCAGACGGAGCGGTGACGAAAGTTTGCGGCGGCAATTAGATTGAACCTGCGGAAGACCACAGGGAAGCCCATGTCGGTACAAAGGCGGATGGAGTGAACTTCGAAGTCAGCGAGAAGACGAAAGATTTGCAACGACGGTTGCAGGCGTTCATGGACGAGCATGTCTATCCGAATGAGCGGCGGTTCCAGGAGGAAATTGATCGTGAACGATGGAAGCCGACACGCGTCATCGAAGAGCTGAAGCCAAAAGCGCGGGCGGCGGGGTTGTGGAACCTTTTTCTGCCGAATGATGAAAGTGGCGCGGGACTGACGAATCTCGAGTACGCGCCGCTTTGCGAAATTATGGGCCGCAGCGTCATGGCTCCTGAAGTTTTCAATGGCTCGGCGCCGGACACGGGAAATATGGAAGTATTGGCGCGCTATGGAACGCAGGAGCAAAAAGAGAAATGGTTGAAGCCGCTGCTTGAAGGCGAAATCCGATCGTGTTTTGCGATGACGGAGCCGGATGTCGCTTCGTCGGATGCAACTAATATTCGCGCGAGCATCATGCGGGATGGAAACGAATATGTTATCAACGGGAGGAAGTGGTGGACGTCGGGAGCAGGAGACCCACGATGCAAAATCGCGATCTTCATGGGCAAAACCGATCCGGCGGCCGCCACGCACAGGCAGCAATCGATGATTCTGGTGCCGCTGGAAACGCCAGGAGTCAAGATTGTGCGGCTGCTCACCGTGTTTGGATATGACCATGCCCCGCACGGGCATGCGGAGATCGCGTTCGAAAACGTTCGCGTGCCTGCTTCGAACATGCTGCTTGGCGAAGGACGAGGATTTGAGATCGCGCAGGGGCGGCTGGGGCCGGGACGCATTCACCATTGCATGAGATGCATCGGAGTGGCCGAGCGCGCACTGGAAACGATGTGCAAACGAGTGCAGGCGCGCGTGGCCTTTGGAAAACCGATCGCGGAGCAAGGAACAATTCGCGCTGATATCGCATCGTCGCGGATGGAAATTGAACAGGCGCGTCTACTCACGCTCAAAGCGGCTTATATGATGGACACGGTCGGGAACAAGGAAGCGCGCGCGGAAATTGCGATGATCAAGGTTGTTGCGCCAAACATGGCTCTCCGCGTTTTGGACCGGGCGATCCAGGCACATGGAGGGGCCGGAGTTTCGGCAGATACTTTTCTTGCTGGCACCTGGGCAAATGTGCGGACTCTGCGTCTGGCGGACGGACCGGACGAGGTGCACGTGGAATCGATTGCGAAATGGGAACTGGGCAAATGGGGGAAGCCGGGCACGCAAGCGCATTCGAATTGATGTGCGCAAGGGCATGATTGTGCGTTCGTGTTTCTTCCCTGGAGGATAGAGTGGCGCCGGTCATCTTGGATACGCCAGATTCATTGAAACAATTTGTGGGAAAAGAAATCGGCGTGAGTGAGTGGCTTACCATCACACAAGAACGCATCGCGCAATTCGCGGAAGCTACCGAAGACCAGCAATGGATTCATCTGGATCGCGAACGGGCAGAAAGAGAATCTCCCTACGGAACGACGATTGCTCATGGGTTTTTGACACTGTCGCTGATCAGCCGGTTCATGAAGGATGTGATTCAAGTTCGAAGCGGGACCGGGATGACAGTCAATTACGGATTGAATCGCGTGCGCTTCCCTTCTCCGGTGCGCGCCGGCTCGAAGGTTCGGGCGCGGGTTGTTCTACTTAATGTCAAAGAAGTTCCGGGGGCGTACGAAACTACATTCTCCATGACGGTTGAGAGCGAGGGTGGCGAGAAGCCCTGCTGTGTTGCGGAATCGATTGTGCGTTATTACGTCCAAGTGCCGCCGGCTTCCGACAAGTTCAAAATCAACCATCACAAGAGCAGATGAAATTGTCAGATTGCGCCGGTTTCGGCGGTTTGCAGAGCGGCGCGCAGGAGCAGCTTGATTCGGTGAGGCATAGTGGCAAAGCGTTCGTCGTGAGTCAGGCCCTGATGATAGCGGTAATAAATCTGCTGGACGATGACGGCGATTTTGAAACGCGCAAACACCAAGTAGAAAGCCAGGTCGGAAACTTCGCGACCCGTTTTCTGCGCGTAACGCTGTGCGAGTTGGGCTCGCGTCAAGCTGCCCGCGTAGGTCGTAGGGCCCCAACGTGTTTCGAGAATCTCTGGGGGATCGCTGGCATCGACCCAATAAGCTAGCGCGGAACCCAGATCCGTGAGCGGGTCGCCGACGGTGCACATTTCCCAATCCAAGACGCCGATAATCCTGGTGAGATCGTTGGGATCCAGAACGACGTTGTCGTATTTGTAGTCGTTGTGAATGAGAGCGGCGGCACTGGCAGAGGGCATGTGCTGCTGAACCCAATGAGAGATCGTTTCCACTTCCGGGATGTCGTGCGTCTTGGAACCATGGTAGCGCTCGATCCAGCCGCGGACCTGTCGTTCAAGATAGCCCTGCGGTTTGCCCAATTCGGCGAGGCCAACCACGTTGTAATCAAGGCCATGGAGAAACGCAAGATTGTCGAGAAATGATTCGCACAGGCGCCGCGCTGTCTCCGGTGGAAAGTCCAAGCCAGGCGGAACTTCTCTTCGAAGAATAATGCCGTGGATGGGCTCCATTAGATAGAACGGGGCGCCGAGTACGGAATCGTCGTCACAAAAAAGAAGGACGCTCGGCGCCGGAGGATAGTGGGCATGAAGCTTGGAGAGCACGCGAAATTCGCGGCCCATGTCGTGGGCAGATTTGACTTTGCTGCCGAACGGCGGACGCCTAAGAACCATTTCTCGAGAGCCAATTTCGAGGGAGTAAGTGAGGTTCGAATGACCGCTCGGATACTGGCGAACGACAAGCGGTCCTGCTTGATCCGGGAAACGGCTGCGAAGGAAAGGTTCAAGCTTCGCGAGGTCGAGCTCTTCTCCCGGTCGCAGGGCGGTCGTTTGATCTTGAAGGCCAGCCATGTTTCTCTCGCGTGCTCTCCCCTACCGATAAGTCAGCAAAGCAGGGTCGTCCAAGTGCTGAAACGAGTTAAATGTGCTCAGCGTGAAACGATCTCCGGAGAACAAAAATTCGCTGTAGGAGCAGTTGCGCGGCATCCAGGCCACTTGCAGAGTTTGTTGCGGCGAAAGATGCAAGGCGCGTTGCACGGATACGGCGACGGGCCCGCCGGAAGTGAAGATAGCGAAGGTTTCGCTCTTGCTTGCGGCGGCCAGAAATTGCGAAAGACCGCGATTGACGCGGGCCGTGAACGCCTCCCAGGATTCGACGCCGTCGACAGCTAATTCTTCGTTGACCCACATGGTTACTACCGTCTCGAAGAGCTTTTGAAAAGTTCTCCGGCGTTGGGGCGGACTGTTTGCACTTCGAACAGCGGCCTCGAGATCACGGATGTGGCAGTTGATTTCGCAGAGCTGGGGGAGACTTTTTTCCAGTACTACGTCACCTTGAAATTCATCGAATTCGTTGAATATCTCGGCACGCGGAAAATTCAGACCGTGATTCGCGTAGATTTCGCGCACAGCTTTTTCTGTGCCGCGATGGCGAACGCGCGGCCCAGAGCAAACACGGTCGAATTCGACTTTGTGGCGAGCCCAATACTCTCCCAGTACGCGCGCCTGAGCTTCGCCGGTTGGAGAGAGCTTGTCGTAATCCGGCTCAAGAAAAGAAGCCTGTGCGTGGCGAACCAGAAAAACGCGTCCCATCTCCCACCCGAAGAAACCGCGAATCTATATGAAACAAACATCAGCTGACAGAAAACAAAAGATTGCAATTCGATCGAAGCCACGTTGCGTCAGGCGGCCGCGCTTTGTTCCTTATTGAAATCGGCAAACTTCTTGCCTTCTTCCGCAAGCCGCTTCAGAAGCCCAGCCGGCTCCCAGAATTCGCCGTGCTGTTTGTGGAATCCTTCAACGCGGTCGAAGACTTTTCTCAGACCAACCGTGTCGGCGTACCACATTGGCCCGCCGCGATGGGCGGGGAAGCCGTAGCCGTTCAAGTAGATGATGTCGATGTCGCCCGCGCGGAGGGCGTAGCCTTCCTCAAGAATGCGCGCGCCTTCGTTGACTAGAGCGTAGACGCAGCGATCGACAATCTCTTCTTTGGAAATTTGACGCTGAGGGATTCCAGCTTCGGCGGCCCATTTGCGGACCAGTTGTGCGACTTTCGGATCGGGAATGGCGCGGCGGTTTTCATCGTACATGTACCAGCCAGCGCCAGTTTTCTGGCCGTAACGGCCCATTTCGCAGAGATTATCCCCTGCAAAAGCCTGGCGAATTCCGGGCTTCTCCAAGTGGCGATATTCCTTGCGGATGCGCCAGCCGACGTCAAGACCAGCGAGATCGCCGACCGCGAGCGGGCCCATGGCCATGCCGAAATCGTATAGCGCGGAATCGACACCCTCGACACTGGCGCCTTCTTCGAGAAGGAAAACAGACTCGCGGACATACGGATGAAACATTCGATTGCCGACGAATCCGCGGCAGTTCCCCACCAAGACGCCGATCTTGCCGATTTTTTTCGAAAGCTGCATGCAAGTGGCGATGACTTCGTTGCTGGTGGCCTTGCCTCGCACAATTTCGAGGAGACGCATCACATTGGCGGGGCTGAAGAAATGCGTGCCGATCACGGATTGCGGACGCGCGGTCGAGGAAGCAATCTCGTCGATATTGAGCGTGGATGTGTTACTTGCCAAGATGGCATCTGGTTTCGAGACGCGATCGAGTTCGGCGAAGACTTCTTTCTTGAGCGCCATGCCTTCAAAAACGGCTTCGATCACCATGTCGGCGTTTGCGAAAGAATCGTAACTGAGCGTGGGCCGAATCAGCTTGAGCCGCTCGTCAACAAAGTCTTGCGTGAAGCGGCCGCGCTTCACGGAAGTCGCGTAATTCTTCTGAATGTTGGCGAGACCTCGATCGAGCGCGGCTTGATCGGCTTCTTTCAAGAGAACGGGGATGCCGGCGTTTGCCAAGACCATGGCGATGCCGCCGCCCATCGTTCCCGCACCAACGACAGCCGCGGTATTCACGGGAATCAGTGGAGTCTGTTTCGGAATGTCGGGGATCTTGGCCACTTCGCGCTCGCCGAAGAAAACGTGGATGAGGGCTTTCGATTGATCGGAGAAGAGGCAATCCACGAAGAGTTTGCGCTCGAGTTTACAGCCCTCTTCAAAGGGGAGTTTCGTGGCAGCTTCGACGGCATCTATGGCGGCGAGCGGCGCGATCATGCCGCGCTGTTTTTTACGGGCGTTCTCGCGGGCGGCGGCGAAAATTGGAGCGTTGCTCTCCGCGGGCCCGAGCCTTTCGTTTCGTTCGCGCGTTTTGCGCGCAGGCTTGTCGCCGACTTCGCGCGCAAAAGCGACGGCACCTGTCAACAAGTCGCCTTCGATCAAGCGGTCGATTATGCCGAACTTCATCGCTTCCGAGGCCTTGATCGGATTGCCATCCGCGCACATTTCGACGGCTTTGGCAGCACCTGCGAGCCGGGGCAAGCGCTGCGTTCCAGCGGCGCCGGGAATGATGCCGAGCTTTACTTCCGGCTGGCCGACTTGCGCACCGGGTACGGCGACCCGGTAGTGGCCGGACATGGCGAGCTCAAGGCCGCCGCCAAAGGCGCTTCCGTGGATGGCCATGACGACCGGCTTGCAGCAATCTTCGATTTTTAGGAGCAGGGAAGGCAGTTCCAATCCGCCACCGGACTTTCCGGAAGTGATTTTGCCGAACTCCTTGATGTCCGCTCCGGCAACGAATGTTTTGCCGCCACCGATCAAAACCGCCGCTTTGACGGATCCGTCTTTGTCGATCTGCTCGATTGCGGCGGCGATGCCTTCCGGGACGCCGGGACTCAGCGCGTTCACCGGAGGATTGTTGATGGTGATGACGGCAATGCCGTTGTCTTTCGTAAGCTGAACTATGTCGCTCATCGGTGGCCGCTCTTTCTCACGGAATATTTTTTAAACTTCGCGGTAAAAGGCACTTGCGCCGGACACCGCAGGGCAAACTTACGTCTTATTTATAAGACTTCTCACTTGCGGCTGGCAAATTCAGGCCGAATCGTGTCTTGCCCACCCCAATATTTTTTGCGCAGTTCCCTTTTCAGGATTTTCCCCGTGCCCGTTTTCGGCAAGCTGCCGAAAAACTCAACGGAGCGAGGCGCTTTGTAGTGCGCGATGCGAGCCCGGCAGAAATCGAGCAACTCGGCTTCGGTGGCTTGCGCGCCGGGCTTCAGCACAACCAAAGCTTTCGGCACTTCTCCCCATTTCTCATCCGGAACGGGCACGACAGCTACCTCGTACACGTTGGGATTAGCAAGGAGCGCTTTCTCCACTTCCAATGACGAAATATTTTCGCCGCCGCTGACGATAATTTCTTTCTTGCGGTCTACGACGAGAAGGTAACCATCCTCGTTGATTGTGGCCATATCGCCGGTGTGAAACCATCCGCCGCGCATGGCTTCCGCAGTGGCTTGCGGCTGCCCCCAATAGCCTTCCATCACCACGTCGCTGCGGGCCACAACTTCGCCAATGCTTTGCCCGTCGTGGGGCACATCTTTTTCGTTTCCGTCGACGACGCGAAGTTCTACACCCGGAATTGCGAAACCGGTCATGGCTTGGCCGACGTATTTTTGCTCGCCTTGCCAATCGAGGCCGGGTTTCATCCTGGAAATGGAAAGCGTGGGAGAGGTCTCCGTTAGGCCGTAGCCGGAGCGGCAGCTTGCGCCAAGTTTTTCTTCTACTTCGCGTACCAGAGTAGGAGAGGATGCGGCTCCGCCGATGTTGATGATACGAAGGCTGCTCAAATCATGTTTGGTGCGCTCGGGGCAATTGACCAGAGCGGTCGCCATGGCGGGAACAAGACACATCGTTCGAACGCGCTCCTGCTCAGTCAGGCGGAATATCGCCGCCGTTTCGAAGCGACGGAGCATCACATGTTTTCCGCCGGTCAATGCCAGTGCATGCGGCGTGCCCCAGCCGTTGGCGTGGAAGAGGGGAATCGTGTGAAGTTGAGCGCCTTCGGCGGTTGGATCGTCGGTAAGGCAAGCATACAAAGCGTGCATGTAGACATTTCGATGCGTCAGCATCACACCTTTAGGAGTTGCGCTGGTGCCGCTTGTGTAGAAAATCTCTGAGACGGCGTTCTCCTCAACTTCCATGATGTCGGTGCGATAGGGCAAAGCCGCGGCAAGCAGGTCGTCGTAATTCTTTTGCGCGAGCCAATCTGCCTCAGGAGTACCGTCGAGAAGATAGAAAGCTTCAACCGTCGAGGCGCTTTGACGAAAGGAATCCACAGTGGCGAGAAAATCTTTTTCGAGAAAGAGTACTTTGGCTCCGGCGTCGTTCAGAATAAAAGCAAGCTCATCAGGAGCCAGCCGGATATTCAGGGGGAGCAGGATGGCGCCGGCGTCGAGAACGCCGTAATAGGCTTCCAGCAGGCGATGGCAGTTCATGCTGAGAAAAGCGACGCGGTCGCCGGGCTTCACTCCGGCTGCGCGCAGCGCACCTGCCAGGAGCTCAGCGCGATGGGCAAATTGCGCGTAGGTGAATCGCAAATCGCCGCAAACGACCGCTGTCCTGCGTGGAAATTGCTGTTCCGCGTAGCGCAAACATCGAAGTGGTGTGAGTGGGATATTCATGTTGTGTCCGGCGACTTTTAGGCGGTTTGTCCTCCATCGACTACCAGAACATGCCCAGTGACGTAATTGGAGGCATCCGAGGCAAGAAAAATGGCCGCGCCCTTTAGATCGTGGTCATTGCCGAACCGCCGCAATGGGATTTTGTTCAAGAACGCCTCTTTGTTTCGCTCGATCACGACTTGTGACATATTTGTCGGAAACCAGCCCGGAGCGATGGAGTTTACTTGAATATTATGGATGCCCCATTTGCAGGCCAGGTCTTTGGTGAAGGCAATGACGCCGCCTTTGCTTGCGTGATAGCCGATGGCCTGAAATTCCGGAGGAGCGCCGCGGAAGCCCGCAACAGAAGCGATATTGATAATTTTTCCGCGGCGCTGGGCGACCATAAACTTTCCCGCAGCCTGTGAAAAGAGAAATGTGCCCGTCAAATTCGTCTCGATCACTTTGTTCCAATGTTCGAGTCGCATTTCTTCTACGGGAGCGCCCCAAGAAGTCCCTGCATTGTTGATGAGAATATCGATGCGGCCGAATTGAGACATCGCCGCGTCGGCGACGGCCTGGACTTCGGCTGGGTTTTTGACGTCGCAACCGAGTGCCACAGCCTTTACTCCGAGGTTCTGCAATTCGGCGGCAGCCTGCTCGCAACGCTCCTTCTTGCGGGCGCACAATACGAGATTGGCGCCCATCTCCGCCAGACCTTCTGCCATTTGACGGCCGAGCCCGACGGAGCCGCCGGTGATAATTGCCACGCGTCCAGTAAGATCAAAGAGTTGTCGAACGTTCATCGTAGGTGGCGTGCTTTCCCGTTCTTTCTGACGTTCGGCGAGGACTCACCGTTGCCCGCCGTGAGCATAAAGATTCGCGCATTGAAAAATACTAGAAGCAAGAGCCTACGCCAAGCTCGAATTCGATTATCGAGCGGCCCGGGCGCCTTGCATCGGCCAGGCGGCTAGCTGGAGTTCGCCGGCGCACTCTTGAGAGTATCGCGCACAAAGCTTCTCCCGTGGCGCTCCGTGCCCAGCAGTAGGAGAACGGTGAGCGTGAGTATAGTCACGACTTCGAATCCGGCGATGGCCCACTGATACCCCACGCGGTCGCGCAAAGCGTACTCAATCGTATTTGTAGGCGCCGCGATCAGGATTCCCAACTGGTAGGTAAGTCCGGGCATCAATCCGCGTGTCGCGTCAGCGGACATTTCGTTCAGGTGCACGGGGATAACACCCCACGCGCCCTGAACCCCCATCTGCATTATGAACGGAGCGATAACGAGGATGGCTAAACTACCGCCAAACGCCCAAAGAGGAATGGTGACCAAACAAAGTCCCAATGCCGCGATCATACTCTTGCGCCGACCCGCCACCTGCGAGAGGTGTCCGAAGATAATCGCGCCGATGACGGCTCCAACGTTGTAAAAAATCGCAATATTCGCGACGACGGCCGCGGAGAGGTGATGGACTTCTTTCAGAAAGTCCGGATACAAATCCTGTGTGCCGTGCGACATAAACATCATAAAAGTCATGAGCACGACCAGGTAGAGGAGCCTTTTCCACTCGCGGGCCACGATGCGCATGACTTGGCCCGTGCTGGCAGCGCGATTCTGTTTCCAGGCTTCCGACTCCGGAACCTTTGTCCGGATGTAAAGCGCGAGCAATGCAGGCAATGCACCAATCCAAAACATCGGACGCCATCCCCATGCCGGCAGCAAAAAGCGCGCCGCCATCGCGGCGAGCAGATATCCGATCGAATAGCCGCTCTGCAAGATGCCGCTGAGAATCCCGCGCCAGCGCACGGGTGCAGCTTCCATCGTAAGTGACGCGCCAACGCCCCATTCGCCTCCCATGCCAATGCCGAACAAAGCGCGCATGACCAGAAAGAAAGTGAAGTTCGGCGAAAAACCGCATAAGAGCTCAATTAACGAAAAGTAGATGACGTTCGCCATCAGCGGTTTGCGTCTTCCGTAGCGATCGGACAGCACTCCGAAGATCAATGCCCCAATAGGCCGCATAGCGAGCGTCGCCGTAGTGGTTAGGATGATGTCTTTCTTGGATACGCCGAATTGACGAGCTAGGGTGTCATACATGAAGACAACGACAAAAAAGTCGAAAGCGTCGAGAGTCCATCCGAAAAAACCGGCGAGGACGGCGTGCCGTGCGTTCGATTTCGAAGCAACGGCTGGGTCCGTTATTTGCACGCAGTTAGCCTTAGGCGATCTGAAGTCGACAGCTTTTCGTTGCACCGCTGCCTTCCATTCTCAGGTGTCATTGATCTCCACTGTAAATTCGCATTACGCAGGCAACTGTTTTCCACTAGTTTCAGCTCCAAAAGGAATCAATAACAAACCAACGCCGAAGGCAAGCGCGGTGAGTGCGACAGGCATTCCGAGAGAGCCGTATCGCTGAACGCCGCTTCCGACAAGAAATGTGATGGCCGCACCGCCAAAACGCGCGAAGGATGTGGAGAAAGCAAAGGCGCTTGCGCGGCATTCGGTTGGATATTGCTCCGGAAGCCACAAAGTATAAACCGAAAAGTTTGCGCCGCCCAAACCGAGAAAAAATAAGCAAACAAAAAACCAAGGCAGCGCGGACGGTCCGAGATAGAAAACTTTTCCGAACGTAAGCGCGATGAAGACCAGCATCAAAACGAAGAAAAAACCCAGCGCACCCCGCCGGCCAAACCGGTCGGCAAGCCATGGCATAGCCAGACATCCCAGTATGGTGGCGAACGCGACAAGCATAGTGGCGCGAGAGGCGAGCTGCGCGGCCGGAGGTCCCACGTGGCCGGCGGCCTCCGCAAGAGAAGTTACCGCCGTCGGAACATAGACGGTCCCAGCCCAAAGCCCGCTGATCGAAACAAGCATAAACAGCGAGTTCAGAATTGTGCGGCGACGAAACGTAGGCGAGAAAAGCGCAGCGAGTGGGCGATAGATCTGCCATGAGCGAACGATTTCCACCTTGGTGGACCAACGCGCCGGCTCATTTACTCCATGACGCACCCACGCCAAGAGAAGCGCCGGCAAACCTCCAACGGCAAACATAACTCGCCAGCCATAGCGGCTCCCGATCGTGTAGTTAGCAATCGCGGCGAGAAAAATGCCGACGTAATAACCCGTGTGCATGAAACCCGCTCCGGCCCGGCGGCGGCTCTCTGGCCATTCTTCTGCGACAAACGTGCCGCCCATAGCCCATTCGCCACCGATTCCAATTCCTGCGAGGAGGCGGAGAACCGCCAACTGCCAGATGCTGGTGACAAGAGCGCTGAGAAATGTGAAGACCGAATACCACACGATAGTCAGCATCAAAGTGCGAACGCGCCCGAATTTGTCGCCCACCGGTCCCCACAAAAATGCGAGTCCCCAGCCGACGAGGAACAGCGCGAAAAGCAATCCACCGTAGTAGCCGAAATTGCCTTTTGTTGTGGCAATGCCTGAGCGCGGCAGAAGTTCACTAAGCGACGGCACAAGAACAAGCGCGTAGATGAAAGAATCCATGCCGTCGAGAGTCCAGCCGCCCCAAGCGGCCCAAAATCCTCGAATTTGATTTCTCGTGAGCGGGACGGAGGGAGACTTGGGTCCGTTCGAAGATTCAAGCGGCATCGCGGTTGGGACTATACCAAAAAGCGACGGCGGGAAAAGAGCGAAGTCAAATTGTGGCGGCATTGGAATGCAGGCCGCGCCAAGCAAGACGCGGCGGCGCCAAATCCAATTTCACTGGGATTGACGGTGATGTAGACTCTCTAATTCGCGCGGAGCGAAATTTCGACGTAAACGGTTCCATGCGAGTGCGGCGGCCAAAATCGATGCAAAGGCAAAGTGAGACGCGTGGTCTTCAGAATATTTGAAGAAAAGAAGGAACTTGCCCAGGCGGCTGCGGTGGAGGCTGCAACAGCTATTCGCGGCGCTATCAAGGAACGAGGTCTCGCGCGCATAGTCGCCGCGACCGGCTCCTCTCAGTTCGAGTTTCTGGAAGAGTTGACCGCGTCGGCAGGAATCGACTGGCAAAATGTGGAATTATTCCATCTCGATGAATACGTCGGAATTTCGATGACTCATCCAGCCAGTTTCTGCAAATATTTGCAGGAGCGACTGATCGACAAAACCGGGATCACCATGCTCCACTTGCTGAACGGCGCGGCCGACCCAACAGAAATCATCCGCCGCGCTAGCGAGGCCATAAAAACTGCTTCCATCGACGTCACGTTTGCGGGAATAGGCGAAAACGGCCATCTCGCCTTCAACGATCCTCCAGCTAATTTCGAAACCAACGATCCCTACATCGTCGTGAATCTGGATGAGGCCTGCCGCAGGCAACAAGTCGGCGAAGGCTGGTTCACCGATCTCTCGGCTGTGCCGTCGCAAGCTATCTCGATGTCCGTTCGCCAAATCCTAAAATCGCGCGCAATCATCTCTGTTGTTCCTGACGCCCGCAAAGCGGACGCAGTGAAAGTCTGTTTCGAAGGGCCGGTCAGTCCGATGGCTCCGGCATCGATTCTGCGGACGCACGCAAATGCGGCAGTCTATCTCGACAGGCAATCCGCGGGGCTGCTCAGTGCGGCGACGCTTTCGGCTCTCGCCGCATCCGGTTGAAACATGACTCGCCATCCAGGACCAACAGAAACCGCTTCGTAATGGACATCCAAACAGAAACAAAAACTACAGGACAGAGCTTTCAGGGCGAGCGCACCATTCCCTCGCTCCGATGGTGGATCGGCGCGCTTTTGTTCGCATCGACTGTCATCAATTACATCGATCGCCAAACGCTCTCCCTGCTGGCTCCCTATCTCAAGCAGGACTTGCACTGGACCAACACGGACTACGCCAATCTTGCCATCGCATTTCGCATAGCATATGCCATCGGACAAACTCTCAACGGCAGGCTGATTGATCGCATCGGAACAAAACGAGGACTCACGCTCACTGTTCTATGGTACTCGATTGTTTCCGTTCTCACGCCGCTCGCCCGAGGCTTCTACTCATTCATGGGATTCCGTTTTTTCCTGGGACTCGGCGAATCCGGAAACTGGCCCGGCGCAACCAAGGCCGTCTCAGAGTGGTTTCCGAAACACGAACGCGGCCTGGCCACCGCGCTTTTCGATAGCGGCTCTTCGATTGGCGGAGCCGTTGCTCCTTTCGTAGTTCTGTGGCTGTACCTCCGATGGGGCCTTCGTCCCGCATTTGCTATTCCCGGTCTGCTCGGGTTCTTGTGGCTGATCGTCTGGCGCTGGCTTTATCACCTTCCGCAAGACCACCCTCGCATTGGCGCCGCCGAGCGGCAGATGCTTCTAGCCGACCACAAAGAAGACGCACCGCCCACAGCAATTCCTCCGCGCTGGCGCGATCTCCTCAGGCTCCCGCAAACCTGGGGAACCATCATTTCCAAAAGCTTCACCGACCCCGTGTGGTTCTTCATTGCCGATTGGTTTCCAATCTATCTCGTCGCCAAAGGGATCGCTCTCAAGAGCGGATTGATCGCTGTGTGGATCCCTTTCATCGCCGCTGATCTAGGGAATTTCTTCAGCGGCTGGCTCTCCGGTCTCTTAATCAAACGAGGTTGGTCTGTCGGAAACGCGCGCAAGACGCTAGTGATTTTCGGTGGCGTCGGCGTGGCGCTGCTTATTCCCACCATTTTTACAGTGAACCTCTACTTGCTCACTCTCCTTTTCGCCCTGGCCACTTTTTCTTATGCATCTTTCACGACAATCGCCAACGTGTTACCTTCTGACCTTTACAAAAACGAGTCCGTGGCGACCGTCAGCGGAATGAGCGGAACGGGAGCTGCGCTCGGCACGATTATCGTTTTCGAATTGGCGGGCCAACTCTCCGATGCGCGCGTTGCGACGGGGACACACTTGTTCGACCCGCTCATGATTATTGCGGGCCTAATCCCGTTCATGGGGATGATTCTCGTGCTGCTGCTCGTGCGCAACACGAAAGCTACGGATGAAGGCCTGGTCCGCCGAATTTGAAATTTCCCGCGCAGGCTGCTGGTAAACGTGATCGAAAGCAGCAAAGCCTAGACGGGAAAGACTGAATACGACTCGAGGAGGATCGGTGAAGATTACCGACGCAAAGGTATTGATTACATGTCCGGGCAGGAATTTCGTTACCCTGAAAGTCTATACGGACCAGGGTATCTACGGCATCGGCGATGCGACCCTTAACGGCCGTGAGCTGGCCGTCGCATCTTATCTCTCGGAGCACCTCATTCCCTGCCTCATCGGCCGCGATCCCTTTCAATCCGAAGATACCTGGCAATATTTCTATCGTGGCGCTTACTGGCGCCGCGGCCCCGTGACCATGGCCGCCATCGGCGCCATCGACATCGCTCTCCTGGACATTAGAGGCAAAGCTCTCAACACTCCGGCTTACAACCTCCTCGGTGGAAAAAGCCGCAACGGCGTCATGGTCTACGGCCACGCCAATGGCCGCGACATTGAGGAAACCATCGACGAAGTCGGCAAATATGTGAGCCTGGGCTATCGCGCAATTCGCGCCCAATCGGGAATCCCCGGAATACCGTCAACCTACGGCGTCTCGAAAGGAAAATTTTATTACGAGCCGGCGGAAAAAGGCCTCCCTCCGGAAAACCTTTGGTCCACCGAAAAATATCTGATGCATGTGCCAAAGCTCTTCGAATCTCTGCGTGTGAAGTACGGCGATGATGTTCATCTCCTGCACGACGCGCATCACCGCCTCACGCCAATCGAAGCAGCCCGCCTGGGCAAGAGTCTCGAGCCTTATCACCTCTTCTGGCTCGAAGATGCGGTCACCGCCGAACTTCAGGAGGGCTTTCGCATTGTCCGCCAACACACCACCACGCCGCTCGCGCTTGGTGAAGTCTTCAATACGATTTGGGACGCCACCACTCTCATCACGGAACAATTGATCGACTACATTCGAATGGCCACGGTCCACAGCGGCGGTATTACGCATCTGAGAAAAGTTGCATCGCTCGCGGAGATCTATCACGTCCTCACCGGCTGCCACGGCGCTACGGACTTGTCGCCGGTGTCTCTCGCCGCCGCCCTTCACTTCGACATTTCCGTCAACAATTTCGGCATCCAGGAATACATGCTGCACACAAAGGAAACCGACGAAGTCTTCCCGCACTCCTATTCCTTCAGCGACGGCTTCCTACATCCGGGAGACGCGCCCGGTTTGGGTGTGGACTACAACGAGAAGCTCGCTGAGAAATTTCCATACGAACGCGCTTATTTGCCAGTCAACAGAAAGTTGGACGGGACGATGTTCAACTGGTAGCTAGATCGAAGCGGCGTGTTATTTATGTGCTACGCACAGGCATCGAACAAGGAATCCTTATTGGAGACGGATAACATGGGATACAGCAAGCTCGATCTGAAAGGCAAATCAGCGGTAGTCGTCGGCGGCACATCAGGCATCGGCCGAGCCATCGCTCTCGGCTTGGCCGATGCCGGCGCCGATGTGGCTCCCACTTCGCGGCGAGTTGACCAAGTGGAGGCCACGGCGCGTGAAGTCGAAGCGCTGGGCCGACGATCCCTCCGCGCCACTTCCGACGTGACCGACCGGGCTTCGCTCCAACAGGTGCTCGATGCCGCGGTGAAATCGTTCGGAAAAGTCGATATCCTGGTGAACTCCGCGGGACGCACCAAGCGCGCGCCCACGATCGAGTTTTCCGAAAAAGACTGGAACGACATTCTCGAAACAAATCTCACAGGCATTCTGCGCGCATGCCAGATTTTTGGCCGGCACATGGCCGAGCGCCGCTACGGAAGGATTATCAACATCGCGTCGATTGGCTCATTCCTAGGCATGCTCGAGGTAGCCGCATACTCCGCCAGCAAAGCCGCCGTCGCTTCGCTGACACAGTCGCTCGCCATCGAATGGGCTCCGCACGGTATTTGCGTCAACGCCATCGCGCCTGGCGTCTTCCGCACGGCGCTAAATGAAAAGCTCCTCGACGGCACGCCGCGCGGCAACGAATGGCTAATGCGCACACCTATGAAGCGCTTCGGCATGGTCGAAGAGCTCGCGGGAGCCGCCGTCTACCTCGCCTCTGACGCGGCCAGCTACACCACGGGCTCCGTTCTCATCGTAGACGGCGGAATACTGGCCAGCGGTGTCAATCAGTAAACTAGCAGTGTCAAACGCGAAGTGAAACGATTGATGGAAAGAAAGCTAGAAAATTCTGGAGCCGAGGGCGAGAGTTGAACTCGCGACCTGCCGATTACGAATCGGCTGCTCTACCACTGAGCTACCTCGGCCCTTGATACTAAAGGACTTACGGCTCCCGGTAAAACAATCCGAGAATTTTGCGTTGTTCTTGCGTTGTAGTCTACCTG
>Ga0137360_10000720_pt1 | contig 19368 bp, 16 predicted proteins | sample Mad1_60_16metaG_FD_104924 | JGI IMG/M metagenome (GOLD analysis project Ga0137360, IMG submission 104924) | Vadose zone soil microbial communities from Angelo Coast Range Reserve, California, USA - Mad1_60_16 metaG | ecosystem: Environmental > Terrestrial > Soil > Vadose zone | place: USA... | reverse complement strand
GCCTCCAGCGCGAGGCAAAGCGCCGGGTGATCGTTCGCCGGATCTCCGTGCGCGATGTCGCCGCCGATCGTGCCTCGGTTGCGTACTTGCGGATCGGCGATCTGGCGCGCCGCCTCCGGCAGCAGCGGAACTTTCTGCTGCAGCAGTGCCGACGAGATAATGTCGCTCTCGGTCGTCATCGCGCCGATCACGATTTGACCGCCTTGTTCGCGAACACCGCGCAGGGAATCGATGCGGTTCAGATCGATCAGGTGCGCGGGCTGAGCAAATCGCAGCTTCATCATCGGAAGCAGACTGTGGCCTCCGGCGAGTAGCTTTGCCTCGCTGCCGAGCGCCGACAGTAAGTTGATGGCTTCGCCCGCGCTCGTGGGCGCGTGATACTCGAAGCTGGGCGGGATCATGGCGTCTCCTCCGGCGCAAAGGCCGTGCCGCTCTGTAGTGCGTCCACATTACGGCTGGAGGGGCGACGCGGATATATCGAAACTTCGACCGGACTATCGCACTTCTGCGATAGCTGCACTTGCGCAAGGCGCCGTTCAATCGGCTGTCGTGATGCCGTGCCGGATCGCAAACTTGACGAGCGACGGCAGGTCTTCGATTTTGAGTTTGTCCATGAGCCTGGAGCGGTAAGTATCGACCGACCGGGGCGAAAGTCCGAGAATGGCCGCAGCTTCGGCGCTGGAGCGGCCCTCCACGATCAGCCGAAGCACATCGCGCTCCCTCGGCGTAAGGTAGTCGAGATCGCTGCGCTTGGCCGCGTAGGGAAATTCGGCCGCGATCTTGTCGGCGATTCCGGCACCGAGAAAGCGTTTGCCTGCCGCGACGGCCCGGACCGCTTTTTCAACCTCGCGGCCGGCCGATTCTTTCAGCAGGTAACCGCGCGCTCCCGCAAGAAGAGCCTGTCGGACCAGCTCGACCGTGGAGTGCATCGAAAGCATGACCACGCCGACATCCGGTGCCTTCTCGGCCATCGCGCGCGTCGCATCAATACCGCTCAGACCTGGCATCGTGATGTCCATAACAGCGACGTCGGGCCGCAGCTGGGTAGCCTTGTCCACTGCTTCGCGTCCGTCGCTCACCATCGAAACGACCTTGATGTCTGAATGCGCCTCCAGCAGCCGCTGCACGCCATCGCGCAGCACGCCGTGGTCATCGGCGAGCAGCACTCTTATGACCATTTTTCCTCAGGGACCAGCAGCTCGACGCGGGTTCCCGCGCCGGGTGTGGAGTCCACGCGAAGGTCCGCCGCGATCGAGCGCGCGCGTTCCTGCATGATCATCAACCCCCAGCCCGATTTGTCATCGCGTCTCACCGGCTGATCCGAGTCGAATCCGCGCCCACCGTCGGCGATGCTCATGACGATTTGGTGGCCCCGCCGCTCCAGCACCGTCCGGACCTCGGGCGCGTCCGCGTGCTTGGAAACGTTGCTGAGCGCTTCCAGGTAAATGCGCAAAAGAGCGTCAGATACCGCCTGCGACGGTCGCGGCAGCGTCTCGTCCACGTTCACCGACACCGGAGTCCCGGTTCGCGATTCGAATGCTGCACTATGCCATCCGAGCGCCGCCCGCAGTCCCAACTCGTCCAGGCCGGGCGGGTGCAGCTGCACCATCACGCTGCGCAGCGCCTCCACGCTGCGCTTCAGCAGAGCTGAGGCATCCCCCAGATGCTTCGCTAGCGCAGGCGGCGCCGCGGCAGGCATCTGGCCCAGGACCAAGGCGAGTTCCGCGTTGGCGGCCGCGAGGTCTTGTCCGATCACATCGTGCAGTTCGGCCGCAAGATGGCGCCGCTCTTCGTCGTGCATTGCCACGAGCCGACCCGAGAGGCGGGCGACCTCCCCCGACGCCTGATCGACGCGAGTCTGCAGGAAGGTGGCGCGGTAATCGTCATAGGCCGAAACGAGCAGTGTTGCCAGCAGAAAGACAAGCGTAGAGGCACCCAGGGCTGCCGCGAGGCCGTATGGATGGATGACTCGAGAGCTCGCGGTGCACACGCTATTCGGCTCGAACTTCGCCGCCGCCATGCTCGTGTAGTGCATCCCCACGATCGCGATACCCATCACGACTGCGCTTCCGGCCCTGTTCCAGAACGCCGAAACCATCGTTTGGGCGCGCTGCTTGAAGGCGCACCACAATGCGATCAGCGAGGCCGCGACCGCGATCGCGACCGACAGGCCGACCAGGCCCGGGCGATACCGAATCGGCGGCTCCATGCGCATCGCCGCCATGCCGACATAGTGCATTGAGATGATCGCGAAGCCCATCAGCAGGCCTGCCGCCGCAAGCCTTCGACGCGACAGGGTTTCGCGGCCCGCCACCCAAAGCGCGAACCAGGATGCCGTTATCGCGATCAGCAGCGACCCAAGCGTGATGGGGACGTCATAGGACACCGCAACCGGCAAACGAAACGCGAGCATTCCAATGAAATGCATCGACCAGATGCCGGTTCCCATGGAGAGCGCCCCTCCCGTCAGCCAGTACGCCCTTGTCCGGCGCTGGCTCGACGCGCTCACTCGCGCCGCCAGATCGAGCGCTACGAACGAGGCGGCGATCGCCACGACCACGGAAAGGAGGACCAGCCAGTAGTCATAACTGCCGACCATGGTTATCTTGTACCCGCTTCAGGGGCGCGCAGACCCAAATCTTCCCCGCCGACGGGCAGAAGATTCCCTGCTCGCTTTTTAACGTAACGCACTAGATATACATATTAACTAATTGAATATTAATGTTGTTTATTAACGTCAAGCGATGTCGAGAACGACGTTGCCGATGACCTCGCCGGATTCGACGAGCTCGTGGGCTCGGGCGATGTCCTGCAGCGGCAGGCGCACCGCGATCGTGTGAGCCAGTCGGCCCTCTTCCAGCAGCTCCGTCAGCTGCGCGACCACAGCGCTGCGGTCGGCCTCGGAAAGGTCGTACACGAGGAACAAACGCAAGGCAATCGAGTTCTGCATCAACCACAGACCGGGGAGCACGGCCTCGCTCGCCGACGTGCCGTAGATCACGACGGTTGCGTGCGGCTGCAGAATCGACGTATAGAACCTGGCGTTGCCGCTGAGGTCCATTTCGATGACGCTATTCACCCCTCGCCCGTCGGTCAGTGCCTTCACGCGCTCCGCCACGTCTTCGGTGCGGTAGTTGATGATGTGGTCCGCACCAGCGCGCTTCGCATGCACTGCCTTTGCGTCGCCGCTGACTGTAGTGACGACTACCGCGCCGCGCAGCTTCGCCAGCTGGATGGCGTAATGGCCAACGGCGCCGGCGCCTCCCGCAACGAGCACGATCGAGCCCCGCTGAAGCTGCGCCGAACGAACTGCCTGCAAGGCGGTCATCGCCGGAATGCCCAGACAGGCGCCTTGCGCGTAGTCAACCTTATCGGGCAGATGAACGGCTTGGACGCTCGGCAAGGCGATGTAATCCGCCGCGGTCCCGTATGCCCGCTTCCACTGCCCGTTCCAGACCCAGACCCGCTCTCCGACGCGGTCGGGCACGTCGATGCCGACGGCGTCGATCACGCCGGCGCCATCACTGTGGGGAATAACCAGCGGTGCGGACAGACCTCTGCCGAATCCGCCCCGGCGCACTTTCCAATCCGAGGGGTTGACGCCGGACGTGCGCAGTTTGACTCGTACTTCACCCGGTCCCGGCTCCGGCGTTGGCTGCTCACCGACCTGCAGCACATCTCGCGCCGGGCCTTGCCGACAATAGAACGCTGCTTGCACTGTGTTCCCTCCGCTGCGGACCTGAATTCCCACCAAGTATGATTTATTTCCGCTGGACGATCGAGAAGATGTCTTCGATAGCAGGCAGGGACCGATGAACACTCGTGTTCGCGGCGTCCGAGCGCGCCAGATACTCGACTCGCGCGGTCGTCCGACGGTCGAAGCCGACGTCGAGCTCGTCGACGGCAACGTCGGCCGCGCCTCGGTCCCCTCGGGCGCCTCCGCGGGCAGCGCGGAGGCACACGAACTGCGCGACGCCGATCCAGCCGTGTATGCAGGTCTTGGCGTACTGCAAGCGGTGGCCAACGTGAATGGCGAAATCGCGAAGGCTCTTTCGGCGCGTGATGCACTGGCGCAGCGCGAGATCGACGCCCTGCTGATCGACCTTGATGGGACGCCGCAGCTGTCCCGGCTGGGCGCGAACGCGGTGCTTGCGGTCTCGCTCGCGACCGCGCGAGCGGCTGCAGCGTCGCGGCACCAGGCGCTGTACGAGCGCATTGGCGAACTCGCGGGTGTCGACGGGCCCGCAATGCCGCTGCCGATGGTAAATATCTTGAGCGGCGGGCTGCATGCCTCGCGCGGGATGGACGCGCAGGACTTCCTCGCGATTCCGGCCCGCGCCGCGTCGATCGCCGACGCCGTCCACACGATCGCCCGCGTCCGCGCCGCCGCCAGCGACGAGGCACAGGATCGGGGCCTGCCGACGCTGCTCGCCGACGAAGGCGGTCTGAGCCCGGGCCTCGAGAGCGGCCGGGCGGCCCTGCAGATGATGCTGCGCTCGATCGAGCGCGCCGGCCTGCGCCCCGGCGAAGACGTCCTGATCGCGATCGACGTCGCCGCCACGTCGCTGCAGCAGCCCGACGGCCGCTATCGCCTCGCGCGCGAGGGCCGCGTGCTGGACGGCGACGAAATGATAGAAATGATGGCCGGCTGGGTGCGCGATTTCCCTGTGGCATCTATCGAGGACGGCCTCGGAGAGGACGATTGGGACGCGTGGCGGCGACTGACGAGTCGGCTCGGAGGCGCGGTCCAGCTCGTCGGCGATGACCTTTTTACGACGCATCCGAAGCGCTTGGCGCGTGGTCTGCGCGAGAGCGTGGCCAATGGTGTGCTCGTCAAAGCGAACCAGAACGGCACGCTGACGGGCACGATCGACCTGATCGCACAGGCGCGCACCGCGGGTTACACGACCATCGTGTCGGCGCGTTCCGGCGAAACCGAGGACACGTTCGTGGCCGACCTGGCCGTCGGCACTGCCGCAGGTCAGATCAAGATCGGGTCGCTGCGCACCTCGAGCACGGTTTCCAAGTACAACCAGCTGCTGCGGATCGATGAGGCGTGCGGGGCCCCGTATGCCGGCGTTGCGATTCTGACCGGGCGCAAGTCACGGTGAACGAGCTCGACGACTTCCTCACCGGCACGGGTCTCGTCGCTGCGAACCTCGGGCGGCAGTGGACGCCGCTGACCGGCGGCATCTCGTCCGACATCTGGCGCGTGGATCTGAGCGACGGGCGCAGCTTGTGCGTCAAGAGAGCCCTGCCCCAGTTGAAGGTGGCAGTCGATTGGCAGGCACCGGTGTCGCGCAGCGCGTACGAGTGGGCCTGGTTGCGCTTTGCCGCCGGCGTGGTGTCTCACGCGGTGCCGGCCCCGCTGGCGTGCGACGAGCGGGCCGGCCTGTTGGCGATGGAATTCCTGCCGCCGCACAATCACCCTGTGTGGAAGCAGCAACTGCTCGAGGGGCGGGTCGAACCCGCAACCGCCGCGGCCGTCGGCGATACGGTGGGTGCCCTGCATGCGGCGAGCGCGCACCGCGCCGACCTCGCTCGTGCCTTCGACACCGGGGCGAGCTTTCACGCAATCAGACTCGAGCCGTATCTGCTGGCCACCGCCCGGCACCACCCTGCGCTGGCGCCGGAGCTCGAAGCCCTGGTGAAGCACACGGCCGCCACGAGGATCGCTCTTGTCCATGGTGACGTGAGCCCGAAGAACATCCTTGTGGGGCCGAAGGGACCGGTGATCCTCGATGCAGAATGCGCGTGGTACGGCGATCCGGCTTTCGACGTCGCCTTTTGCCTGAATCATCTGCTGCTCAAGTGTCTGCCGCGGCCGCGTGAGGCGGCGGCGCTGCGACGCGCGTTCGACGCCTTTGTGGCGGCGTACTTTGCACGGGCGGCGTTCGAGTCGCGTGCAGCGCTGGAGGCACGCGCCGCACGCCTTTTGCCGGCGCTGCTGCTGGCGCGTGTCGATGGAAAGTCGCCGGTCGAATACGTCCGCGAGGAAGCTGACCGTGCGCGGGTGCGCGCGGTGGCGGTGCCGCTCATCCGTTCGGCCCCTGCACGGCTGGCGGAAGCCGCCAATGCCTGGCACGTCCAGTTCAAGGCGACCGGCGGATGACCGTACTATCGCGGAGTGCGCATTGCTGAGTTCCACCCGCGCGTGGTACCAATCAGGTCCGGGGATCGTCCGGCCCGATGGCCGGCACATGGGCTCGGTCCCGGCCGCTCTGGTAGATTGGCTCAAGAAGCAGGGCTGAACCGCCCTGCCCGTTTTTGATCTGACCCGGTTGAGACGAGGGTTGAGCGATGCCTGTGTCACTGCTCGCGGATTGGGGCAACTTCTACGTTATCACCGGCTCGTCGGCGGCAGCTCTCACCGGTCTGACATTCGTCGTCATCGCACTGGCAAATACGAGTGTGACCACGACGGTCTGGGGTCTGCACGCCTTTGTCACACCGACGATCGTACATTTCGGGACCGTGCTGGCGATGGCGGCCTTCCTGAGCGTTCCACACCAGAGCCTGATGAGTTTGAGTCTCGGCCTCGGCGTTGCCGGTGTCGGAGGTCTCGTCTACGGTCTGACTATTGGCGCAATCATGCGCCGTCGCCTGAGCGGCTACATTCCCGTGCGTGAAGACTGGCTCTGGCATGCGATCTTGCCGACGCTCGCCTACGGCGCATTGCTCGGCATGGCGTTTCTGATATGGCACTGCACAGACCAAAGTCTGTACGGTGTCGCGGCGATATCCATGCTCCTGCTGTATATCGGCATTCACAATGCCTGGGACGTTGCCGTATCGGTCAGCCTGCGCAAGCAGCAGGACTCGCCCTCCCCGAAAGCTCAGGGCTCGACTGCAGCTCCGGAATAGTTTCCGGCCTTCAGGCGCGTTGCATCTTCCGACCCACGCCCTTGAAGAACGTATAGCAGAAGACGCCATCCGCCTCAGCCGTTCTGTGAAGATCTCGGATGCCTGCATCGAAGGCTTCAAGATCGGTCATGCCGGCTTCCAACGCAGGCTGGCGAATGCCCTCAATCATTGCCGTGAACGTCTTGCGGGTGAACCCTTCCACGAGGTCGGGTCTGCTGGCATCCACATACACCATGCGGGGAGACACGTGGACCGCTTCAAGGCCCGCGTGGACCATCAGGGGATAGATCTGCCTGCCAATCAAGGCGTTTCCACCCGCGGACCGCTGCAGCTCGACTAGACATTGGATCGCCATTTGAGCCGCGCTGCTGTCTGGGTGAAAGTAAGCCGATCCGTGGTCACCTTCGATGACGGTCATCGTGCCACCGGGTCTGAGCAGGCTGTTGAGAATCGCCAGCGCCTGATCGGGCCTCGACAGGTGCTCCAGGACGAAACAGACGAATACGTGATCGAAGGATTCGGGGGCAAAGGGTGGCGAGAAGATGTCCGCCTGCTGGAACTGCACATTGGTAATTCCCGCCGCACCCGCCACCCGCTTTGCTTCCGCGACCGATTCCGCCGAGACATCGACCGACGTAAATCGTGCGCCCGGGCTGCGCCGCGCCAGGGTAACTGTCTGGGCTCCGACGCCGCAGCCTGCTTCGAGCACCAGGCTTCCCGGAGGGTATGAGGTGTCGGAGTGCAGTAAGTCGACTAGCGTTCCCGCCTGGTCTTGCAGACGCTCGTTCTCACGCGGGTGATAACCATGCACGTAGGCCTCGTTCATCCCACCCGCTCCCCAGGTTCAAAACTTCTGAATGAGATTCATGAAAATATGTGTAAAAACAGTGATGTATACAACTTCATTGAGATCGAATCTGAAGTATATCTTTAGAGCACACCCCTCGTATCGCCTTGGCCGCGCGATCCGCACCGGGGAAACTATGGCTTCCGTCCCGAGATCCAGCGTCGTGACGTCGGGCAGGCCGAGTAACGGGAGCCAATGGAAGTGCATACAGTCATCGTGATCTCGATTGGCTTGATACTGCTCGGGCTGTGTACGTTCGTGGGGCACATGCTGGGCGGTGCGCCTGGTATGTCAGCGGCGACGCTCGTCTTCCTGCCTCTGTGGTTCATCGGGGCGGGGATCAATCTGATCATCGGCGTCAAGAGGGCGGGTTACTCGATTGCAGAAGAGGCTCCCGTCTTTCTGGTCGTTTTCGCCGTACCTGCGGTCGTCGCACTCTTCGCCTGGTGGAAATTCCGTTGACGCCGAGCCGAGATCCCGCAATCAGGCGCTCACAGTGCCGGCGGGAGCGACGACTCCGGCACCGCGTTCTGTCTCAACTTGCACCGGGGAAAACCGTCATGGGCCACGGCAGAGCTACTTCGCGCGCAGGCGCAGCGCGTTGCCGATCACACTGACGGACGAAAGACTCATCGCGAGCGCTGCGATCATCGGTGAGAGCAGGATCCCGAATGCCGGATACAAAACGCCCGCGGCGATCGGGATTCCGACGGCGTTGTAAAGGAAGGCGAAGGCCAGGTTCTGTTTCATGTTCGCCACGGTTGCGGTGGAGAGCTCGCGGGCGCACACAATGCCCCGCAGGTCGCCTTTGACGAGCGTTACGTGGCTCGAGGCCATGGCCACGTCGGTCCCGGTGCCCATCGAGATGCCGACATCTGCCGCTGCTAGCGCCGGTGCGTCGTTGATGCCGTCGCCGGCCATCGCAACCCGCCGGCCTTGCGCCTTCAGGCGTGCGACCAGCTCGGCTTTGTCCCGCGGGCGAACTTCCCCGTAGATCTCGTCGATCTTCAATTGCCGTCCGACCGCGCGGGCGGTCGCCAGGCCGTCGCCCGTGGCCATGACGATGCGGATGCCCGCTGCCCTGAGCGCCGCGAGCGCCTGTGGCGTCGACTCCTTGATCGGATCGGCGATCGCGATCAGGCCCAGCAGCTGCCCTTGGCTGGCGACGTACACGACGCTGGCGCCGCGTTGCCGCCAGCCATCAGCCGCCGGCAGCAGCGGCGCAGGATCGACACCAATCTCCTTCATCAGCACCGCATTGCCGACCGCCGCCGCAGTGCCGTCCACCCTTCCCCGCACGCCGATGCCGGTCGAGGACTCGAATTCGCTGGCCGCTCCCAGCTCGATGCCGCGGTGGCGCGCTTCGGCGACGATCGCGTCGGCGAGCGGATGTTCGGAGCCCTGGTCCAGCGTCGCGGCAGCGCGAAGGACGTCCTCTTCCCGACGACCTGCAGCCGCGACGACGCCCTGAAACGTGGGTCTTCCAACCGTCAGCGTGCCGGTCTTGTCGACGATCAGCGTGTCGACTTCCCGAAGGTGCTCGATCGCTTCGGCATCCTTGAACAGAACTCCCGAGGTCGCGCCCTGCCCTGTGGCGACCATGATCGACATCGGAGTGGCCAGGCCGAGGGCACACGGGCAGGCGATGATCAGCACGGCGATCGCGTTGACCGTGCCGTAGACCCACGACGGCGCGGGTCCGAACAGGCCCCAGGCGAAAAACGTGACGAGCGCGATCACCCCTACAACCAGAACAAACCAGAACGACACCTGATCGGCCATCCGCTGTAGCGGAGCGCGCGAGCGTTGCGCGGCGACGACCAGCTGTACGATCTGCGACAGCACGGTGTCCGAGCCGACCTTCTCGGCCCGGATCACGAGACTGCCGGTTGCGTTCAGCGTGGCCCCGATCACCGTCGCGCCGGGGGTCTTTTCGACCGGCACCGGCTCGCCGGTCAGCATCGACTCGTCCAGGTTCGATCGGCCTTCGAGGACCTCCCCGTCCACCGGGACCTTCTCGCCAGGTCGGACCCTCAGGCGATCGCCAACGCGCACCTGTGTCAGTTCGATGTCTTCTTCGCTGCCGTCGTCGCGCAGCCGGCGCGCCATCTTCGGCGCAAGGCCGAGCAGGGCCTTGATCGCAGCGGAGGTCTGCGAGCGGGCGCGCAGTTCCAGCAGCTGCCCGAGCAGCGTCAGCGAGACGATAACGACAGCGGCCTCGAAGTACACGGGGACCCTGCCCTCGACGACAAACGAGGCCGGGAAGATCTGCGGCGCAATCGTGGCTACGGCGCTGTAGAAAAAAGCGACGCCGACGCCCGTGCCGATCAAGGTCCACATGTTGGGATTGCGATTGACAAGGGATTGCCACCAGCGAAGGAAGAACGGCCACCCGGCCCACCAGACCACGGGCGTCGCCAGCAGCAGTTCGACCCGGCGCTGGACCGCAACGTCAAGCAAGTGCCAGCCGTGTCCGACCATGGCCAGCGCCGTCACGATCACGGTCAGGGGCAGCGTCCACCAGAAGCGGTGTGCGAAGTCCACGTATTCGGAATTCGGTCCGTCGTCGAGCGTCGGCATCACTGGCTCGAGGCCCATGCCGCAGATCGGACAATTGCCGGGCTGCGGCTGCCGAATCTGCGGATGCATCGGGCAGGTGTAGATCGTCCCGATCGGGCCGGCTGCGGCCAGGATCGGCTTGGCTGCGTCGGGTCGATTCGAGACGCCGACGAAGCGCTGCGGTTCGGCGGCGAACTTCGACTTGCACCCTGAACAGCAGAAGTAGTACGTCGTACCGTCGTGGTCCAGCCGGTGAGGCGACCGCTGCGTAACGATCATGCCGCACACCGGGTCCTTCAGGATGGTCGACGGCGTTGCAGCGGGCGCGGTGTGTCCGCCACGACCTGCGCGATCGTGATTGGCGTGCGTTGCCATATCGCCCGAGTGTATAGGTGGCGACGTGCCCGGGACAATCTGGGTCGCCACAGATGGCGACGCTAGGCGGAGTAGTTGCCGTCGGTGCTGACCGAAAGCTGCCGCCAGCTTCCGAGTTCGGCTCGCATTACCGCGAGTTTGGCGTCGGCCGCGTCGGCGGCGATGGATCCCGCCAAGAAGCGCATCGGTGGCTTGGCTTCGCTTGCCAGATGCACTATCGCCCCCGCGAGCTTCGCAGGATCACCCGGCTGCTGACCATTCCGCCGTTCGAAGAACGTCCGCAGCTGGGCACGGCGGTCGTCGTAGTCAGTAACGACCTTGTCCGCGAAGCGGAGCGACTCGGGGGTGAGGAACTCGGTACGGAAAGGGCCGGGCTCGACAATGGTCACGAAGAGTCCAAAGGGCGCGACTTCCTTCGACAGAGACTCCGAAAAGCCTTCGAGGGCGAACTTGCTTGCGCAGTAGAGCGACGCCAGCTCTGCGCCGAGGACGCCGCCAAGTGACGAAATGTTGAAGATGCGTCCGTTGCGAGCGGAACGCATGATGGGCAGGACCGCCCACGTAACGTTGAAGACACCAAACAGATTCGTGGCGAACTGGGCCTGCGCGTCGCGGATCGTCGTCTCTTCGAAGAATCCCAGATGGCCGTATCCCGCGTTGTTGACCAGCACATCAATTGCGCCAAACCGCGATACGGCCGCATCGACCGCAGCCCGCGCTTGATCGGCGACGGTAACGTCGAGCTCAACCGGCAGAAGCTGGTCGCTGTCCGGCCCGAGACCGTCAATGATGGCCCTTCGCTGGCGGCCCGCGGCGACCACACGATCTCCAGCCCAGATCGCTGCTCTTGCGATTTGTGCACCAAGCCCGCGGCTGGCGCCGGTAATGAACCATGTTTTCTGCATCGTTGGCTCCGTCAAAACCGAGGCTTCATTGAAGCGTAGTGCTATGCCTCGCCGGTAGCACGACCGGCACCCTCCTGCGGTCTAGAACCTCAGCAGACTAAGCCGCAGATCCCTCTGCTCGTCCTTTTCCAGTTGGGAAATCTCAATCTCGACACTTCCGGCCTGCTCCAGCGGAACTGCTTTTCCAATTGAACTGAAGTGGCGGATGCCCTTGGGAGAGTTCTGGTGCAGTCTGTGGCAGGCTTTCGCCATTTCAGGGCTGCCGAGCAGACAATCCCTGATCCAGGTTGCTCCATTTGGCAGTTCCGTAGTCAACGCGTCCATACTGGAGCCCTTCCCGTTGTGACGGCGGATCGCTTCGGTGGCCGCCTGCAAAATGATCTGTTAGCGCCCATCGGCTCTGGACAGCTTCGACTCCAAAGCGCCCGCCGCACCGATCGCCCCGGCAGCTTCGGGAGCGCGCGGCGCGTCACCCGCTCGTTCGATCCAGCCGCCACCCAGAAATCGGTACAGGTCGACCAGATTCGTGAGGCGTGCGAGGCGCACCGATACCAGCGTCTGCTGGGCGTTGTACAGATCGGTTTGCGCGGTGAGCACCGTAAGGTACGGATCCACGCCGCTGCGGAACCGCAGGTTCGACAGGTCGAGCCGGCGTTGCTGGGCCTCGGTGAATCGCTCCTGGGATGCAGCCTGGTCGTCGTATGTTCCGCGGGCGGCAAGGCCGTCCGCCACTTCCCGAAATGCCGTCTGGATGGCCTTTTCGTACTGGGCGATGCTGATGTCTTTCTGGATTTTCGCCACATCCAGGCTGGCCTGCAGGCTGCCTGCGTTGAAAATGGGCAGCGTGATCGAGGGTGCAAAGCTCCACTCCTTGGAGCCTGCCTTGAACAGACCATCGAGCGCCGAGCTCGCCGTCCCGAAGTCGCCGGTCAGACCGATGGTCGGAAAGAAGGCCGCCCGAGCGGCCCCGATGCTGGCGTTTGCGCTGCGCAGCACCGCCTCGGCCTGCATGATGTCGGGGCGGCGCGCCAGCAGGTCGGAGGGCAAGCCCGCTGGGATGTCGGCGAGAATCGTTTGCGCACTCAGGGGAACCGGCGGCGGCAGGTCCTGCGGGAGGGGTTGACCGAGCAACAGCACCAGCGCGTTCTCTGCCTGGGCACGCCCACGGATCTGCGCTGAATAATTCGCCTTGGCCTGTTCGACGACGGTTTCCGCCTCACGCAGTGAGAGCTCGGTTCCCGTGCCGGTCTGAAATTGAAGCAGCGTCAGCTTGTAGGAGGCCTGCGCGCTCTGGAGCGTGCGTTCGGTCACCGCCACGAGTTCGTCGAAACTGAGCAGCGTCAGGTACTGATCCGCGATTTGCGACACCAGCAGGATCTCGGTCGCTTTTCGCGCCTGGGCGGAGGCGAAATACTGTTGCAATGCTGCTTCGCTCAGGCTTCTCAGGCGGCCAAAGAAATCGATCTCCCACGATGCGGACAGGTCAACGGAATACGCCCGTTGTACGAACGCTTGTTTGATGGATGAAACGCTTGCGGGCGTACGTGAACTCGACAAACCGGCGGCGGCATCGATCTGCGGAAACAGCGTTGCACGCTGGATCCGGTACTGGGCCTGCACCTGCGCGACGTTCAGGGCAGCAACGCGCAGGTCCCGATTGTTGGCGAGTCCGATTTCCACCAGTCGCTGCAGGCGCCGATCGGTCAGGACATCGCGCCAGCCGATATCGGCCGCCTTCGCCGCGGCTGCGGCGGCCAAGGCGGCCGGAGCCTTGGCGGAGGCGGCCGGCTTGTAGGCATCGCCGGCAGGAAATGTCGCGGCCACCGGTGCAGCCGGCTGCACGTACGTCGGCTGCAGTGCGCAGCCGCCGACAAGTCCTGCGCCGGCCATCAGCGCAGCAGCGAGACAAGGCACCGTTTTGCCGCCGCCCACAAGATCCGGCAATCTGCGCCGCGTCATTTCGTCGCCTCTCCGGCGTTCGATTCAAACGCCAATGGGGGTGACCATGCCGCCGGCGCCGCGGTCTTGTTCCTGAACACCTTTTCGGTGATCACGTAAAAGAACATCGGAATCAGAAATGGCGCAATGAATGTCGCGCTCAACATTCCACCGATGACGCCCCGGCCGACTGCGTTCTCGTTACCGGAGCCGGCGCCGCTGGCGATGGCCAGGGGAAGCACGCCAAGGACGAACGCCAGCGAAGTCATCAAAATCGGCCGCAACCGCAGGCGCGCCGCTTCGACAGCCGCATCGATCGCCGATTTGCCCTGCGTTTCGAGGTCGCGTGCGAATTCGACGATCAGGATGGCGTTCTTGGAGGACAAGCCGATCGTGGTCAACAGCCCGACCTGGAAAAAGACGTCGTTTTCCAGGTGCATTGCCTGCGCTACCGCGACCGCTCCAAAAACCCCAATCGGCACCACCATGATGACCGAGATCGGTACCGTCCAGCTTTCGTACAGGGCGGCCAGGCTCAAGAACACGACGAGCACGGAAAGCCCGTACAAGAACGGCGCCTGCGAGCCCGACTGCTGCTGCTGCAGGGAGGTTCCGGTCCATTCATAGCCGATACCGGCGGGCAATTTTTTCGCGAGGCCCTCCATCACCGCCATGGCCTCTCCCGCGCTCTTGCCCGGTGCGGCCTGGCCCTGTATTTCCACGGACGACACGCCGTTGTAGCGCTCGAGCTTGGGCGATCCGTAGCTCCACGAGCCGTTCGCAAACGAAGTAAACGGCACCATCGATCCGGCGGCGTTGCGCACGTAGAGCGATCTGAGGTCGTCCGGGTTCATGCGGAACGGGGCATCGGCCTGTACATAGACCCTCTTGATGCGGCCGTCGGTATCGAGAAAGTTGTTGACGTACTGCGAACCCCATGCAATCGAGAAGGTCTGGTCGACATCGGTCAGGTTGACACCGAACGCATTGGCCTTCTCACGGTCGATGTCGATCTTGTACGTCGGATTGTCATTGATGCCATTGGCGCGAACGAACGCCAGGTTGGGATCATGCCTTGCCAGGCTCACGAGCTGATCGCGCGCCTGCATCAGCTTGACGTGCCCAAGGCCGGCACGGTCTTGCAATTCCAGATCGAAGCCCGATGCCCATCCCAGGGCGGGAATCGAGGGTGGATTGATCGGAACGATGACGGCATCCTGGTACGAGCTGAAGTGCTTGGCTGTGCGAGCCAGCACCGCCTGCACTTTGAGATCCGCGCGGGTTCGCGCGGACCAGTCCTTGAACCGCACGAAGACCAGGCCCTGGCTTTGTCCGCGGCCCGCGAAATTGAAGCCTGTCACTTCGAGTGTGCTCTCGACCGCGCTCGCTTCCTGGTGCAGCAAATAGTTCGCCACGTCGTCGAGCACGATCTGCGTGCGGCCCTGCGTGGCACCGGGCGGGGTTTGCACCTGCGCGAACGCGACGCCCTGATCCTCATCGGGCAGGAATCCGGTCGGCAGGCGCACGAAGAGCAGGCCGACGGCAACCACCAGCGCGCCATAGATCAACAGCCATCGCGCTGTGCGATGCATCACATGGCGCACGCCGCCGAGGTACTTTTCGCGACCACGGTCGAACCCGCGATTGAATGCGCCGAAGAATCCCTTTTTCGGGTGTCCGTCGGCCTGGTCCACCTGTTTCAACACCATGGCACACAGCGCCGGGGTCAGCGACAGGGCAACGAACACGGAAAGCAGCATCGCGGTGACGATCGTCAGGGAGAACTGCCGATAGATCGCCCCCACCGATCCGGCCGAGAAGGCCATAGGGACGAATACCGCGCTCAGGACCACCGCAACTCCGACCAGCGCGCTCGTGATCTGTCCCATGGCTTTGCGGGTCGCGTCGATCGGCGATAACCCTTCCTCGGACATCACGCGTTCGACGTTCTCGACGACGACGATCGCATCGTCGACCAGCAGCCCGATTGCGAGGACCAGCCCGAACATCGAAAGCGTATTGATCGTGAATCCGAAAGCGGCCATCACTCCGAACGCCCCGAGCAGCACGACGGGAACCGCCAGGGTCGGGATCAGCGTCGCACGCAGGTTCTGCAGGAACAGGTACATCACCAGGAACACCAGCGCGATGCCTTCGAACAAGGTCTTCACGACCTCCGTGATCGAGATTCTTACGAACGGAGTCGTGTCGTATGGATACACCGCCTTCAATCCATGCGGGAAATACGGTGTGAGCTGCTCGATCTTTGCCCGCACAGCGTCCGCCGTGGCAAGGGCATTGGCGCCCGGTGCCAGCTGGATGCCGATCCCGGCGGTCGCCTGCCCGTTATATTGCGAATCGGTGAAGTAGTTTTCGGCGCCAAGCGCGACGCGCGCAACGTCGCGCAACCGCACTTGCGAGCCGTCGGCCTTGACCTTCAGCAGGATGTTTTCAAAATCGGCCGGTGTATGCAGCAGCGTTGCTTCGGTGATCGCCGCGGTCAGACGCTGTGTCGCCGGCGCCGGGGTGCCGCCCAGCTGGCCGCCGGCGACCTGAACGTTCTGACTCTGGATCGCGCTCGTAACGTCCACCGGTGTCAACGCGAAGCTATTGAGCTTGTCCGTATCGAGCCAGATGCGCATCGCATATTGAGAGCCGAACAGGTTGAAGTTTCCGACCCCGTTGATGCGGCTTAGCGGATCCTGTACGTTCGAGGCGAGATAGTTGGCGATGTCGTAGCGCGACATGCTGTTATCGGTCGACACGAAGGCTGCGAACAGCAGGTATGAGCTGCTGGATTTGGTCACGCGGATGCCCGTTTGCTGCACCTGCGAGGGTAGCAACGGGGTTGCGAGCTGCAGTTTGTTCTGCACCTGTACCTGCGCGATATCCGGATTGGTCCCGGCCTCGAAGGTCAGCGTCGTGGTCGCCGCACCGGAGTCGTCGGCATTGGAGGACAGATACAACAGGTGATCGAGCCCGCTCATCTGCTGCTCGATCACCTGCACCACCGTGTTTTCGACGGTTTGTGCGGAGGCCCCCGGGTAGGTCGCGCTGATCTGGATCGAAGGCGGCGCGATCGTCGGGTATTGCTCGATGGGCATCGAGAGGATCGACAACCCGCCCACGAGCATGATCAGGATCGCGATGACAATCGCAAAGATCGGCCGATCGATGAAAAATTTGGCCATCTTGGAGGCCCCGCCTACTTCGCCTGCGCGACGACTGCGCGCCTGGCCGAATGCTGGGCATCCGCCGGCGCGATCGGCGCCGCCGTGACCGGAGGCGACGACGCTGGCGTGGAGGATGCCGCCGTCGACTCGGCGGCCTCCACCAAAGCGCCCGGCTGAACCCTTTGCAGGCCGGCGACGATGACGCGATCGCCGTCCTTGAGCCCATCCGAAACGATCCATTGGCTGCCGCTGGTGCCGCGCAATTGCAGCGTATGCACCGTCACCTTGTTGTCGGCGCCGACAACCAGCGCCGTCGCCCGTCCCGTTGGATCGTGCGTCACGCCGACTTCCGGCACCAGGAGAGCGGTTTCGTCCACGCCCTCTTCGATGCGCGCGCGTACGAACATTCCGGGAAGCAGCACGGAGCGCGGATTGGGAAAGATCGCCCGCACTGTCACCGAACCGGTTCCCTGGTCGACCGTGATGTCGGTGAATTGCAAGGTGCCCGCCTCTGAATACTGCGTTCCGTCTTCGAGGAACAGCGTGACCTTGGCTCGATCGGGACCGGTCAGCTTCAAGCGACCGTCGGCGACGTCGCGGCGCAATCGCAGACCCTCCACGCTCGCCTGGCTGAGATCAACGTAGATCGGATCGGTCTGCTGGACGGTCGCCATCAGCGTTGCGGCACTTGCCTGGACGTAGGCACCCTGCGTCACCAACGACGTACCGATGCGGCCCGTGATCGGCGATGCCACGCTGGTGTAGCCCAGGTTGATCCGGGCCGTCGCAACAGCTGCCTTGCCCGTCGCGACGTCGGCGGCCGCCTGCCCTTCGGCGGCGACGGCATTGTCGTAATCCTGCTGGCTCACTGCGTTCGCGGCGACGAGCACCTTGTAGCGCTCGGCCTGTGCGGTGGTCGACGCGAGATTGGCATTGGCCTTCTCCAGCGAGGCTGTCGCGCTGTCGAAGGATGCCTGGTACGGAGCGGGGTCGATTTGATAGAGACGCTGCGCGGCGGTGACCACGCTCCCTTCCGTGAAGTCCCGCCTCTGGACGATTCCGTCCACGCGCGCCCGCACCTGGGCCACCAGGTACGGCGAGGTACGCCCGGGCAGCTCGGTCGTTACCGGAACCGTTCCGTGATGCACGGTAACCACCGAGACTTGCGGTACTTGCGTTGAATTGTTGGGTGGCGGAGCGTGGCTGCATCCGACGAGAGTTACCGCCAGCATCGCTGCGGTCGCTAGCTCAAGGGCTGGAACTGCGCGGTTTGCGTCCATGTATCGAGAGTCCTCATCGTGTTGGCCGTCGCCCGGGTACTAAGTCGGCGCTTGTCTTTGCAAGGAGCCGACAACCGGCAGGGACCAGGCATTACGCCTGCGTGGGTGCGCATGGTCTCGAACACCGGCTTCCGCAGGGTCACATCGTCACCGGCGGTGTGTTGCATTTGTGACCTGCGGGGAATGTCGGAACCCAGGCGGTAGCCTCGCGCTACGCGCAGGCCAATTGAAGGCGTTACGGCGGCTTACGGCTTCAGGGTTTCGTGCGACTTGTGCAGCACCCCAAGGGGCGCTCGTGGTGATGAATCACTCCCTCGCTACCGTCCAAATCGAGCTCCTTGGCGTTCCCTCCCAATGAAAGTGCAGATCCTTGCCATCGTGGCCCGCCAGGGTCACCTCCTGCGTCTGGGTCACGCCCATGAATCTGGCGCTGACCTTGTAGCGGCCCCGCGGCAGGAACACATACAGCATCGGCCCTGCGCTAGGCAGTTCGAGTATCGAATTGCCGCTGGAATCGGAAATCACCAACGGGATGTCGGCGAGAAACTCGCGATTCTTGTTCTCGGAAAACACCATCCGCAGCGGAAAGCCCTTTGCAAAGCGCCGCATCGCCGCCTGCTCGTCCAAGCCAACACCGCCGTTGAGGTAGGCGCTCGTCGCAACCGTTTGGATGACGGTCACCTGGCGGCCCAACGTTAACTGAGCGTGGGCCGCCATCGGCCAGCAGGCCGCGAGCGCAGCACCGACCAGCGCGTCTCGGAGTGCGCAATTCATTTGCTTAGCTTTTCAGCTTGATCGACACGCCCTGCGCGCCCAGCTGAAAACGTACGCCCTTCTCCGTGCCATGAAGCCGCAGAACCACGCCACGATCGTTCTGCATGATGATGCCGTCACCGCCTCCCGCGAGGGCGAGGCCTGCCGCGCCGGCGACGTAGTTGCCCTCAAGGTCCCCCGGATTCTTCAGATCGAACACCTCTCCGGTCGTCGTTATGGACGAAATGCCGACGTCCACGACGCTCAATCCCTGAATCGAAAAGCCGTAATTTGCGTCTCGGTAATGGAGCGTTCCGTTGCCCCAAACGACGCCGACGCCCGCCGCCACCGATGTGCTGGCAATTTCAATGGTTCCCGAGGGTTGCTCGACCTGGGCATACGCGGCGTTCAATGCACCAAGCGAAGCCAACACAGCCAACCATTTCCAGTTCCGTGAGTTCATCGTCATTCCTTTCCTTTTTGGCAACTGCAACCAGGAACGCTTGGGATCACTGAAGGACGCTGCCTCCGGGGTCCAGCGACACCACCCACACGCTAAGCGCGCTATGTTTCGGAATGGTGCCGGCGCGTTGCGCGACGGTTACGGATGTCACCGCGGCCGTGGGCCGCGGGCCTGCCTCGAGGAGTTTTGCCGGGTTCGCGGCGTCAGGCCG
>Ga0137360_10000719_pt1 | contig 19387 bp, 11 predicted proteins | sample Mad1_60_16metaG_FD_104924 | JGI IMG/M metagenome (GOLD analysis project Ga0137360, IMG submission 104924) | Vadose zone soil microbial communities from Angelo Coast Range Reserve, California, USA - Mad1_60_16 metaG | ecosystem: Environmental > Terrestrial > Soil > Vadose zone | place: USA... | reverse complement strand
GGGCTCTACAGCACCAGAGTAGCTCGGCCTCTGTCGCCAACGCGGCACCACAAACGCTACGCCATCTCGAGCCCATTTTCATCCTTCGTTGTGGCTCTCCTAGAGCCATGATTTACTCGTATCTCAGAGCGATCTGCGGATCGAGTTTGGAGGCTCGATACGCAGGCCAGAAGCTGGCGAAGGCGGCTACGGCGGATAGCACGACTACGGCAGCGACTAGCGTGAGAGGATCGCGAGGTTTTAATCCGTAGAGCAAGGATTTAGCGGCTTGCGCGGCGCCTAGAGCGAGACCGGCTCCAATCACTAGACCTGTTACTGTCAGCAGGCTCGCTTCGCTAAGGATCAGCCCTAAGACATCCAAGCGTTCAGCACCGACCGCCATGCGTATGCCGATTTCTTTTGTTCGCTGCACAACCATGTAAGAGATGACACCGTAGAGGCCAATGGCGGCGAGCACCGCCGCCAGGAAACCGAAAAAGCCGGAAAGTGTGGCCATCAGTTCATCCTGCAGTAGGGAGTCGTGGATGCGAGTCTTGAAGACTTTGAAGTTAAGGTCGATGGCGGGGTTCACATCGCCGATAGTTTGCTTCATCGAGGTCATGAGACTCGATAGCGGGAGCGACGAACGGATCAGGATTTGATCGTCCGGGCTGGGCTTTTCCTGCTGTGTGGCCGGGAAATTCATGAATGGCAAAAACTCCTCATGCATGTCTTGGAACTTGTTGTCCTTCGTCACTCCGACAATCTCATAAAGCGGACGCGGTTTTCCTGGCGGTTCGTGGATACGGAACCTTTTTCCGAGAGGGTCGGCGCCTTTGAGGATTTTTTGCACAAACGCCTGGTTGACGATCGCAACTTTGACTGACGTGGCCGTATCGCGATCATCGAAATCTCGTCCGGCGAGGAGCGGGGTTCCAATGGTCTGGAAATATCCCGGGCCGAGGTAATTCATCCACGCCACACCTGCGTCCTTGTCGGAACCTTCCGTGAGGACATTATCGTTCCAAGTGCTGCCGCCAAACGGGATGAGCATGGCGTGGGCTGCCGATTTCACACCGGGTATGGCCTGGACACGCTTCACGAGGTCGCGCTTGTATTCTGTGTAGCGCTCCTCGGGTAGATGCAAGCGATCGAAATCGACGCTGGTGACCAGGATTCCGGTTTGCTGAAAGCCGACGTTGAGTGTGGTCAAGTTGCGCAGGCTTCTGACGAAAAGGAGCGCGCCCATCAAGAGCACGACGGAGAGCGCTACTTGGGAAACGACCAGGATGCGGCGGAGGCTAAAGCGTTCGCGCCCACCGGTTGAGCCGCGACTGCCTGACTGGAGCAACGTGGCGGGTTCTGCGCGGGTTGCGCGAATTGCCGGGGCCAGGCCGAAGGAGACCGTTGTTAGGACGGCGAGCCCGGTGGTGAAGGCCAGAACACGCCAATCCATGCCGAGGTCGAGGAAGATTTGATTCTGCTGTGTGCTGATGAACGCCACCAGCAAGTGACTAATGGCGAAGGCTAGAAACAGGCCGCAGATCGACCCGGCAAGGGCAAGCAGAAGGCTTTCCGAGAGCAGCTCGCGAATCATTCGCCAGCGCGTCGCTCCCAGTGCGCGGCGGATGGTGATCTGCCGTTCGCGGGCGCCCGCGCGGGCTAGCATCAAGTTGGCGAGATTGGCGCATGCGATGAGTAAGACGAGTCCGGAAATCCCAAGGAGTAGCCAGAGTGGAGTCTCGGAATCCTCGCGCAAGCCTGAGAAACCTGTGCTCGCGGAAAAGGCGCCCAGTTTGTATTCGAGGTATTTCTTCGTGGCCTCGGAATCATAAGTGGTCGGAATCGTTTCTTGCAAGATCGCGGAGTTCACAGCTTTGATTTGCACATTGGCGCGTTGAATAGTCCATCCGGGTTTCAAGCGCCCGATGGAGGCGAGCCACCAAGCGTGACGTAATGTTAAACGATTGTTGCGCGGGCTGAGAATAGGCTCGATGCAGACCGGAATGGCTACGTCGAAGGTATCGCCGATCGAAATGCCATTGAAACCAGGCTGCGTGACACCGAGGATTTGGAAGGAATTCCCGTCGAGGGTTAGGCGCTTGCCGATGACGGAGGGGTCGCCGGCATAATTGCGCTGCCAGAAAGCGTAGCTGATGTTGGCTGCAGAGGCGCCGCAGCCGGGCTGGTCATCTTCGGGATTGATGAGACGTCCGAGAATGGGCTGGACGCCGAGGACGGAAAAGTATTCGCCGCTTACTCGTAGGCCCTTAGCGTTGTGGACTTCTCCGCCGTTTGCCAGATTGAATTCCTGGCCGGTCCAAACGGCCATTTCGGAGAAGCCTTCCTGGCGTTTGCGGATTTGCTCCCACATTGGAAACGTCAGCTGGGAATACTGTCCGGAAAACTGGCCGGAGCCCCAATGGCGGTCGGCAATACGGATAGTGCCCAATTGCTCGGGATTCTTGACGGGGATGGTGCGTAGGCGAATGGAATCAATGAGTTGGAAGATGGCGGTGTTGGCGCCAATGCCGAGAGCCAAGGTGAGGATGGCGACGATGGCGAAGCCGGGACTTAGACGAAGTAGGCGAAAGGCGTGGCGTAGGTCGCGCAAGAGATTGGTCATGCTTCACCCCTCGGTTGAATAAGACGAGGGAAACCTCGAAAGGTTCCTGAGGCTGGGAAAGACAGCATTGGTTTGAGATGCATGCAAGAAAAAGAGACAGACTAAAGTCTGCCCCCACTAGTAGTTACGTCAAGACTGCAAACGTAATCAGCGGCTAGGAACCATCAAAAAGTGCGCGCAGGCCGCGGTTTTGGCAGCGGTTTGCGGGGAAGCATTTCGTCGCGGTTGGCCGTTAGGTAGACGAATGAGGCTACGATTACGGCCATTTGCTTCATGTCGGGCTCCTGGATGCGTTCGTAGACGTCCATGTTGGAGTGGTGGGTGCGCGTGTCGTAATCCATGGGGTCCTGAATGAATTGGAAGCCGGGGAGGCCCACGGCATCGTAGGAAAGGTGGTCGGTGCCGCCGGTGTTGCGGATGGTTAGGGTGGTCATGCCTAGGTCGTGGAACGGGACCATCCAAGCATTGAAAATGGGAGCAACCATTTCATTTCCTTGGAGATAGACGCCGCGGATTTTGCCAGTGCCATTGTCGATGTTGTAGTAGGCGTCGAGTTTGGCGTGCTCGGGAAGAATCTTGACGAGGTGCGTGGAAGGATCTTCGCCATTGGGGTCGCCGAAGTGCTGCTTTATGTAGGCTGCTGAACCTAGCAGGCCCTGCTCTTCTCCGGTCCAGAGTCCGATGCGGACGGTGCGGCGCATCTTGACCCCCGTGGTCTTGAGGATGCGGATGGCTTCGAGCATCACAGCGGAACCAGCCCCGTTGTCTGTGGCACCGGTGCCGGATTGCCAGGAATCGAAGTGGCCGCCTAGCATGACGACTTCGTCCGCCTTGGATTTATCGGAGCCGGGAATTTCCCCGATGACATTGAAGGAGTTGAGGTCGTCGTCGTAGAACTTGTTCTGAATGTCGACGAGCAGAGTAACAATACCTTTTCTTTCGAGCATGCGAACGATGCGGCCGTAGTTTTCGCTAGCTACCGCGACACGCGGAGGGGCTGGGGGATCTTTCTCTTTGTCGCGACCGCCGCCTTGTTGCACGAAGACGGTGCCGTCATCGCTGCGGGAAGGCTCGATCCAGGCGGCGACGCCTTCATCCACGAGAAACTTCTGTACCTTCAGCTGGAATTCGCGCTGGGCGCGGAATTGAGCGATGCGATCCTCCTGATTTTGCTGGGCCGCGGGAACCGGCTGTGTGGCCATGTCCGCTAGCTCGGCGTCGGTGTAGCGATGAGCCTGGGCGTCGAAACGCTCTGGACTTTCAGGGATAGGCGCTGTCAGAACGAACTTGCCTTTGAGCTGTCCCTTGAATTTGGCGAAATCCTCTTCCTTAGTGACGAGCGCAAAAACGGCGTCGGCGGTAACTGGGCCGTTGGTGCCCGGGGTCCATGCTTTGGCGTAGGCAATCAGGGGAAATGCGCGCGGGAAAATTACCTGGACTGAAGTGCGCTCATTGGACCAGCCGCGGCCGAAGGGGCCCCAGGGCTCGAGATGGACGTTGGCAAGCTTCCACTCGTTCATTTTGTCGGTCGTCCATTTGGCGGCTTCTTTGATGTTGGGCGAGTTGGTTAGGCGGGGGCCGTATACATCGCTTAGGTAGCTTATGATCTCCATGACCTTGGAATCGGCGAAGCCTTCTTCCCGGATTTGGTGAATCGCATATAGCTCAGAAGTGGTCGGGGCCTGTCCCGAGACGGGAATTACCGCTAGCACCGCTACGGCAACCAGAACACTCGCGTACTTTCGCACAATCATCCTCCGTCAAACGGTGTTAAGTGTTTTATTTTAAGGAAACAGCCACAGGGTACGACTCGCAGGTGTGACGGCGGGAGAGACGGATACGTTTCAACTCAATTTTGCACTATCTGGCACTCTGGGGCTTGGTGTTGACGCTGACCATGTGCCTGGAAATCTGGAAGGTGCGTGAGCCAGTCTGGCTGGCTTTTACGATTACTAGAGCAGGGGGGAATCATGTTGAGAAAATGGGTGTTCGCAACGATTTTGGCGGGGGCGCTGGCAGCGATTGGGGCCGCGCAGGGCGTACCCAGATTCCTGACGAATGACGATGTGATCTCCATGGTTAAGGCAGGGCAGGATCAGGACTCTATTGTGAGTGCTATCCAGACCCAGGGTACGGATTTTGATGTTTCTGCCAAGGCCGTGCTGCAACTGAAGAAGAGCGGCGTCCCGAAGAAGGTCATCGACGCCATGATTGGCGCCGTCAAAGACCAAAAGGAGGCTGCGGCGGCGGTCTTGTCGGCAGCTCAGGCCAAAATAGCAGCGTCGGAAGCTGAAGATAAGGCAGACGAGGCCAAAGCGGAGGCGGCAAAAGCCGCGCGCGCCAAGTCGGCAGCTACGATGGCGGGGACTATGCCTGGGCAGCCGTCGGTAATGATGGTGCAAGGCGAGGGGAAGCAATCACTGGTCCTGTCGCACACCCAAATTGTTCCCACCAATTCCAAGGCGTCCTCCCTAGATGGGCTTGCCTCCGACGGAACGCTCACGACAAACCTTTCCAGCATCGCGCAGAGTCTGCTCTCGAACGGCATGATGAAGCCGGGGGCGGGTGGAATGGGGTCCATGGCGATGATGGCAAATCCGATTATCGGGCCGGCAATGATCGCGACGAGCCTTTTCGCAAAACACAAGGCTAACTCCAACGCAAACTCCAGCGGCGTCACAGATGTATGGGCGATCCCGGGCCCAAAGTCAGATACGTTCACTCACAACAGCCAGCCAGCATTCGAGGTTAGTTTCGATGGAATTCCAGGGATTACCGTCGACGACTACGAGCCTGTGCTGATCAGGCTGCAGCCGTCACCGAGCAATTTCCGCTTGGTGGGAGCGACGTCGGTTAATCCGAGTCAGATGCAGAGCTCTGAGGCCAACTGGGATTTGTATGCGTCGTTTGTGGAGCAGAGAGTGCCAACACAGGCTACGAGGGTCGCTTCCGGCCGTTACCAGTTGCAAGCGAGCGGCGGCCTCACGCCCGGAGAGTATGGAGTCGTGCTGCGTCCTGTGAATAAGGCAAAGAAGTTTTCCGGTAACAACGTAGCCCAAAACGTTGGCGATGGATTGGTCTTTAACTGTGTGTGGTCATTCGAGGTGCAGTAGCCAAAGCGATTTTTCCCACCAAAGGAGGGACCCCGGTCTTGTGACTCGTTCTAGCGCCTCCTTGAAGCCTGGAGCCGACAGCAAGTAGCTGGGGTTCCTCTTAGCTCCAAACTTAAAGGGGATCTAGCGGTAGGTGGAGATCCCCGTTTTTGAGGTCTCCCTGCCCCCCACCCCCCACCTCCGCCCAACCCCCTGGGGTTTTTGTAAGTGTTGATTCTAAAAAATTTAGCATCTCGGTAAGGTAAATTGACGTCGATCATGTGGAGATTTCGGCAGCGGCAGCGGCTCAGTTTCCGATTGACACGGCTTACCGGGAGTTGACTTATCTCGTTGTTATTCGAGGACCGAGTCTTCTACACATCCTGAAATGCTCCTATACTACTCGCGGTTGGAGGAGGGAAATGGTCAGAGTGAAACCCATTGTGGCTCTGGTTTTGACCTTGGCGGCGTCGCGCAGCCTAGCGCAGGAGCATCAGCATCGCAATGGCGAGAAATTCGGAACAGTGCACTTCGCCACATCGTGCAATGAAGTGGCCCAGAAGGAATTTAACCGGGCGGTGGCGTTGCTGCATTCCTTCCAGTTCAGCCGTGCCATCGAAGGATTCAACGCGGTGCTGGGGCAGGACGCGACGTGCGGAACCGCGTACTGGGGAATCGCGCTTAGTGATTGGAGCAATCCCTTCGCACCGGGAATGAAAGACAAGAGCCAGTTGCAGGCAGGGCGGGAGAGCGCGGCACGCGGCAAGACTGTAGGCGCAAAGACGGAGCGAGAACGGGCGTATCTCGCGGCGGTCGGTAAGTTGTACAGCGACTATGAGAGCACGCCGCAGCAAACCCGCTTGATCTCCTATCGCGACGCCATGGGGGAAGTCGCGGCGAAATATCCGGAGGACCATGAAGCGCAAATCTTCTACGCGTTAGCGATTTCGGCCTCCGAAGATCCCGCGGACAAGACGTACGCCGGGAGGCTCAAGGCAGGAGCGATTCTCGAAAAACTGTTCGAGGAGGAGCCGACCCACCCTGGACTGGCACATTACATTATCCATACGTACGACGTGCCAGCGCTGGCGGGGCGAGGGCTGGTGGCGGCGCGGCGTTACTCGGAAATTGCTCCCGATGCACCGCATGCGCTGCACATGCCATCGCATACCTTCACTCGCACGGGCTACTGGCAAGAGTCCATTGACAGTAACATAGCGGCCGCGGCGGCGGCGCGGCGCGAGGGTCAGACGGCAGAAGAATTGCACGCCAGCGACTACGAAATTTACGCCTTCCTGCAAACTGGGCAGGACGATGCAGCTGGACGAATAGTGAATTCCTTACCGGAGATCGCGACACGCTTCGATCCGAAGGCGGTGATAAGCGGCGCGGGCGGCCCGTCGGTTGGATATTTTGCACTGGCCGCGATCCCGGCAAGGTACGCGCTGGAACGTCAGGACTGGAAGCAGGCCATGCAGCTCACGCTGCGGGAAACAACGTTTCCTTTTACGGATGCAACGACGTGGTTCGTGCGCGGATTAGGGGCGGCGCGACTGGGACAAACGGACGCGGCGAACGAGTCCGTGAGAGCACTGAAGCAGATCCGAGATCGGCTCTTGAAGGCCAACGAAAGCTACTGGGCACGGCAGGTGGAAATCCAGGAGGTTGCGGTCGGGGCATGGGCTGCACTGGCGGCGGGTCAAAAAGAGGAAGCCCTGCGCCAGATGAGATCAGCAGCGGAACTGGAAGATGGGACGGAGAAAAGCGCGGTGACGCCTGGGCCGCTGGCCCCGGCGCGCGAGTTGCTGGGCGAGATGTTGCTGGAGATGAAGGAGCCTGCGCAGGCGTTGGAGCAATTCGAAGCGACGCTGAAGAAGGAGCCGGGGCGCTTTCGCGCGTTAAATGGTGCGGCACATGCGGCGCAGCTCAGCGGAAATCGCGATGCGAGTCAAAGATATTTTCGCGAGCTGTTAAAGGTTTGCAGTCAGGCCGACAAGTCTCGGAGATCCGAGTTGATAGAGGCGGAGCGGGCGATTTTGCAACATTAGTCCGGCGCTTTGTCGTGTGTTCGCGTTCGTTCAAAAGATGCAGGTTAAGGAGCAAGCTCTCTCTCCATCTTTCGCCATTCTCGAGGTGATCTTCGTCATTACTCCGCTTGGCATGCCTGAATCGCCAAGATGGCATAGTTCAGGAGGCATGGCGGTCTTTTTCATTTACAAACAGCTTGGTTGTTCGAGACTAAGAAAGTATTTAAGTCACCAAGAGCCTGAACGTCCCACCAAAGCCCCGTTTTGAGATTCGATCCAGGCTGCCCGCCGAGGGGAACCTCTGCATGCGGCATGTCATGAGAACCGCAGACAAAGCTTTCGACACTCGCAGCTGGAAGTGTCGTCGAATCCGCAAAAGTGAGGTTGCGCGGACTGGTGGTTCCCGGTTCGATGGCTTTTCCCTGTCCGAGATGGCACATGCGGCAATATGGCCTAAAAACTGTTTTGTAAAGGTTTGAATTGCTCCTCCATCCGACTGGCGGATCAGGGTCAAAGGGTACTGTGCTGCCCGGATTTTCGACCCCACATGGTCGATTGACAGTTCCACACGTCAGCGGATCTTCAAAATACTGATCGTCGATCGATTCCACGATGGCAGCGTCTGACGGCGTTTGGTGCTGATTCATGTGCGTGATCTTAACCAAGTTGTTGAGCTGTCTGAGCCCCTCTTGCAAGTTTGCGAGATTACTCGACGGTCTAGCGCTGTAGTGGAAGAACCACACGTCAAATGGCAAGAAATTAATATCAGGAGCTTTGGAATTGTAGGGGAACACCCCAGGCGTGCTCGCAGTATAGTTTCCCCCGTGGCATGCCATACACATGCGCGGCACGCTTTTGGGCCCTTCGCCATCCAACGCCGCGCTGTTCTGCAAATTCCCGTCTCCATCGAATACGTAGAAGGTGACTGTGTCCCCGTTCGGTCCTACGCCGTTGGGATTGAAAATCATAGCGACGGTCGCAAATAAGCCATTCGGACTCAGATTCCCGTTTGCATCCCTATGGGGTATCTGATCAATCGCAGCATCTACGGCTGTATCGGGAGCGGGCCACAAGGTATTTTCCTGCTTAGTGTTTCCATCAAATGGCGGAGGGCCATAGTTGCTCACGTAACAGGCAACGTTCTGTCCGTTTGGTCCGTTTTGCACGCAGTTCATGTCTCTGCCCAGTTGGAGATCGCCTTTATTAAAGTAAAAGGCGTGAGCGGGCGGAAATCCCGTGGCAGGAAAACCATTGTCCATTTTCCACTGGCTGAAGGCGTATACGAGAGGCTGTCCACTGGCACAATGCGCGGCGTCGACGCCAATGGAGCAGTAGTACTTGGTTGCTTCGCTGTAGCCATTGTTATCGTTGAAATCCAGCAGCCCCAAACTGCTCGCGATGTTTCCGCAGTTACGACTGACCTTATAGCTGAGCCACGCGTTCTTGTGTGAGGGTGGTCCCGGTGGTGGTCCCACGAGCGATCCCGGCGGCGGTGGCGGAACGGGAGAAATTATGTTGCCGACACAACCAGTCAGCAAGGGAGCGACCATCAGCCAAGGGAGAATTGCAAACAGCCCTGTATGCTTTCCGCGATGCGCCGGTCGGCCAGCATTTAGCTTGTTGCAGCATGTTTTTGCGGTCATCTCGTTTCTCCCTTCCTACTTCGTTCCCATCACGACGGTGTGAACGGTTCCATCGTCCAGCCGAGCCTGCAGCTGCCAAGTTCCCGTCGAGACCGGCTTGGTGCTCCAGTTGAAGACATACTGCGTGCCATCGAACCGGAACAGATCGCCAACATCCGAATTTCCGGAGGCGGTAGCGTCAATCGGCGTTCCGACCAAAGTACTTCCCGAGATCATCTGGATCGTCAGGTGGGCAACCGCTGTGGATATCACCGTGCTCTTGGCATCGGCGAGCTGGAATTTCACGGGTACCGTGCTCCCTAGCTTGAACAAGCCTGTGCCGTCGTTGGGAATTGGTGGCAAGAAGCCGATGAAGTTGTAGACGACGGCGAAGGTGGCCGTTTGCGTCGATGTGTTCCCTGCCACATCGGTGGCGGTCAACGTAAATGTGTTCGTCGCGAGATGGGTTAGCGTAACCGTGCTGCCGTCCGTTACCGGTGCGCCGTTCAAGGTTGCCTGCATCGTGGCCAGGCCGGATAGCGCATCCGTCGCGCCGAAGTTGAGAGTCAGCGTAGAGTTGAGCAAATAACTCCCTGCAAGCGCGGGCACAGTCAAGACCGGCGGCGTCTTGTCTATGCTGATGGTGCGTCTTGCGGTAGCGGAATTACCCGCTTTGTCTATCGCTGTGCCCGTCTCGACCTGCCCCGCGCCTTCGGTGCTAACCACAATCGGGGGCGTGCACGTGTCCACGCCGGAGAGGCCGTCGCCGCACGTGAACGTCACAGTGACATCGTTCTTGTTCCACCCCGCAGGATTGGCTGGCGGACTCTGGGAGGAACTTATTGTGGGTGGCGTAAGATCGATCTGTGTCGTGAGGCTGTGGGCAGTTTCTACGTTGCTCGCATTGTCTACCGCGAAATAACTTAGTGTGAAAATCCCTTCGGTCGTAAAATTCACGGTGGCGGAGGCGCCCGGCACAACGACTGGCGCGGCGGATCCAATCGTGTAGTGAATCTCTTTCACTCCCGTACCGTTGGGCTCGCTGTCCGTCGAGGTGAGAGTTACGGCGACGCTAGTGTTGTTCCACCCATTGCCGTTTGGCCCGGGCGCGGCCGTCGCGGTACTTACAGGCGGGGTAGTATCGCTGTTATTCAAAAGAACGGAAGCAGTGTTGCTCGAGAGATTTGCTACCACGAGATCGTCGAAGCCATCGTGGTTAAAATCGGTGATGGCGACGGAAAATGGATTAGATCCCACGGAAATGTGATTGCCAGCCACAAAGGAACCGCTGCCGTCAGCCAAGAGTATGGTGACGAGGTCACTCAGCCGATTGACGACTGCTATGCCAGGTTGACCGGCTCCCTTGAAATTTCCGATGCCAACGGAAGTAGGAAACCCACCTACACCAAAGTTCTTGGCTGGTTGAAATGTGCCGTTCCCCTTGCCTTGAAGAAAAGAAACCGTGCTATCCGTCGAATTTGCGACCACTAAATCGAGAATTCCGTCGCCGTTGAGGTCTCCTGCTGCAATGGAAGTTGGACGATTACCAACGCTAAAGGTAGCCGATGTTGGGAAAGTGCCGTCGCGCTTGCCGGTCAAAATCGTAACAGTGCCGTCATCGCCATTCGCGACGGCGAGGTCGAGTACTTGATCTCCATTGAAGTCCCCGACGGCGACGGAAGTCGGCCGAGACCCCACGGATATGGTTGAGGGCGAGTTAAAACTGCCATCGCCCTTGCCCATCAAGATTGAGACAGTCCCGCTGTCTAAATTCGCTATGGCCAGATCCGGATAACCATCGTTATTGAAATCGCCGACCGCGACAGAAGTGGGAAGATGTCCCCCTGTGTCAAAGTTGTTGCTGTAAAACGGGAGATTAGAGCCGCTGAAGGTACCATCCCCATTCCCGCTAAGGATGGCGACCCCTGAACAGACGTCCTGCGCGGGGAGATTTTGCGCTTTCGCTGACGCCAAACAGCTTAAGTTGATGGGTATATTCGTGACCGCGATACCCAGGTATTGGTTATTCTTTAAGTTGAATTTGCCAACTGCTATTGAAATCGGCACGCCATTACAAAGAGGGTCCGCTAAACAGGTGTTAACTGCTATGGGGGAGTGGGGAGCCTGAGAATAGGTGCCATCGGGATTACCAAGAAACACGGAGATAGTGTTGTTGTTCACATTCGCCACAACAATGTCAGGGATGCGGTCCTCGTTGAAGTCGCCCACGGCAACAGCGATGGGACCTGATACCGCTCCTAGGGGTGAGCCTGGGGCGAGCTTGAAAGAGACTTTCTGGGCCAACGCAACGGGCGCCAGGACCGCCATCGCGACCACCGCACAAAGCAAAACCACGGAAATCACAGCCACGCGCTCGCGGCTTTTTTTATCCGGTAGACACTTCATGGCGTTGTCCTTTCCTGCGTTGCACCCCAACGATGGAGTTTTCGGAGGGCTCTATGGAAACTCCAGCTACCCTATAAATCGTAGAAAGAGGACAAACTGGCTCACCGCCGTTTCAGTAGCTATCAGTGAGGGCAGTAAGAGGGTCGCAAGCGGGCATGGCCGTCAGGGTTCTGGGGCAGATGATTCGGGCCTTAAGACATTGGCCGGACCAGGACAGAGTCCTTGGCTTGGCCGAGCGCAGGCTGAAGCCTGTGCCACCGGACCTGTGCAGAGGTACAGTTTTCGGCGATGAAAAAATATTCGGCGAGATGTATTTTTTTTTGTTGCATGCGGGGAGCAACCTTGTATTCTGCGAACGCGGACTCACTTCACCGAGCGCGCGAGTGAGAAACGCTTAGGAGGACGAGAGTAAAAATTGAGTTCTTTATCCCTGCCTGCCCAGATTCCTTCCCACGCCATTTCAAGAGCGAAAAAAAAGGCCGCAAAGCTGACGCTCTGGCCGCTTGTGGCGGCGACGTTTTTCATGGTGTCGGGCGGGACGTATGGGACGGAGGAGATCGTTCATGGCGCGGGTTACGGCCATGGAATTTTGATTTTGTTGTTCTTGCCGCTTTTGTGGTGCTTGCCGACGGCGTTCATGATCGGAGAGCTTTCTAGCGCGCTGCCTGCCGAGGGTGGGTACTACGCTTGGGTGCGGCGCGGGTTGGGGAATTTTTGGGGATTTCAAGAGGCTTGGCTGTCTTTGGCGGCGAGTATTTTCGACATGGCGATTTACCCTACGCTGTTCGTTTTCTATTTGAAGCAGATGTCGCCTTGGTTCGGGCCGTCAAGGCATGCGGTGATGGCGGGATTGTTTGTGGTGGTGACTTGCGCGCTGCTTAATGTTGCAGGGATTCGAGTGGTGGGAATCGCTTCGCTTTGGTTGTTCTTCTGTCTTTCGGCGCCGTTTGCGGTGATTGTGGTGATGGCACCTTTTAAAGTTGCAGCGTTTGCCAGTGCAAGCAGCAATGGCTCGGCGGAAGCGACGAGTCTTGGGCTGCTTGGCGGAGTGCTGGTGGCGATGTGGAATTACATGGGATGGGACAACGCGTCCACAATTGCACAAGAGGTGGAGAGGCCGCAGAGGACTTACCCGCGGGCGATGATCGCGGCGGTGGTGCTCGTTTCGTTGACATATGTGCTGCCGTTCCTCGCGGTTTACCTTACGGGGATTCCGGCATCAGCGTTCGCCGCAGAGGGGTCTTGGGCGACGATTGCCGGTTTGATTGGCGGAAAGATTCTGGGATTTGTGTTGCGCTTTCTGATTGTGATTGGCGGGATGATGAGCGCGTTTGGAATGTTTAACGCGCTGGTGATGAGCTACTCAAGGCTTCCGCTGGCGATGGCGCGGGACGGGATGCTGCCGAAAGTGTTTGCGAAGGCAAGTGCGAAGACACAAGCACCGTGGGTGGCGATTCTGGTGTGCGCCGCGTGTTGGGCGCTGTGTTTGGGTTTGGGATTCAAGAAGCTCGTGACGCTGGACATCATGCTTTATGGCGCGAGCTTGATGCTGGAGTTCGTGACGCTGGTGGTGCTGCGGATTCGCGAGCCGGAATTGAAGCGGGAGTTCAAAGTGCCCGGTGGGCTGGTTGGAGCAATTTCTTGCGGAATCTTTCCGCTTTTGCTGATGAGCCTCGCTATGGTGGAAAGCGAAAGCGAGAGCGTTCTGGGGATCAACGGGCTGGTGTTTGGCTTGATTATTATGGTGGGTGGCATCCTACTTTACGCAGCGACAAAACCCTTGCGGCGTTCGGTGATTGCTCCGGCGGCCACGTCGAACGCAGTTACTGGCGATTAAGCTGCCGCGCGGCGGGCGCGGTGCTGGTATACTCCACAATTCATTTCTGAATATTTTTCCATCTGGAGGCAAAACCGTGAAGAACTTGCGGCGTTCCCTGCTATTCCTGCTTGCCGTTGTGGTGCCGTTGCGTGCGGGTATGACGGCCTCGGCGTTGCCAGACGTGGCGCAGAAATTCGACCAGAAGTTTTTTGGGGAAATGCGGTGGCGGTCGATTGGGCCGTTTCGAGCGGGGCGGTCGCTGGCGGTGACGGGAGTGCGCGGGCAGCCGGATGTCTACTATTTTGGCTCGGTGAATGGCGGCGTTTGGAAGACGAATGACGCGGGGCGGACCTGGAACCCGATTTTTGATGGGCAGCCAGTGGGTTCGATTGGGGCAATTGCGGTGGCGCCTTCGAATGCGAATGTGATTTACGTGGGGTCGGGCGAGGCGGACATGCGGTCGAGCATTTCGTATGGCGACGGCATGTATAAGTCTACGGACGCGGGCAAGACTTGGACGCACATCGGATTGGAGGATTCGCGGCAGATTGCGCGGATTGTGGTGGACCCGGATGACTCGGAGAAAGTTTTCGTGGCGGCGCTGGGGCATGCGTATGGACCGAACAAGGAGCGCGGAATTTTTCGTTCGAGCGACGGCGGGAAGACTTGGCAGCAGGTGCTCTTCAAAGACGAGAACACTGGGGCGATCGACTTGGCGATGGAGCCAGGAAATCAGAAGAACATGTACGCGGCATTGCTGCAAACGCGCCGGCCGCCGTGGAGTATTTATCCGCCGTCGAGAGGGCCCGGGACGGGGCTCTATCGTTCGAAGGATGGCGGAGAGCATTGGGAGCAATTGACGGGGCACGGTTTGCCTTCGGAAGAGTTGGGGCGGATGGGCATCGCGTTTGCTCCTAGCAACGCGAAGCGGATTTATTTGATTGCCGATGCGAAGGAAGGCGGGCTGTATCGTTCGGACGATGGCGGAGAAAATTGGCAACGCGTTTCTAAAGATGCGCGGATTTGGGGACGTGGTTGGTATTTCTGCGAAGTGAGCGTGGATTCGAAGGATGTAGATACGGTGTATGTGCCGAATACTTCGACGTATCGTTCACGCGACGGCGGAAAAACATTTACGGCAATTAAAGGCGCGCCCGGAGGTGACGATTATCACCAGCTCTGGATCGATCCAGACAATCCGCTGCGAATGGTATTGGGATGCGATCAAGGCGTGATTGTGACTCGGAACGGCGGGGAGACGTGGAGTTCTTGGTACAACCAAGCGACGGGGCAGTTTTATCACGTGGCGACGGACAATCGATTTCCATATTGGGTGTATGGAGCGCAGCAGGACAGCGGAGCGGCGGCGACGCCCAGCCGCAGCAATTACCGCGCGCTGAATTTTCATGATTGGCGCCCAATGGAAGCGGGAGGTGAGAGCGATTATGTTGCGCCCGATCCGCTGAATCCCGAGATTATTTTTGGCGGATCGGTGGCGCGGCAGGATTTTCACAATGAGAAAGTGCAGCAGATTCCGCCGACGCTGATGTATCCCGGCGATTACAGGCGAACGTGGACGCTGCCCTTGGTTTTTTCAGAAATTGATCCGCATGTGTTGTACTTCAGCGCGCAAGTTTTGTTTCGGACGGCGGATGGGGGAAATTCTTGGCAGAAGATCAGTCCGGATTTGACCCGCGAGGATCCGGGTGTGCCGTCGAATCTCGATCCAGCCACGGCGGCAGATGCTCCGGCGTCGAAGCGGCGCGGAGTGATTTATACAATTGCGCCGTCGCCAGTGAAGGCCCGGGAGATTTGGGTGGGGACAGATGACGGCCTGGTGCATCTGACCCGCGACGAGGGAAAAACGTGGAATGACGTTACGCCGAAGGAATTAACGCCTTGGAGCAAGGTGACGCACATTGCGGCTTCACGTTTTGACGCTGGGAAAGCGTATGCGGCGGTGGATCGTCATCGGCTGGAAGATTTGCAGGCTTATCTATATCGCACGAAAGATTTCGGGAAGACATGGCAGCGCGTTTCGAACGGGATTCCGGAGGGGAGCTTTTTGAATTGCGTCCGGGAGGATCCGAAAGTTGCGGGGTTGCTTTACGCATGCACGGAAAAAGGTGTTTACGTTTCGTTTGACGATGGCGACGACTGGCAGCCGCTGCAGTTTAATTTGCCGACGACTTCGGTGCGCGATTTGCTGGTGCACGATGACGATCTGGTGATCGCTACGTTTGGGCGGTCGTTCTGGGAACTGGATGACGTGACGCCGCTGCGGCAGTGGAGCGCGAAGGTGGCGAGCGCGGACGCGTGGCTCTTTGAACCGCAGAAGGCGTATCGAGTGCGGCCGGGCTCGGATGAAGGAACTCCGATACCGTTCGATGAACCGCAGGCGGAAAATCCGCCGACTGGTGCGGTGCTGGACTACTACTTGAGGGAAAAGCAAACGGAGGCGGTGCAACTGGAAATTCTTGATGCGGCGGGGAAATCGGTACGGCGATTTGCGAGCACGGATGAGGCGCCGAAGACGAATCCGGACGAGTTGGACATTCCGATGTACTGGGTGCACGACGCGGAACCGCTGTCGGCGGAAGCCGGGACGCACCGGTTTGTGTGGGACTTGCGTTATGCGTTTGTGGGAGCGCGGCGGCGGTCTCGACGGGGCGGAGGCGGGCCGATTGCAGTGCCGGGGCAGTACACCGTGAAGCTGACCGCGGCGGGAAAGACGATTTCTGTGCCGTTGGTGGTGAAGTTGGATCCGCGAGTGAAGACCAGTGCTGCGGATTTGGAACGGCAGTTCCAGTTGGCTTCCAAGCTGGCGGCGGGCGTTGGTGAGTTTTCCGCGACTGCGGCGCGGGCAGATGACTTGCAAAAGCGAATTGCTGCACGGAGCAAAGAGGCTGCGGGAAATGCGGAGGTTGCGACGGCGCTGGCGGAGTTGGAGAAACAGGTCGGCGCGATAGCGGGTTCCGGTGCGGGAGGTGGATTTGGATTTTTTGGGTTTGCTGTGCCGGGTGAGCAGCCGATGTCGTTGAGACAAGTGTCGACAGCATTTGGGGCTCTGCTGGGAATTGTCGAGAGCGCGGATGTGGGACCTTCGGCGGATGCCTCTGCGGCCAACGAGAAATGGGAAGCGGCAGGGAAAGCTACACTTGACCGGTGGGATGCGCTCCAGACGAAAGAACTCGTGCGCGTGAATTCCCTGCTGGAGAAGGCAAATTTGCAGCCGCTGAAATTGGCAGAAGAAAAGCCTCACCCCTAAAGGGGTGAGCCTACAGGTTCGTAGCTGAAGTTCAAGGAACGCCCTTCAGAATCATTGAGGAACGGGAACGCAACAATTGGACGCAGTGCGGGTTATATTAGCGAAGAACGCCAGCCCAGAAGAGGACCCTCCATGATGAGGAATAGCTTAACGAAACAAATTGCCGTTGCCGCCGGATTTCTTGCGCTGACCTTTGCGCCGGAAATCAGCCGCGCACAAAGCAGTTCACAGCCTCCGGCGCAAGACCAGAACCAGGCGGCACCTGCCGCGCCAGCGGAGCACAAAAGAAGAATGCACGTCGCGATGGAAGGACTGAACCTGACAGAGGATCAAAAAGCGGGGATGAAGAAAATTCACGAGTCCACGAAAGCCCAATTGGATGTCGTGAACAAGGATGAGTCTCTGTCAGCAGATCAGAAGGCAGCGAAGATTCATCAGCTGCGGCACAGCGCTCGGATGCAGATGGTGACGCTCTTGACGCCAGAACAGCGGCAACAGATGCGAGCCAATGTACGCGCTTTGCGAGCGGCCCGCCGTGAAAAACAGCAGCAACAGCCGCCGCAAGCGCAGCCTCAAGGGTAAATGAGGCACCCGCCCGTGGAGCGGTCCGATTGAAAAGAAGGACGTTGCCATCGGCCGAATCAATGTTGTTATTGCAATCTATCGAGGGACGGTCCAAATGACCGTCCCTTTTTCGTAGAGCTATGCATTCGTGCAGCACGGAATGGCGGATAGATTTGGTATGCTGCTCGACGTGGAAAATATTGTTCGAATGAGTGGGCACGCTTGGGGGCGGAGCGGTTATCGGATTGGCGCGCTTTTCTTCTTGCTTGTTCTAGGAGCCGTGGCGCTGAGCTTTTCTTCGCCAGTGCCATCACAGACGTCGCCCACTGCTTCGGCGACGCAATCACCTGTGCCTCAAGCGTTGCCGACGGCGCCTGCGCAAGGAATTCCGCAAACAATTTCACCTGCAATGCCACGCGCTGGGTTGAACGTTGTGGTGCTTGACCCGGCGCATGGAGGTACTGATCCGGGCGCGCGAGGGACTGGCGGGATTCGCGAGAGTGAAATCGTGCTGGATTTCGCCGCACAGGTGCGCCGCTCGCTGGAGGCGCAAGGATTCCAGGTGGTGCAAACGCGGCAAGGAAATGAAGATCCATCGTTTGACGATCGCTCGGCGATCGCGAACGCACAGAGCGGTGCGGTTTTCGTTACTTTGCATATTGCGTCGACGGGGTTGCCGGGCACCGCGCGTGTTTACGTCAATTCGGATTTGCCGGTGACCACGGGCGTGGGCGGACTGATTCCGTGGGATCGCGCGCAAACTCCATTTCAGGGGTTGAGCCGAAAATTGGGCGATTTCGTGCAAGGGCTGCTGGCGCAGCGGTTTAAGGGATCGCCCAATACGGCGCAAACCGCGGCGGTGAGGCAGTTGCGTACGACGGCGGCGCCGGCGATCGCGGTGGAAATATCGAGCGTCGTGGTGGAAGACCGCGCGGACTTGGATCGAATGGCGCCGGGTGTAGCGGACTCAATCGCGACCGGGGTGGCCGCGTTCCGGCCTTCGTACGTCGTGCCAACGGCCGCGGGAGGAACGCCGTGACGGCACGGTGGATCCGATGGGTGGTTGGCATACTCAGCGTGTCTGTGCTTGTAGGGGCGATTTACTTCCCAATCCTGCGGCGGCGGCTGCGGCTTGCAGCAAAGTTGCAACAGGAGACTGCAGAGCAGGCAAGGAGAGAATTGACGCAAGCCGTTCCGATAAATTCTGGCGAACCGCGTGTGAAGGCGAAATTATTTTGGGCTTCTGGAAATGGCGATGGGACGTTGTTGGATTCGACGGTGGAATTGCCGCTTTTGAGCGATCCAGTGTTGCGCTCGAAACAAGTATTGAACACGCTGCTGGCCGGGCCGGTGGACGCTGATTTGCGCACTTTGCCGCCGGACGCGGTGCTCTTGGCGTTTTACTTGCTGCCGAATGGGACGGCGATTGCCGATTTCTCCGAAGCGCTGGCGACGGCGACGCCTTCGGGAATTCAGAGCGAGCAACTAGCTGTAGATTCAATTACGAAAACGCTTGAAGCGAATGTGCCAAAAGTGCAGCGGCTGAAGATTTTAATTCACGGGCAGGAAGTGGAAACGCTGGCGGGCCATTTGGACCTTACTGGGACATTTCTGGTTAACGCGAACCGAGTGCAGGCTGCGCCAGCGACTTCACCAAGCGCAGGCAAGCCATCTGCTCCCGCGACTGACAAGCCCGCGCCGACAGCGACTCGGTCAACGAAACCTGGCTCTTGCTTGGGGCGGGAACATTGACACCTGAGGATGGTCCCGGCAAACTGGCGCTGCGTGAACGGAAACGGTAAGAGCACTGACGGCAAAAATGATGACAACAGGAGGAAGAGTGCGAGTTGATGGCCGCGGCCCGGACCAGATGCGCCCGTTGAAGATGACGCCGGATTTTATTTCGACGGCGGAAGGAAGCGTGCTGATCGAGCTGGGAAATACGCGAGTGATCTGCACGGCGTCGGTGGACGATGGAGTGCCG